>JAAUYG010085503.1_pt1 | contig 21539 bp, 15 predicted proteins | sample 7278091 | NCBI WGS metagenome assembly JAAUYG01 (sample SAMN14350201, study PRJNA611818) | marine sediment metagenome | isolation source: surface marine sediment (0.6m) | place: French Polynesia: Moorea | collected 2018-08
AAGGACGGCCGCCTGGCGATCCTCGACTACAAGACCGGGGTCCTGCCGCTGGTCCGCGACGTCGACGAGGGCTACGCGCCCCAGCTCTCCCTGGAGGCGGCGATCGCCGCGGCCGGCGGCTTTCCTGGGCTGGCGCGGCCGCGGCCAGCGTGCCGGGCGCCGACTTGACCGGCCGGATCTGGCCCGGCGGCTCGCCGCCGCTCAGCTTCCAGTAGGCCAGCTCGCTGGCCTCGGCCGCCGCCAAGCCAGGAAAGCCGCCGGCCGCGGCGATCCCCGCCTCCAGGGAGAGCTGCGGCGCGTAGCCCTCGTCGACGTCGCGGACCAGCGGCAGGACCCCGGTCTTGTAGTCGAGGATCGCCAGGCGGCCGTCCTTGTGGTCCTCGATGCGGTCGGCCTTGGCGGTGAGGGTGAAGACGCCGCCCGGCGCCTCGAGGGTCAGGCTGCCGCGGATCTCGGCCAGGGCCTGGCGCAGCCCGACCCGGCGCCGGCCCTCCTCCTCGGCGACGTGGCGGGCGATCCGGCAGAAGCGCGGCCACCAGAAGGCATAGGCGCCCGGCTTGGCCTCGATGGCCTCGAAGACCTCGGCGCCGATCTCCAGCAGGACCGCCTCGGGGTCCTCGGGCAGGGCGGCCGGCCAGGCCTTGAGGAAGCGCTCCAGGGCCTCGTGGATCAGGATGCCCCGCTCGGCGGCGCCGGGATCGGCGTCGAGCGGCTCCAGCGCCCTGAGCTTCAGGATCTCCGAGGCGTAGAGCGCGTAGGGGTCGCGCCGCCAGGTCTCGACCCGGGTGACCGAGAGCTTGCGGGGCCGCGCCGCCAGGGGCGGGCGGGGCGCCGGCGGCTTGACCGCGACCGGCGCCGCCGGCCGGTCGAGCGCCTCGGCCCAGGCCCGCCACTGCGGCGCCTCGGCGCGCCAGGCCTCGGCCCCCCCGGCGCGCCCTTCGAGGCTCTGCAGCAGGGCCTCGAGGCGCAGCAGCCAGCGCGACGGCACCGTCGGCGTGCCCTCGACCCGCAGCGCGCGGGTCAGGAAGAGCCGCGGCGCGGTGAAGGCCTGGGCGAAGTCCTGGGCCGCCAGGCCGATCCCCCGTTCCGGGGGCGGCAGGCCGAAGTCCCGCCGCATCGGCCGGCTGAGCCAGGGCCCGGCCTCGACCTCGGCCGGCCAGGTGCCCTCGTTGAGGCCGCCGAGCACGACCACCTCGGCATGCTGCAGGCGGGCCTCCAGCGGCCCCCAGATGTGCAGCCGCGGGTGGCGGCCGAAGCGGGGCCGGACCACCCGTCCGGCCAAGAGGCTGTCGAAGAGCCCGGGATAGCCGCCGGGCTCCAGAGTCACGCCGTCGTCGGCCGCGGCCAGCAGGTCGGCGAGGAACTCGGCGGCGGCCTCGCCGGCCTCGCCGGTCCAGAGCCGCGCCGCGCCCGGAAGGTCGTCGCTGGCCGCCAGGGCCTCGGCGGCGGCGATCTGCGCCTCGACCAGCTCGGCGAGCCGGCGGCGCCGGCCGCCGAAGGCCTTGAGCAGGGGCTTGAGACGCTTTTCCAGGTCGGCGAGAAAGCCCGCCAGCCCGGACCCGCCCTTGGCGCTCCGCAGGGCCTGGCGGAGGCCGGCGAAGCCGGGCGCCGGCCGCGGGCCGCGCAGGACCGCGCGCTCCAGCTCCCGGACCCGGGCCCGAAAGGCCCCGGGTGCCTGGCCGCCGGCGGCCAGGGGATGCTTGAGCGCCGCCAGCAGCGGCACCGGCGCCAGCTGCGCCGCGGCCAGGGCCGCGAGCAGGCGCAGGAACATGCCCGGCGGGGTCTCGGCCAGGGGCCGGCCGGCCGAGTCGTCGACCAGGATCTCCCAGCGCCGCAGCTCGGCGCCGACCCGCCGGGCCAGGCCGCGGTCCGGGGTCACCAGGGCCGCGGTCCGGCCCTCGGTCTCCAGCGCCCGGCGCAGGACCAGGGCGATGACCGCGGCCTCCTCGCCGGGATCCGCGCAGTCAATCCGGGTGACGCCGGCCAGGGCGGCGTCGCGCTCGGCCTCCGGCAGGCCCGCCGCCAGGTCCCGCCAGGCCGCGGTCGCCGGCGCCGGGCGCAGCGCCCAGGCGACCAGGCGCCGGCGCGGCTTCAGCGCTTCGGCGATCTCGGCCGGCCAGTCGGCCACCGCCTCGCGCGCGACCCCGATCCGCTCCAGCAGCTTCGCCAGGCCGTGCTGGGGGTGCGCCGGGTCCTCGCCGATCAGCGCCCAGGTCTCGGGCTCCGCCTCCCGGTCCAGGCCGGGCAGGACGACCTCGCCCCGGGGCAGGCGCGCCACCCTGGCCAAGAGCGCCGCGGTCGCCGGGATGCTGCCGGTCGAGCCGGCGGCGATGACCGGCCGCGCCGGCGGCTCCCGCTGCCAGAGCGCGGCCTGGGCCTCGAGCAGCCGGCGGCGACGCTCGGCGGCGCCGATCGCGCCTTCCGCGGCCAGGATCCGGGGCCAGGCCTCCTGCAGGATGCCAAGGAAGCGCAAGGTGATCTGCCAATGGACGGCGTAGGCCTCGGGCACCAGGTCCTGGAGCCGGTCCAGGCCGAGGCCCTCGGTCTCGACCTGGTCGAGGAAGCGCCCCAGCTCCTGGGCGAGCCTGAGGGCCTGCTCCTCGTTCAGGGGGCCGCCAGGGCCCGCGGTGCTGGCGCCCAGCTTCAGGATCAGGCGGGACAGCAGCAGGTCGCGGCGCAGCGGCGGGATCGCCGGCGGCAGCGCGGGGTCCAGGGCCCCGCCCAGGCCCTCCTGCTCCGCCAGGGCGAGCTCCTCGGGGTCGAGGTCGCCCAGGGGCAGGCAGCGCGGCAGGACCAGCGGGCGGCCTCCGGAGGCCCGTAGGAAGGCATCCTGGATGGCCCGGCAGGCGCGCCGGGTCGGCAGCAGCAGGGTGACGTCGGAAAGCCGCAGCGGATCGCCACCGAAGCGCGCCAGCAGGCCGGCGGCCAGGGCGTCGACGAAGGAGACGCCGGCGGCAATCGAGCTGACCGCGGGCGTCTCCGCGGTCATTGCTGGCCCGCGATCATCGGTGAATCGCCCGGACGCTCATGTGATGCATGGCGTCCTCGGCAAACTTCAGGTCCTCGGGCGTGCCGACGTGGAACCACTCGCCGTCGTGGCAGATGCCGTGGAGCCGGCCGCGCTCCGCGGCGACATCGTAGATCCGGTTCAGCGAGAAGGGCCCCTCCGGCATGGCGTCGAAGAGCTTGGGGTCGATGATCTGCATGCCGCCGAAGACGAAGGGCGCGACCTCGCGCTCGCGGCGCCGCCGGACCACGCCGACGGGATTCAGGAAGAAGTCCCCCAGGCCTTCGTAGCCGTAGGCGAAGACGCATTGGTGGAGCAGCAGCAGGCAGTCCATCTTGCGGCCGTCCCAGGCCTCGGCCAGGCGCCGCAGGGCGGAATCCCGGCCGTCGAGCCAGAGCACGTCGCCGTTGACGACGAAGAAGGGCTCCTTGCCGAGCTGCGGCAACGCCTTCTTGACCCCGCCGCCGGTCTCCAGGATCTCCGGCTCGGGCGAGAAGAGGATCTCGGGCGCCTTGCGGTCGGCGAGGTGCGCCTCGATCATCTCGCCCAGGTGATGCAGGTTGACCACCGCCTTCCTGACCCCGGCCTCGGCCAGGCGGTCGAGGATGCGGTCGAGCATGGCTTCGCCGTTCACCTCGACCAGGGGCTTGGGCAGGCTGTCGGTGATCGGCCGCATCCGCTTGCCGAAGCCGGCGGTCAGGACCATGGCCTGCCTGGGGCCGCGCCGGCGCCGGCTCATGCCGCGGTCCCCCGGGGCGGCGCGATCCGCTCGGCCGGCGGGACCTCGCGGTCGAACCAGGCCCGGACCGGGGCCAGCGCCGGATGCGCGAGGTCGCCCTGCAGGAGGCGCCAGACCCGCGGGATGTGCTTCAGGTAGCCGGGCTTGCGGTCGCGGCGGTCGAGGCGGGTGAAGATGCCGATGATCTTGGCGTTGCGCTGAGCGCCCAGGACGCTCATGGCGGCGCGCAGCCGGGCGCCGTCGAGGGCCGCGAAGGCGGCGTGATAGCGTTCGATCATCTCCTCCACCAGCTTCGCGTCGATGTCGCGCCGGGCATCCTCCAGCAGCGAGACCAGGTCGTAGGCCGGCGAGCCGCGCAGCGCGTCCTGGAAGTCGAGCAGGCCGCAGGCGGCGACGCCGGCACGGCCCTCCAGGACCATGAGGTTGTCGACGTGATAGTCGCGCAGGACCAGCGTCTCCGGCAGGGCCTGCGCGGCCGGGAAGACCGCGCGCCAGGCCTCGATGTAGGACTCGCGCGCCGGCGCCGGGATCGGCCCGCCGCGCAGCGCCGGCAGGAACCAGTCGGGCAGCAGCAGGGCCTCTTCCAGCAGGCGGTCCTCGTCGTAGGGCGGCAGCTCGCCGGCGCCCGGCAGATCCGGAGACCATCCGCGGTGCAGGGCGATCAGGGTGTCGATCGCCAGGCGGTAGAGCGCGCCCTCGTCGTCGCCCCGGGCCAGGACCTGGGTGAAGGTCGCATCGCCCAGATCCTCCAGCAGCATCAGGCCCGCGTCCTCGTCGACCGCCAGGGGACGCGGCGCCGAAAGGCCGAGCCGCAGCAGCAGCGCGGCGACCCGCTCGAAAGGCCGCACGTCCTCGGGTGGCGGCGCGTCCATGAGCACCGCCCTTTCATCGCCCCGCTGCAGCCGCAGGTAGCGGCGGAAGGAGGCGTCGGCGGCCAGGATCCTGCGCTCCGCGCCGCCCCAGCCCTGGGCGTCGAGAAAGACCTGGATGACGTCTTCGCGGGTGCTCAAGTCTCGGGTTCTCCGTCGAGGTCCAGGGCGGCCAGCCGGGCCGCCCAGGCACCCTGGCCCTCGAGCAGCGCGACGCGGGCCTCGGGGGCGGCGCCGAAATCGAGGCGCAGGTCGAGGCGGTCCTCCGGCAAGAGGGGACCGAGCCGCTCCGGCCATTCGATCAGGCTGACGGCCTCGGCCAGGGCCTCCTCGAAGCCCAGCTCCAGGACCTCCTCAGGTGCCTGGATCCGGTAGAGATCGAAGTGCCAGACCGGCGCCGGCCGGCGGTCGTAGACCTGCACCAGGGTGAAGGTCGGGCTCGGCACCTCCTCCGGCGCGGCGCCGGGATCGGCGGGCGGCAGCGCGCGGATCAGGGCCCGGGCGAAGCTGGTCTTGCCGCTGCCCAGGTCGCCCCAGAGCGCCACCACGTCGCCGCGGCGCAGCAGGGGCGCGAGCCGCCCGGCCAGGGCCGCGGTGGCGGCCTGGTCGTCCAGGCAAAGCTGTCGCTTTGGCGGGGTTCGGAGGGCGACTGCCATGACGCGCTCTTATTAGCGGGCGACCCCGACGCGGGCAACGGCGGAAGCAGGTTCCCATGACACCGGAAGGCCATGCGAGGCTTGCCAAGGCTGAGGCCGGCGGCCATCGTAGGGCCCGCTCACGCGACCCGAAATCCGACCGCCCCCATCACGATTCGCGCAGTTCTCATGCCAGAAGCCCCCCGCGACTCCAAGGCCCAGACGGCCGAGTCCCAGACGACCGAGACGAAGACCACGGCGACCACCGACGTCGCGATCATCGGCGCCGGCCCGGTCGGCCTCTTCGCGGTCTTCGAGCTGGGCATGCTGAAGATCCGCTGCCACGTCATCGACGCCTTGGATTCCCTGGGCGGCCAATGTGCAGCGCTCTATCCGGAGAAGCCGATCTACGACATTCCCGGCTACCCGCGGATCCAGGCGTCGGAGCTGGTCGAGCGGCTGGGCGAGCAGGCGGCGCCCTTCGAGCCGGTCTATCACCTCGGCCAGAGGGTCGAGCGGATCGAACGCGGTGCCGAAGGCCGCTGGCTGCTGGAGACCGACGGCGGCCTGCGCCTCGAGGCCAAGGCGGTGGTGATCGCGGCCGGCGGCGGCGCCTTCGGTCCGAACCGGCCGCCGCTGGAGGGGATCCGCGACTACGAGGGCAAGAGCGTCTTCTACATGGTCCGCCGGCGCGAGGATCTCCGCGGCAAGCGGGTCGTCATCGCCGGCGGCGGCGATTCGGCCCTGGACTGGACCCTGTCCCTGGCCGAGGTCGCCGCGCAGATTCACGTCGTGCACCGCCGCGCCAAGTTCCGCGGTGCTCCCGAGAACGTCGCCCGGCTGCAGGAGCTGGCCAGCGCCGGCGACGTCGTCCGCCTGGTCGTGCCCTATCAGCTGCACGGCCTGGAAGGCCGCGACGGCCAGCTGGAGGCCGTCGTCGTGCGCAAGATCTCGGGCGAGGAACGGCGCCTGGAGGCCGACGTCCTGCTGCCCTTCTTCGGCCTGTCGATGAACCTGGGCCCGATCGCGTCCTGGGGCCTGGACCTGGACCGCGGCCTGATCGCGGTCGATCCGGAAACCTGCATGACCAGCGCCGAGGGCGTCTTCGCCATCGGCGACATCAACAGCTATCCGGGCAAGCTGAAGCTGATCCTCTGCGGCTTCTCGGAGGCGGCCATGGCGGCGCACGCGATCCACGCCCGGGTCCGCCCGGAGGAAACCCTGCACTGGGAATACTCGACCACCAAGGGCGTCCCCGGCCAGCCCTGAGCAGGACCGGCCTTAAGGGTCAGGCCTGCTGGACGTCGGCCGGTTCTTCCACGGCCTGGAGCGGCGGCTCGGCGGGGATCCGGCAGGTCACCTTGGTGCCGCGGTCCAGCTCCGAGGCGAGCTCGATCTGGCCGCCGTGCAGCTCGACCAGGCTGCGCACCAGCGACAGCCCCAGGCCGGCGCCGGCCTGGCGCGGGTTTCCGGGCCCCCGGATGAACTTGTCGAAGACCCGGCCGTGCTCCTCGACCGGAATCCCGACGCCGGTGTCGGCGACCGAAAGCAGCAGCTCGCCGTTGTCGCGGACCGCGGACACGGTCACGCTGCCGCCTTCCGGCGTGAACTTGAAGGCGTTCGACAGCAGGTTGAAGAGCGCCTGCTTGAGCCGCCGCGGATCGGCGACCACCGCGCCGACGTCTTCCTTGCAGTCGAGCGCCAGCTCCAGGCCCCGGCTGCGCGCCCGTTCGTGGCCGAGGGTGAAGATGCTGTTCAGCAGTTCGCGGACGTCGATCGGCTCCAGCTCGAGCTGCAGGTAGCCGGCCTCGATCGTGGCCAGGTCGAGGATGTCGTTGATCAGGCTGATCAGCCGCTCCGAGGACTCGACGATGGCCCGGGAATAGTCCAGCTGCCGGTCGTTGAGCTCGCCGAAGAGCTGCTTCTCGAGGATCTCCGCGAAGCCGATGATCGCGTTGAGCGGCGTGCGCAGCTCGTAGGAGACGTTGGCGATGAACTCGGACTTCAGGCGGTCGGTCGTCTCGAGGGCCTCGGCGCGCTCGCGCAGGGCGCGCTCGACGCGGGTCGAATCGGTGACGTCGAAGTAGGTGAAGAGGCTGGCCCCGTCGGGCAGCGGTACCTGGGACCAGTCCAGGAACATGCCGTCGCTGCGCTCGAAGCGGCCGCCGCGCGGCTCGGCCTCGGTGACCTGGGCCGCCATGCGTTCCGCCGCCTCCGGCCATTGGTCCTCATCGATCGGGTAGAAGCGGCGCAGCTGCGGCAGCAGGTCGCGGACATGCGGCTCGTTCTGAAGGCTTTCGGCCGAAAGCTCCCAGATCCGGGCGAAGGCCGGGTTGTGCAGCTTCAGACGGCCGTCGCTGCCGAAGACCGCGACCCCTTCGAAGAGGTTGTCCAGAGTTTCCTGGCGCACCGCGATCAGCGTGTTGTAGGAGCGCTCGAGCGCCAGGCGGTCGGTGACGTCCTCGCAGATCGAGAGCACGCCGCCGAAGGGGTGCGGCGCGACCACCATCCGGATGGTGCTGCCGTCCGGCAGGTGCTGCAGCTCCTCCAGCGGCGCGATCAGGGTCTGGAAGGCGCGCAGCCGCTCCTTCTTGAACTTCGGGAAGTCCGCGGACTCCGGAATCTGGCGGCGCTCCCGCAGCGCTTCGTGCACGTCGTTGAGGTGCGGCTCGGTCGCCAGGAAGTCCTCGTCCAGGTGGAACATGCGGGCGTAGGCGCCGTTGTAGAACTTGAGCCGCATGTCCTGGCCGAAGATCGCGATGCCGCTCGCCAGGTTGTCGAGCACTTCGGAATGGGCGTCGATGTGCCGGCTGAGCTCGGACTGGAGCTCCTCGACGTCGGTCCGGTCGATGGCCAGGCCGACCAGGCCCTTGTCGCCGAAGGGCCGTTCCTCCACCGCCAAGAGCCGCCGCTCGCCGTCGACCACGGCGTGATGGGACGCGGTGACCGCGGCGCCGGCCTCGCGCGCCTGCCGGGCCAGGGCCTGACCCGGCTCGCCCTGGGCCTGGTCGAGCAGCTCGACGCTGTCCGCGAGCGCCGACTCCCGCGCGCGGTCGACGGCGCCGGCATAGGCCGCGTTGCAGTAGCTGAGCCGAAGCGACTCGTCGCGCAGCCAGACCGGCACCGGCAGGGTGTCGAGCAGCGACTCGCGGAGCGAACGCTCGGCCTCGGCCCGTTCGAGGCGGGTCACCTCTTCGCTGAGGTCCTGGAACCAGAGAAAGGCGGAACGCTCGGCGGCCTCCTCCGGACCATCGATACGGGCGCCCGCAACCGAGACCGCCGCCACGCCTCGCTTCGGCTTGAGCTGGAGTCGGAAGCCCTCGCCGTCGCGCTCCAGAGTCTCGATGGCCGCGCTCAGCCGCTGGCGGTCGGAGTCCGCGAAAGCGTCCAGCACGGCGTCCAGGCCCAGCGCCGCGGAATTGCCGGCTGCGCCTTCGTCCAGGCCCAAGCCGGCGACCAGGCCCGGCGAGGCGCCGGCCGTCTTGTCGGAAAGGTCGAAGCTGCCCAGCGTGGCTGCCGCGAAACGGGCCTCGACGATGGCGGAGCGGCGCCTCACCGCCGCGGTCTCGGCCTGGAGCGCCGCCAGGCGGCGGCCCAGGTAGAGGCAGGCGCCGGCGGCGACCAGAAGCGCGATCAGAGCGGCGGACAGCACGAGCCAAACGTCCCCTGCCTTTGAAGGCCGCCTTGCCGGACCCGTCGTTCGACCGGGTCTCTTCGCCGCAAGTACATTCGGTGGGGTGCCGCCAAGGTCGATATACCTAGAAGGACCTAGTAATACGCGAGTCTAGTTCCTTTGCCGGGCGCGAACAAGCCGACCCGGAGCAGGTGTTCCGGGGCGGGCGGCAGGGCCGGTCGACGGGGCTGGGCGGCACCCGGCTCAATAGCGATAGGCGTCCGACTTGAAGGGCCCTTCGACCGGCACCCCGATGTAGTCGGCCTGCGCCTGGCTCAGCTTGGTCAGCTTCGCCCCGACCTTCTCGAGATGCAGCGCCGCGACCTTCTCGTCGAGGTGGCGCGGCAGGACGTAGACCTGCTTCTCGTACTTGCCGGGGTTGCCCCAGAGCTCGATCTGCGCCAGCACCTGGTTGGTGAAGGAGGCGCTCATCACGAAGCTGGGGTGCCCGGTCGCGCAGCCGAGGTTCACCAGGCGCCCTTCGGCCAGCAGGATCACCCGCTTGCCGTCGGGAAACTCGATCTCGTCGACCTGCGGCTTGATGTTGTGCCACTTCATGTTGCGCAGGGCCTCGACCTGAATCTCGTTGTCGAAGTGGCCGATGTTGCAGACGATCGCCCGGTCCTTCATGGCCCGCAGGTGGTCGATGGTGATGACATCGGCGTTGCCGGTCGCGGAGACGAAGATGTCGGCCTGGGACGCCGCCTCGTCCAGGGTCACGACCTGGTAGCCGTCCATCGCCGCCTGCAGGGCGCAGATCGGATCGATCTCGGTGACCATGACCCGGGCGCCGGCGCCGGCCAGGGAGCGCACCGAGCCCTTGCCGACGTCGCCGTAGCCGCAGACCACCGCGACCTTGCCGGCCATCATCACGTCGGTCGCGCGGCGGATGCCGTCGACCAGGGATTCCCGGCAGCCGTAGATGTTGTCGAACTTCGACTTGGTCACCGAATCGTTCACGTTGAAGGCGGGAACCGCCAGCTTGCCGGCCTTGGCCATCTCGTAGAGGCGGAGCACCCCGGTGGTGGTCTCCTCCGACACGCCGCGGACTTCGGTGAGGAGCTCGGGATACTTGTCGTGCATCACCACGGTCAGGTCGCCGCCGTCGTCGAGCAGCATGTTCGGCCGCCAGCCGTCCGGTCCCTCGATGGTCCGGTCGATGCACCACCAGTACTCCTCCTCGGTCTCGCCCTTCCAGGCGAAGACCGGAACGCCGCTGGCCGCGATCGCCGCCGCCGCGTGATCCTGGGTCGAGAAGATGTTGCAGGAGGACCAGCGGATCTCGGCGCCCAGGGCGGTCAGCGTCTCGATCAGGACGGCGGTCTGGATGGTCATGTGCAGGCAGCCGGTGATCCGCGCGCCCTTGAGCGGCTGCGCCTTGCCGAACTCCTCGCGCAGGGCCATGAGGCCCGGCATCTCGGTCTCCGCGATCGCGATCTCCCGGCGGCCCCAGTCGGCGAGGCCGATGTCGGCCACCTTGTAGTCGTCGAATTGCGCCATGTCTCTAGATCTCCGTGTTCAGGGTCGCCGGCAGCGGCAGAATCGCGGAGGGTGTAACAGCCGGCGGCGACAGCGACAAGCTCCGGTGGCCCGCAGGCCCACCGACCGCAACCGCCGGAATTACTTGGGCCTCAATGGTTAATATCATAGTAAAAAAGAAACATAAAACGCAACATACATTTTCTATATTTTGATGTGGCATTTCTGTGATGCCCGTTACCTATTCTTAATATTTGGAGTTCAATATCCGCTGGTAGACAAACTACATCAAACCGCGCTGATCGCGCTTGTTTGTTCATTGGAGGAGACCCCTATGTTCAAGTCCCTGCATTCCTTCGCGAAGGACGAGTCCGGTGCGACGGCCATCGAGTACGGTCTGATCGCGGCTCTGATCGCGGTTGCCGCTATCGGCGCCCTGACCTCGGTTGGCTCGTCTCTCGACACGCTGTTCAACTCGGTCGCTTCGAAGCTGAACTCGGCCGTCAGCTAACCAGACGCCCGGTCAAGCAGAGGGGAAAGCCTGAATACCTCAAGGAACGGAACACCGGGAGGACAGGACTTCTCGCAGCCGTCACGAACGGCAAGGAGACCGCAGACTGCGGTGACTTGACTAAGGGCACGACTGGTGAGTTCGAGGGGCATTCCGGTAAACCGGGATGCCCCTCAGTTTTTTCAGGCGGCCCGGACCGACGCGGCCCCGGACCGACGCAGCCTGGGCGGCTCGGCTACAAAGACTCGCTGAAATCATCGAGCAGGGCGGCGATGCGGCCGCTGTCGGTCTGGTCCATGATGACCTGGGCCCGGCGCGCCGCCGCCTGCATGTCCAGGTTGCGGACCTGCTGCTTGACCCGCAACAGAGAGTTGGCCGACATCGAGAGGTCGCGCACGCCGAGCCCGAGCAGCAGCGGGGTGAAACGCGGATCGCCCGCGATCTCGCCACAGACGCTGACCGGAATGCGGGCCCGCAGCGCCGCCTCGACGGAAAACTGGATCAGCCGCAGCACCGCCGGGTGCAGCGGGTTGTAGAGATGCGCGACGGATTCCTCGCCGCGATCGATCGCCAGGGTGTACATGGTCAGGTCGTTGCTGCCGATGGCGAAGAAGTCCGCGACCGAGGCGATGGCGTCGGCCGCGAGCGCCGCGCCCGGGACCTCGATCATCACGCCGAGCGGCGGCAGGGGATCGGCGATCTTCACCCCCTTGCGCTTCAGGCGGCGGGCGGTGGCGGTGAGGAGCTTGCGGACCTGCAGGACCTCGGCGACCGTCGAGATCATCGGCAGGAGAATCCGCAAGGGTCCCTCGACCCCGGCGCGGAGCATGGCCGCCAGCTGGGTCTCCAGCAGCTCGGGCTCCTTGAGCGACAAGCGGATCGCCCGCAGGCCCAGCGCCGGGTTGGCGGTGCCGTAGAAGCGGGGCCGCAGGGAGGGCGCCAGCTTGTCGCCGCCGACGTCGAGCGTCCGGACGGTGACCGGCCGGCCGGCCATGGCACGGAGGATCTCGAGAAGCGCCGCGGTCTGCTCCTCCTCGTCGGGCAGGCTGTCCCGGTTCATGTAAAGGAATTCGGTGCGCAGCAGACCGACGCCCTCGGCCCCCGCCGAGCGGGCCTGCTGAACCTCGCGCGGCAGCTCCAGGTTGGCCTGGAGCGCGACGGCAACGCCGTCGCGCGTCACCGCCGGCCGCGTCCGCAGGCGCACCAGGGCCCGCGCCTCACGCTCCATCGCCTCCCGCCGGCGCTGGTACTCGGCCAGGCGCCTGGCGGTCGGCCTTAGGATGACCAGGCCGTCGGAGCCGTCGACGATCACCGTCTCGCCCGGGGCGACGTCCTCGAGAAGCCCCGCGATCCCCAGCACGGCCGGCAGCCCCAGGGAGCGGGCCATGATCGCGGTGTGGCTCTCGGCGCCGCCGAGCACGCAGGCGAAGCCGCCGACCCGACGCGGGTCCATCAGCGCCGTGTCCGCCGGCGTGACCTCTTCGGCCAGAATCACGGATCCGGCGGGGACCGCCTTGAAGCCCTGGTACGGCCGGTCGGACAGGCTGCGGACCAGACGCAGGCCGACCTCGCGGATCTCCTCCGCGCGGGCCGCCAGGTAGGGGTCGTTCATGCCCTCGAAGTTGGCGGCGATCTCCGCGATCTCGGCCATCACCGCGGCCTCGGCATTGATCCGCCCCTGCTCGATGCGGCGGACGACGCCCTTGGTCAGGCGGGCGGAGGACAGCATCTGCTCGTGGGCGTCGAGCAGGTAGCCCAGCTCCTCGGCTGCGGTTCCGTGCAGATTGTCGGCGTGGGCCCGGATCTTGTCGAGCTGTCCATGCGCCTTGGCGACCGCCCTTTCGAAGCGGTTCGCCTCGGCCGGAACCTGGCGCCGCGACACCGTGTACTCGTTGATCTGGATCTCGCCGGCTTCGCGCAGGAAGGCCTCGCCCACCGCGACACCCGGCGAGACCGCCAGGCCCTCGAGCACCCGCTCGCCGCTGGGCCGCTTTCCGCCCCGCTTCCCTTTCTTGTCTCGCTTTGCCGCCATTTTCCCGCCGGATAACGCCTTAACTTCGAAGCATCGGCACATGACCACCGATCAAACCGCGCTCTACCAGACTCGAGCGAGCGCAGATAACTCTATCTGTTTCATAAAGATAGAGCAGCCTGCCCGCGTCCAACCGAAAGCAGGCCGCTCCGGGAGCCCCGGCCCGGACCCAGGCGCCGCTCATCAGACCTCCTCGTGGAAACCGGCGGCGACCAAGCCGGCCAGCGCGCTCAGCGCCGGCTCGCGCGCCGGCCCCTCGGCCTGCAGCTCGATTTCCGCGCCCAAGCCCGCAGCCAGCATCATCAGCCCCATGATCGAAAGGCCCGAGACCTCGATGCCGTCCTTGCGGACCAGGACCTCGGCCTCGTAGCTGCCGGCCAGCTTGACGAACTTGGCCGCCGCCCTGGCATGCAGTCCGCGCTGGTTGACGATGGTCACGCGGCGCTTGGCGACCAGGGCCTGCTCCCGGTTCATCTCTTGACCTTCGTCGCGGCCTCCCCGGCCAGCAGCTCGGAGGCCACGTTGATGTACTTGCGCCCGGCCTCCCGGGCTTCCGCGACGACCGCCCCGATCGCCTTGTCGCCGCGCAGGCTGGCCAGCTTGATCAGCATCGGCAGGTTCATGCCGGCGATCACCTCGACGTGGCCTTGATCCAGAACCGAGATCGCCAGGTTGGACGGCGTGCCGCCGAACATGTCGGTAACCACCACCACGCCGTCGCCCTCGTTGACCTGCGCGACGCCGTCGATGATCTGCTGGCGCCGCTCCTCCATGTCGTCTTCGGGCCCGATGCAGACCACGGCGACCCGCTCCTGCGGACCGACGACGTGCTCGACGGCGGCCAGGAACTCCCGCGCGAGACCGCCATGGGTAACCAGCACCAGTCCGATCATGGTTCTTCCTTTTCCGGCCTTGGCCCCGCGCCCTGGCTGCGCCCGACATCGCGATGGTTGAGCTTGACCTGCGGCACCTTGTCGGCGAGCCAGGCCGCCAGGCGCTCGGCCACCGCGACGGAACGGTGGCGTCCGCCGGTGCAGCCGACGGCCAAGGTCAGGTAGCTCTTGCCCTCGCTTCGATAGCGCGGCAGGAGCGGCTCGAGAAGCTCTGTCAGATTATTGAAAAAGCTTGAAAACCCGGGGTCGGCCTGGATGTGGGCGGCGACCGGCTCGTCGAGTCCGGTGAGCGGCCTGAGCACCGGGTCATAGTGCGGATTGGCCAGGAAGCGAACGTCGAAGACCAGATCGGCGTGCCTCGGCAGGCCGAAGCGGTAGGAGAAGGACAGCACCGAGACCAGCATGCCGCCGTCCTCGCTCAGCCCCAGGCGATCGGCCAGCTGCGCCCGCAGCCCGCCCAGGGTCAGCTCCGAGCTGTCGATCACCAGGTCGGCGCGGGCCCGCAAAGGGGTCAGGATGCGGCGTTCGGCCTTGATGCCGTCCGCCACCGGCCGGTCCAGGGCGAGCGGATGACGGCGCCGGGTCTCGGCGAAGCGGCGGACCAGAACCTCGTCGTCGCAGTCGATGAACAGAAGCAAGGGGTTCGGGCCTGGCCGCGCGATCATGGCCTCCAGCTGCGCCAGGAAGGCCTCCACGGCGAAGTGCCGCGTGCGCGTGTCGATGCCGATCGCGACGGGCCGACCGCCGCCTTCGGCGGCAGGCCCCGCGTCACCCGCCTCCGCAGGAGGGGATTCGCGGGTCACCGTCGCCAGGAAACCCAAGGGCAGGTTGTCGATCGCCTCGTAGCCCTGATCCTCGAGCGCCTTGAGCACCGACGAGCGGCCCGCCCCGGAGAGGCCGGTGACCAGGACCAGGCGGCTTCCCGCCGGGACCTCGGGCCGTTCGCCTCCCTCGGAGGCAGGGCCCGCGGGGGCGACACCGGCGGAACCGGGATCGGCGGCCTTGCTGCTGGTGGTGGTGCCTACGGTCGTCATGATCTCGGGCTCGAGCCCGCTCCAGGTCCCTGGACCGGGCTGTTGTAGCGCCCCGAGGCTGCGAGCGGCAAGGCGCAGCTTGGCGGCGGCCGAGGGACCGAAGGGATCGAGCCGCATCTGCGGCAAGCGGAGGCCGAGGAGCTCGGCCTCGGCCGCCGGCGGCAGGCGCTCCGGCTCCTCGCCCGGCGTCAGCTCGACGACGAGCTGGACCTCCGCCTCGGTGCTGTGGGCGACCTCGAGGATTCCCAGGCCGCGGACCTCCAGCCGGCCGGCCAGCACCTCGGGCGGCCGTGCGACGAGGCGACCGTCGCGAACCTGCAGTCGGGTCTGATCGTCGGCGACCAGCGACGCGCCGGCGTCGATCAGGCGCAAGGCCAGATCGGACTTGCCGGAGCCCGAGGGACCGCGCAGCAGCAGGCCGACGCCCCCGACCACGACGCAGGTGGCGTGGACCAGGGCCTCTGCCATGGAGACCGGGGTCAATCGAGCGGCAGGCGCACGCGGAAGCGGGCGCCGATGACCGCGCCCTCCGAGTCCCGCCGGTTCTCGGCCGCGATCTGGCCGCCCAGGGCCTCGACGATCTGCTTGGAGATCGACAGGCCGAGCCCGGAGTGGGTGCCGAACTTCTCGTCGCTGGGCCGCTCGCTGTAGAAGCGGTCGAAGATGGCCGCCAGCTTGGTTTCCGGAATCCCGGGGCCGTCGTCTTCGACCAGGATGTCGACGGCACCGGCCTGCGGACGCACCAGCAGGCGGATGGCGCCGCCGGGCGGGCTGAAGGAGATGGCGTTGCTGATCAGGTTCCGGAAGACCTGGCCCAGTCGGCCCTCGATGCCCTGGACCACGACGTCGCGGGTCGGCAGGCTGAGCTCGAACTTGAGCTCCTTCTGCTCGATGACCGCGTCGTAGGTCTCCGCCAGGGCGCCCAGGAGCTGCCCCAGGTCGACGGATTCGGTCTGCGCCCGGGACAACTCGGCATCGAGCCGCGAGGCGTCGGAGATGTCGCTGATCAGGCGGTCCAGGCGTTGCACGTCGTCGAGGATGATGCTCATCAGCTTCTTCTGCTGCTCCGGGTCGTCGACCCGGGCCACCGTCTCGACCGCGCTGCGCACCGAGGTCAGCGGGTTCTTGATCTCGTGCGCCACGTCGGCGGCGAAACGCTCGATCGCGTCCAGGCGGGTCCAGAGCGATTCGGTCATGTCGATCAGGGCGGCGGAGAGCTCGCCGACCTCGTCGCGGCGGTGCGACATGTCGGGGATCTCGACCTGGCGGCCCTTGGCGTGCCGGACCCGGTCGGCCGCCTCGGCGAGGCGCTGCACCGGCCGCGCGATGGTGTTGGCCAGGTAGATCGAGAGCAGGATCGTCACGCCGAGCGCGATGGCGAAGACCAAGAGGATGTCCCGGCGCCGGTTGCGCACCGCGGCCTCGATGACGCTGCCGTCCTTGGACAGCATCAGGGCGCCCAGCACCTGGCGGTAGCGCTGCACCGGCACCGCCGCCGAAAGGACCAGGCCGCCGCGCCGGCCGACCCGGGCCATGCCGCCGCCGCGGCCGACCCGAAGCACCTTGGCGACCTCGTCGTAGTCGGTGGCGCGCTGGACCGGCGCCTCGTAATAGACCGGCAGGTGGTCGACGCCCGGCAGCCAGTCGATGGCCCGGTCGAGCATCCGGCTGAGGGTCCGCGACACCGCCGTGCCGCCGTCCAGGGGCGCCAGCTCGATCACGTGCACCTGGCCGCCCTTGCCGGTGAGGCGGAAGGAGTCGGCGACCAGGTTGCCGCCGCGGTCGAAGAGGCGGGCCCGGACCCCGGAGCCGGGCAGCAGGATGCGCATGACGTTGCGGGTCGCCTCGGGGAGGATCGATTCCTCGCCGCTGGGGCTGACGACGACCGCGCCGCCGGCCAGCGAGAGCGAGAAGGCCCGTCCCTGCACGTTCAGCGCTTCCAGCTCGGCCTCGACCAGGCTGTCGCGAAACTGCTCGAGGTGCAGCAGACCGAGGACCGGAATCAGCAGGACCAGGACGTTGAGGGTCAGGATCCGCCGCGTCAGGGGAGAGCCCAGGATCGGCAGACGTCCCCCGCGGCGCGCCTTCGATTGCTCGGCGCCGTCACTGACGTCTTCGGCCTCCGCCCGCGGTGCGAGCAGCGGCTTGATCTCGCTTTCGGCCGTCATCCCCCTTGCAGGCGGCGCGCCGCCGCCCCTGGTTCAGGCGTCTCCGGTTCAGGCGTCCCCGATTCAGGCGTCCCCGATTCAGGCGTCCCCGATTCAGGCGTCCTTGTAGCGGTAGCCGACGCCGTAGAGCGTCTCGATCTGCGAGAAGCCGTCCTCGACGACCTTGAACTTCTTCCGCAAACGCTTGATATGGCTGTCAATCGTCCGGTCATCAACGTAGATGTGCTCACCGTAGGCCGCGTCCATCAGCTGATCGCGGTTCTTGACGTGCCCGGGACGCTGCGCCAGGGCCTTGAGAATCAAGAACTCTGTCACGGTGAGATTAACCGCTTCCCCCTTCCAAGTGCAAAGGTGGCGCGCCGGGTCCAGCATCAGGTCGCCGCGGGTCAGGGGCTTTTCGGTGCTGACCTCGGTGGCGTCGTCCTGCGACAGCTTCTCGCGGCGCAGCAGGGCCCGGATCCGCTCGATCAACAGGCGCTGGGAGAAGGGCTTGGTGATGTAGTCGTCGGCGCCCATCCGCAGGCCCAGGACCTCGTCCACCTCGTCGTCCTTCGAGGTCAGGAAGATCACCGGCAGGGTCGAGGACTTCCGCAGATGGCCGAGCAGCTCCATGCCGTCCATCCGGGGCATCTTGATGTCGAGGATAGCCAGATCCACCGGGCTGGCCTGAAAGGCCCGCAAGGCCTCCGACCCGTCCGTATAGGTCCTCACCTTGAACCCTTCGGCTTCCAGGGCGATGGAGACCGAAGCGAGGATGTTACGGTCGTCGTCGACCAGGGCGATGGTTGGCTGCATGGCTGCCGTTCCTTATTGCTTATGCATGTAGGCAGATCGGGGCGGAATTGCCAGAGCCGCCTTAATGACCGGGGACTGTGGCCGCTTTGGGGCAATCCGGGGGCATTGTCGCGCTCTTTCGGTGCGGCCGGCCCCTGCGCGACCGCGGCCCTTGACCGCGGTCGGACCCCGGGGCAGTTGTTAACCTTATGGAGCAGCCGAAACCCAGGAACCGGCCGGCGGAGACCGTCAGGGACCTGCTGCGTCGGGCCGAGACCGCGGCCCTGGCGACCACGCTTCAGCGCGGCGGCAGCCAGGCACCCTACGCCTCGCTGGTGCTGCTCGCCTGCGACCACGCCGGGGCGCCGCTGCTGCTGCTCTCCGACCTCGCCGACCACAGCAAGAACATCGCCGCCGACCCGCGGGTGTCGCTGCTGGTCGACGGCCATCGGCCGGAGGAGGAGCCGCTGACCGGCGCCCGCGCTTCGCTCCAGGGCCGGGCGGCGGTGGTCCGCGACCAGGCGCTGCTCGACCGCTTCGTGGCCCGCCACCCCTCGGCGGCGACCTATGCCGGCTTCGGGGACTTCCACCTCTACCGGGTCGAGCCCGAAGCCGCCCATCTGGTGGCGGGCTTCGGCCAGATTCACTGGCTGGACGCCGAAGATCTGGGGCTGGACGCCGAAGATCTGGGGCTGGACGCCGAAGATCTGGGGCTGGACGCCGAAGATCTGGGCCCTGGCTCGGCGCTGGCCGCTGCCGAGGGCGGAATCGTCGCCCACATGAACGAGGACCACGCCGACGCCCTCGACCTCATCGCCGGGCGTATCCTGGGGCTGGACGGCGAGGACTGGCGCCTGACGGGGGTCGATCCGGAGGGCTTCGACCTCAGGCGCGGCCGCAGCCTGGCCCGCGGGTCGTTCCAGAAGCCGGTTCACGACGCCGAGTCCTGCCGGGTCGAACTGGTTCGCCTGACCAAGGCGGCACGGCGACAAGCCGGCTGACTCGCGGACGGGGCCCTGCCGGGGCCGCGCTTGCCGCCCAGCTCGCGCAGATCCCGATCAGAGGCGTCCGCGTCTGATCGGAAGTAGTGCGCTAACACTTTGAAGTCAGGGCGTTATCCGGTCAGGCCGCGCGAGACCCGCGCTGATCGATCAGGTCCTGAGCCAATTGCCTGTTGGCCTGGTCGTCCAGGAAGGCGACGTGGGCGCCGTCCGGCGTCGTCTCGACGACCTTGCCGCGGAACCGGCCCCGGTCTCCGGCGACGCTGATCTCGATCGAGGTGCCCGGCGCGGCCGTCAGGCACCCCTCGAAGAAGGTGCCGCCCAGAGAGAGGTCGCGCAGGCCGCCCTCGACCCGCCGTCCGGCGGCGGAGGCGATGGCCGGCCAGGGCCCGGTGTAGCGCTGGTGCTTGCGCCGATTGCCGACGGCCGACCGACGGATCTCCTTGAGGAAGCTGTCGGTCTCCCGGCGCAGCTGTTCGGACTGCGCGGAGAGCCGCTGGGCGGCGTCCAGCATGACGTCCGCCTCCTTGCCGGTCTCCTGGGCCGCCGCCGTGACCTCGCCGATGTCCTGGGTCACCCCGTTGGTCCGGCCGGCGGCCTGCTGGACGTTGCGCGAGATCTCGTCGGTCGCGGCATTCTGCTGGCCGGTCGAGCCGGCGATGGTCGAGCCGATCTCGTCGACCTGGCGGATCGTTTCGGTGATCGCCTCGATCGCGGTGACCGCGTGCCCGCTCGCGGCCTGGATCTCCTTGATCTGCCCGGTGATCTTGTCGGTCGCCTTGGCGGTCTGGTTGGCGAGGTTCTTGACCTCGCCCGCGACCACGGCGAAGCCCTTGCCGGCATCGCCGGCCCGGGCCGCCTCGATGGTCGCGTTGAGCGCCAGCAGGTTGGTCTGCTCGGCGATGTCCGAGATGAGCTGCACGACGCTGCCGATGCTCTGCGCCGCCTCGGCGAGACCCGCCACCGCCCGGTTGGTGCTGTCGGCCCTCTCGGAGGCCTCACGCGAGACCTTGCTCGATTGGGCGACCTGGCGGCTGACCTCGGCGATCGACTGGGAGAGCTCTTCCACCGCGGCGGCCACCGCCTGCACGTTCTGCGTCGCCTCTTCCGAGGCCGAGGCGACGGCGGAGGTCCTGCCCTGGGCCTGGGACGAGGTTTCCGAGACGGTCCTGGCGGCCGCCTGGACTTGGGCCGAGGTGTCGCTGACGCCCTCGACCACCCCCTTGATCGTGCTTTCGAAGTAGTCGGCCAGCTTCTGCATGGCCTGCTCCTTCTCCGCAGTCACGCGCTGGTCCTGCTCGAGCTGTTGCGCGCGCAGCCGCTCGACCTCCTTGGCGTTCTGCTTGAAGACCTCGGTGGCACGGGCCATCTCGCCGATCTCGTCGCCCCGGTCCAGCGCCGGCAGGACCACTTCCAGATCGTCCTGCGCCAATCGCTTCATGGCACCGGTGATCGCCCCGATCGGCCGCCCGATCATCCGGCTGGCGATGAAAGCCATGAGGCCCACCAGCACCGTCAGAAAGCCGAGGGAGACCAAGGCCTGGTGGACCACCGACTCGAAGATCTTGTCGTTCAGGCCCTGCAGGCTCCAGGCGACCGCGATGGTCCCGATCGGGTTGCCCTTCTTGTCCTTGCCCAGGGACGCGAAGACGATGCTGTGGGAGCCCGTGTTCCGTTGGAACACCTCGTCCCCCGCGGCCAGGCCCTGCCCGGCAAAGGCTTGGAGATCGGCGCGTTCCAGCTTGGTCGACTCATAGCTGGTCAGGACCGAGCCGTCCTTGGTGAAGGTGACGATGTTGGCGATCATCGAGTCCTGCGCCGCGACGAAGTCGGCGTAGGCGGCCTCCACGACCTCCGGCTTCTTCCAGCGAACCCCGCCGGCGACGTTCACGGCGAGCAAGCGGGTGATGGTCGCGAAGGCCGACTCGCCCTGCGAGAACAGGATCCGGCGTTCCTCGGCAACGGCGAGGGAGACCAACGCGGTCAGACCGACCACGAGAAGCGCGCCCGTGATCAGGGCCAGCCGGCGAGCCAGCCCGAGCTTGCTCGAGCGGCCGGCCGTACCCTCGCTTCCTTCGACCGACGTCCGGCCAAGTGGGCTCGAACCAGAAGTGACTTCGTTCATTTTCTGCTCGCGAGATCTGGAACCGGAGGGATCTTTGCCTAAAGCAGGTCGTCGACGTTGACCCCGACCGTGATCGCGCCGATCACCTCGCCCGAGGCCGGATCGGTGATCGCCATCGAGAGCTGCGACTGGAACATCTGGGTCGATTCGTCCTGCTCGACCTCGCCGACGAAGACCGCGTCGGGGCCGGCCAGGTAGGTCTTCTTCCACTTGGCCTCGTCGCCCTGCCAGTAGTCGGAGGTCACGTCGCTCTGACCGACGTTCAGGCCCTTGTTGTCCATCACGAAGATTTCGGTCACCAGACCCTGCTGGTCGGCCTTGAGGCCGGCGAGGTGCTGCGACAGCGCGCTCTTGAGCACCTTCTCGATAAGGGGCTGGGCGGCCGCGCCGGTCTCGCTGCGCCACTGCTGGTCCAGGCTGCCGATCTCCGCCTCGGTCAGGCCGGCGTGCTTGCTGTTCTGGGCCTTGATCGCCTCGACGACCGAGGGGTCACGGATCCACTCGGCGACCCGCGCCTCGGCGAACTCCTTCATGGGACCGACGTGGGGCTCCTCGGCCGCCGCCGCGGCGGCAAGGAACACGGTAGATCGGAAGAGCAC
>JAAUYG010142856.1_pt1 | contig 21503 bp, 12 predicted proteins | sample 7278091 | NCBI WGS metagenome assembly JAAUYG01 (sample SAMN14350201, study PRJNA611818) | marine sediment metagenome | isolation source: surface marine sediment (0.6m) | place: French Polynesia: Moorea | collected 2018-08
TACATTGTATTTTTATTATAAAATAATAATAATAATAATAATAATAATAATAATAATAATAATAATAATAATAATAATAATAATAATAATAATAATAATAACAATAACAATAATAATAGCGTTTTACCTACCCTGTTTTAATTAATGTATAGTATAAAAACACTCTACCACTGGCAATGCTACCGTGAAATGAATGCTGGATACCGATGCCTTTTTACTTCGGTTTTCAAGACATTCCGCTATCCAGAACCAGAATTTGTTTTGAATTTGTAGATTACAAACAGCATCTAATTAGGTGGCATCGGGTTAAGTAATGAGTACCAAGCCTCAGATAAAGAGCGGATTAGGCAGGAATAGCAAGGCCCCTGCTGGCTATCAGTCAATGAGCCACAACCTCAGTCATCCAACCCGGGAATTTGACATGCCTGGGTCGGGCAGGCGCCCCAGAGCAACACAACGCCAAGGAATCCCAGACTTTGAGCATTTCTCTTGTGTTCTGTGTTAAACGATTCCCTTCTCTTTCATCCGAATACCTGATGTTGTCAAGTACTCTAGAGCCAACCTACGGTAATGATTTTTCAATTGAGAGTCATCTTTGCTGTTTGATATTTGTGTATTCTTTCTTTCTTGCCCTTTTTCTTACTTTCGTGCGTCCATTCTCTTCTTAGCTCTGCTTTGCGCTACTGCACAGCAGAGCTACTATCGTAAGGCGGGCGTTCGACCGACGTTAGGCGTCCGTCGTTCGAAAACCCCATTTTCTCGGAAACAGTCACTGAGCGGATCATCGCTAAATTTTGTGTAGAGCTACCTGTCCACCATATCTCGAGACTTTTTTTTCTTTTTTCCCCTAAAAGATTTCGCTAACATGGGACCATAGGGAGGGAAGTATTCAAAGGACATCTCCTCTGATATTGCACAACATATTTACTGCCGAAAAATTATGTATACTCCTATGGACGATTTCTACCAAAGTTGTTAAAAGAATTGTGAAATTTGAAATATTGGAGTTTTGCAATTTTTGTTGTTCTTTTTAGCTCAGCTAGTATGCTACTTACTAGCTGAGGTCATGGCATGGGATGGAGTTGCTCCATGGTATGGAATGGACTTGCTCCGGCGTCCGTCTGTCGTCCGTCAAGTCGATTACCTCGGAAGGTATTGCGCCAATTTGATATCACAGTTTATGCATAGGTTACTCTAGTCAATACGCCCAGATGATTTTTGAATTTAAAAAAAAAGTTTTCATTTTTTTACGTAACTTTTTACCTATCATTAACAGGAGAACCTATGGGCATGAAAAATTTCTAAACGGTACTCATTCTACAGTTTTAAGTTTTGCAACCAAAGTTTTGCTGCATACTCTTGATGGTAGCCTGTATGAAATGTGTTTTTTAGAATTTTGAAATTTTGAATTCGCTAAGAGTTATTTCATAATTTAATTATTTACATTGTAATCAATGTGGAGTTCAAAAATCCCAATTTCCTCCATTTTCTGATCGTAGAGCGAAACGGATAAAAATTTGGTCATCCGGTGTGTATGCAGTATGCATATACATTTTGACCTTAAACATGTCAAGGTCATGGTAGGCCCATTCGATGCACTTTTCCTAAAATTGGGCCGTATTCTAAAACGGCTCATCATAGATCGAAACGGATGTAAATCGGGGGGTAGTATGTATATATATGGGTCATTTTGAACTTGAACATGTCAAGATCATTTGGGGTCATTCGGTGCACAAAATTGGTCTCGTGTGTCTATGCAGCATGGGTACTGGTATTTTTACTTTGAACAAGGGGTTATTTGGTGCATTTTTTTCAAAGAAAAGGGGCATAACTCGAATTGGCTCATCGTATAGCGAAACGGATGAAAATTTGGGCCTCAGGGTGTATGATGTATACATATGGATAATTTTAACCATGAACATGCCGAGGTCATTCTGGGGTCATTCGGTGCACTTTTCACAAAAATTGGGTTGTAATTTGAAAACGGCTGATTGTAGAGTGAAACGAACGAAAATTGGGACCCTGGGAGTGTAAATAGTATGCATAGCTTATTAGCGTATGGATCCCTTTGGGCCATTCAGTACACTTTTCCCTAACTTGGGCTATAACTCGAAAACGGCTCATCATAGAGCGAAATAGATGAAAAATGAGGCCCTTGGGGGTGCATGTTATATGCATATAGGTACTTTGACCTTGAACATGGCAATGTCATTTTAGGGTCATTCGCTTACACTTTTTACAAATTTGGGTTAGAACTCAAAAGCAGCTGATTGTAGAGCGAAACTGACTAAATTTAGATCTCATGGGTGTATATAGTACAAGTGTATGCATATGGGGTATATATTATTGACCTTAAATATGTTAAGGTCATGTGGGGTCGTTCGGCGCAATTTCACAAAATTGGGACGTAACTCGAAAACTGCTCCTTGTAGTGCGAAACAGATAAAAATTTGGCCCTATGTAGCATGCAGGTTGATATTTTTAACTTTGAACATGTAAAGGTCATTTGGGTCATTCTCTCGTTCGAAAACAGGGACGTAAATCTAAAACAGCTCATCATAGAGCGAAACGGATGAAAATTTGGGCCTCAGGGTTGTATTTTGTATGCAGAGAGGTATTTTTAACCTTGTACATGTCAGGTCATTTTGGGCTCATTCGGTGCACTTTTGACAACAATGGGTCATAATTCAGAAACGGCTCATCATAGAGCGAAACAGATAAAAAAAAAAAGTGTGTGTGTGTGTGTGTGTGGGGGGGGGGGGGGTCCCGGACGTGCATGTAGTATTTACATGGGTAATTTTGACCTTGAACATGCCAATGTCATATGGGGTCACACGCTACAGTTTTCACAAATAGAGTTGTAACTAGAAGTCGGTTGGTCGTAATGAAAAACGGATGAACATTTGGTCCCGGGGGTTATGTAGAGTGCATATGGGTACTGTGGTTGGTTCCCCCAACACAACACCCTACCCCAGTCCACCCCACACGCGCCACGCTGTCAAATGCACAATTGTGCATTCATGATGTAATTAACAAGTGGCATGTATGAAAAAGGCTTATGTACAGTGAACTAGTGTGTATCTGTATGTATGGGGTTGAAATTCATATAATATTCATGTTATTTTATGTACAAAGACTACATGTAGGTGATACCAAGGGATATCAAGGACCCTGGGCCTCTTGTTTGATCATCCTTTGAGTTACCTTTTTGCTCTCCAGCCAGCGTTATTTTATTTATTTTTTTTTTAATTTTTTTTTTTTTAGCTACAGGCCATTTTGAGACAAGTGCATAGAAAGATGCCAAAATGACCCCTAATGGTATCTCTGATCTAGTCAGTCCGAAGTTTCAGTCCGTTTTGCTGTGCGACTAGTCACTTGAAAAAATGACATTGAAGACTACAACCTGATATATGTTCCACTAGCACTCCGGAGACCCAAATTTCAGTCCGTTGTGCTCTACGGTGCAGCTTTTTGCAGACAATTTCAATATTTGATTTTGCCATTGACTACAATGTAAAACTTCTATAAGGCCTCAATAATTTAGGGTAAAGATCGAAATTTCAATAATGCCCACCCAACCACCACATGAGCTTGTACAAACGCCTGGTCGCAAAAACGTAACAACTGTAAAGTAGTGTTTTAATATTTTTTACTCTTTTGGGGTTCAATGTTAACGAAACGAAACAAAAAAAAATCGCTTTTTTAACATTAAAAATCCAAAATTTCGAAAAACAAAGAAACAAATGGTGGATAGCTATACCTTTTCCCAAAATTTGGCGCCAATTTGCCTTGCTGTTTCCGAGAAAACGCGTTTTTGCGAACGACTCCACGACTATAGCTCTGCTCACACAGCCAGGCCGAGCTTTACAGTCCCCGGGACAGTCTCCCGGGGGTGGGCCCCGTGGGGTGGGCTGAGATATATGTGACAAGTCTGTCGCACAGAAACGCCAGTGTTCACGAAATGTGCCGCATATATCATGCACGTTAGTCAACCAGAGTGGTGAAATGACGGTTATGCGTAGAGATACGATGTATAACGGCAGGAGAGGATCTTATGTCACGTGGCTCAGTGTCAGGATAGACAACGGTTTCCACTCCCTCCCCGCCCCCTCCAAGTGAAGAAAACAGGAAATTGACACTTTTTATGCCGCATCCGTCTTTTCCCAAGAATTTTCTAACGCAGGTTTTATCCCCAAGGTTTTATTATCCCGTCCAGTAGCTGGCGGTGTATTTTGGGTGAATTTTGCATATATATTACGGATTTTTATACCGGTTACTCACTTGACAAGACGTTATGAAACAAAGAGACAGGATGACAGCCAGGTATGTTATTTACAGAGAAACAGACGTGAAGTGAAAGACGTCTGCTTTGTGGTTTCCAAGGTGACTCGGTGCGGTGACAACGAAGGGCCAGACAGGTCCAGACAGCGTAATACACCACATATAATGTAATGCAGTTGCCAATGTTGCCAGTGAATTACTGGCATAAGTTTACCAGACAGGCCACTGTTAATGCCATTACGTACTGTAACTCCAAAAAAGAAGTGATTCCACGAAAAGCCGCACAGTGTATGGTGCTTCAAGATCACCAACTTGTTAATTACCGATGATTCATCACTGCCCACCGGTTATTTAATGACACATTTTGTCTTATGGACTTTGGCCCGGATTTGAACTGATAGAATAAGATCTAGTGACCTTAGTTTCTGTGTGCAAGTGAGTGGGGGTTAATCTTTATGGAGCTTTTGACAATTGGGTCTAACAAAGGGCGATCCTGATAATTATTTTTTAAACAGCCAAAGAAGAGCCTACGCAACAATGCCCGAATCAGCTTGGCCATACTTTGAGATTTACATTGGGGAAGGTCCAAACATATAACTCAACTACAATCGAATAGCTGGGACATGTGCACTGGTAGGATGTAATTCTGGACAATAACTGTAATGATATAACACTCGCAAAATACGAAGTGTAGGCCTACTTTGGAAAACGAAGAGGGGGTAATTAGGGATTTTTTGTGCGGGGTTGGGGGTTGCTGCACTTTAGATAAGCACTGCTTTATTGCACGAACAAATATCATTACTTCGTCTAGTGCCAGCAAAGCTGCTGTGATCCTATAGTGTCTGTCAATTTAATCTTTCCGGGGATCTGGATTTTTTAACGGCTAGCTAGTATTACGATAAGATTTTTTCTTCGAAACGACGTAACACCATATGATACAGGTTGCGGTTTGAGCAGCAGATGGCGGCATATTGCCCCTTTTCCGCTACATGGTTTTAGTCAATAGTGAACGGCGATCAACCTCGTCTGGCTTTGTCGTCCTTGGAAACACTACCGGCTGTGCCCAAATTGCAGCGATTAGGAACTATTAAGGCTCGATATGTGCCTGGGCTGTCACATTACATGACAAGGCGTTATATACACGTGACCGTTCTAGTTTGTAAACTGTTTTATCTCTACAAATAATCGTTTGCATATTTGCTTTAGTCGCCCTAAAACTAAGGTTCACATCCCACGCCGCTGAGACGTCTCAGATCACTGATCATATTTAGCTTTAGAGGTCTTAGAAGGAACGCCTATAGAGATGGCATATTTTCATAATTTTGATGGATGATAATTTTGTGTCAGAAAGATTTTTTTAAAGGGGGGGTGGGGGTGGGAGTCGGGTAGTTATTCGTGAAGAAAGCTATCCCTTTTCTAGGACCATCCCGGGTTTATATATACTGCCTTTTTCTCGGGAAAACTATCCCCGGGGTATATGGTGGTGCGGAATCCCAGACGTGTTGGCCTAGTGTTTCTTGCCAGCAAAAGGGGGGCTGGCTTTAATTATAAAGTAAGAAATATAGTGTTCAAAGGGATCTAACGCCTCGAAAGTCTAGTTGTTTTCGACAAGCTGTCTTGTGCACTGGTCCTTTGACACTGGCCGCAGATTTTCGGCAGCAACTCGGAAACGGTCGTACAAATGTATCAATTTGGTCGTATGTAGAGCGGAGCGGGCGGAAATTTTAGGAGTGGACACTAGTAGTTCTACTAGTAAACCAGTACGTTTGACCTTGTGGTTGTCAATGCCAATTTGGGCTCATTGCATGTCTCAAATTTGACTTGAACACTAAAGGGCTGGTCTACATGTAGGTAAGGTACGTAGACCTACATGTACGAATGACCACATAGCCAGAGCCTCGTTTTTCTTTTCTTTTTTTTTTTTTGTATCCCATCCTTGATGCCGAACCGAGCAGCTAAACGCGGAATTTGGGCTTGGCAGCTTCAGTGGACTGGTGGAATGGATCAAAGCTTGTGAATTATGATCCAGTGGTGTCACAAAAACTGTCACGGGTGCGTTATGATACTACGTCTGTTGCAGCCGACTTTACAGAGGACAAATGATATTAGACCCCATGATTAATCCCATCATTCAGGAATGACTGGCCAGCTACTGCGTCTCTCTCTCACTATGACTATCAGTATCTCGTACACCTCTTATCATCTAGGCCATCATTGTTAGCAGACTGAACAGATGCATCACATCGCACCCAAAGAAAAAAGTTAACAGAGAAGGGATTAAAAGGCCTGTCACTTTAGCTAAAAGTGCTAAATCTCTTGACTTGGCTCTTGTGCAGGCAAATAAACGCTAACCAAACACCGAACCTGTCCATTTGAGAGTCATCATGCCATGAAATTGGATGATGAATTGATCTCCGGGAGTCATATTAATGTCATATGTAGGTCCAGGATATAGGTCAGTATTCACAAAAACACAGCACACTCAGTTTTCCCCAAAGAGATCTTCCCGGGATATAATTCCCTCAAAAGAATGATTTACATTTTGGAGTCTCACAAAGTCAATTAGAAGGCGGGCAGTCAAGCCCGCCTGCCGCCTACAATAACTGTAAAGTCTAAACCAAGAAAACATGCGAATACATGTACAATTTATACCAGTGTTTAAACTGGGGAGTACATACATTTTCCGTTCATCATTGTGGGGTCCTGTAGAAATTGCGTGATTGGCGATTGACTATTAGCACGTGAAACGTTCTCTACATGACCAGAGTGCAGCGTGAAAACGGCTGTCCACAGTATCGGTACATTAATATTTTGGTGATAAGACTATTCCCTTTTTTTGGTGATTGGTCATTTGGGTCAGAGAAATCTGGTGATTTGGCCCTGTTGGGGGGGGGGGGGGGGTATGTACTCCCCCTTTTAAACTGAGATGTCCTCCAATTCAGGATTGGGCATTGCATAAATTTCAACCTACAGGCAATTACTCTGTCAGCTACGACAATACATGTATGGTCCGGACACATTGGTCCCCAGCTTACTCCTATCAGATTCCCTATTCCACCAAAGGCTCCCAGTGGTTACTTAGTCACCTTACATCTTTTCCCTTATCCTCATCAATATTTCAGTCATAATTGTGGTGGTAAATAGTACAGTAGTCCCCCTCTAATAAGGCCACCCTATTTGCCAAGAAATTGTAGCCACATTAGAGAGGTGTCCTTTGGTGAGAGGGAGAATTAAATGCATTCATAGTAGCAGCAGCAGCAAACATTAGTGGCCACATTAGAGAGGGTGGCCTCTGATGAGAGTGGCCACTAAGAGAGGGACTACTGTACTCTGTTATCGTTCAATGCCAATCCAATGTTAAATAAATTTTATCGAATTTTATGCTTTATCTTATCTTAACGTACATGTATACATAACGCAGCTGTTTCATAAATGGGATCGTCTGTGCATCATATCATCTTTTATCATTTCTAAGGTTTAACTGACACTGAGAGAGGCATCCACCTGATATTCAAAGTGGATGCAGGTTTCTATATTCAATGTGTCTTGTAGGACAGCTACATGTAGGGAATAACACAGGTGGATATGTAAACTGATAAAACGGATCGCTGCAAAAAATCATAAGTCAAGCATGCATTTGTTGATTATCTCTCACTGAGATGCATGTATAAGGATGACCTAGGTTTTATCCTGTAAAGGCTCAAACACCCCGTAACACCTTACATTCTGATCTTCATATACCCCACTCAGTAAAACTGTATATAACAAAGTAGACTGGTAACATATCCACATTGACCAACTTGAAGCCACAATAGCACATCTTAAGCTTTTATTGCAATTCGTGAAGCAATATAAGATACAATGTATATGTACCTTTAACGAGATGCAATGGTAACAGAAACACCAATCCTTAATCTCAAATATCATGAATACAGTGGTCCCTCTCTTAAGTGGCCACTCTCAACAGAGGCCACCCTCTAATAACATGAATAAGGCCATAAATATTTTCCGCTACCACTATCAATAAATTTACTTCTCCCTCTCACCTGAGGCCACCTCTTTAATGTGGCCACAATTTCTTGGCAAATAGGATGGCCTTATTAGAGAGGGACTACTGTAGTACTTTAATAAATTTAGAAACACATGATATCGATGTATTCAATTTTAAATCCAATTCCTGGCTGAATTATCATTAGGGATGTTGATTCGCAAGCGGACTCCACAATATGAGTGTGTTTGAGGTTCTAATATTGGCAAAACTTTAAACTAACATCTAATGTTGTCTAAATTGACTCATTTTATCACAGTATGGAATGTAGATCTGTCATAAATCTCACAATATGTACACGTTGGGTACTAATTTTCAAAACTAAAAATAAAGTTCGATATTGGTTCTGTACAACAATTACGAAGGTTCCACTTCAGTGATTGTTTCTATTGAATCACAACAAGACACATGGATAAGCTGGCAAGGAGCAAATATTTTCTCTTACAACAAGTAGTATTAATAATATATTAAATGTAGAATGTATATTGACACCATCATGGATGGAACATGACAGACCATGTATAATTGTGTAATATCATATTTGTCAACCATCGTCAAAAAGACACACAGGCGCTGCCACACAGGGAATATAAATAGCAAGTACATCCAGTAAGATACATGGTGCGATGTCGACAAAAGCGAGCAGTTACAACAATAAGACCAACCATAAAACTTCTCTGTGAGTTATAACAAGCAATATGAAAGTTTGCAACGATTCTTCAACCAGTCCCATTCAAGGTGGGACTTTTGCCCAATCCCACAAGTTACATGTACCAGTTTTGTTCCAATAGTGACCATTCCCTCCAGCAGATGGCATAGAGGGTTCTGTATTAATAACCCAGAGTCACTAACAGAACAAAGATGGTACATGTAGAAGACACCGACTACTTTTAAAAAAACTGTTAAATACTGAGACAGAGAAAGAAATGCTGTACAATACTAGTAGCTGGTTATAAAAATGTTGAAGATGATGAGCTGGGGGGGGGGGGGCAGTCGCAGCAGTTGAGGTTTTCACTCAGTAAAGATCTGGTTGTCTACCCTGTATCATGCAGTTACACCTTTAATATAATGTTAGCAGTATGAGCTGTTGGGGAATTCAGCTGGCACAGACAGAGACGGAAATCCCGACATTGGACACAATTGCAGGTTCAGCCACCATGCCAGACAACACAGAACAACTTTGTTTTCTGCGGAGAAGGCGACATGGATATGATATGAACTCAGGCCTTTTCCACCATATACAAATATCTACATACCCAGCTCCTTAACTGATTCCTTTCCGAGAGTGTTCACAAGTCAGCCATTGTGCCACCATTTCATCTATCTTACCCATTTTCATTCAGTTCTTCAGTGCCTACCAATTGCTTGTTGGCCATTCGAAAGTTTTCAACATGATTCAAACGTTTATAACATGCTTTGACAAGAATCAGGCCTAAAACAGACTGGATTTAGAAATTCATGGAGACGTGAATCCAATGCCATAAACCAAAATGCCATCTGAGACTATCACAGTAAGCCTTCAAGTGAAAAATACGTGAAACATCAAACAGAGTTCCTCCCAATACATCATGTAGAGAGGAAGTAAACAAGCACAGAACTGACAACACTGGACAACATTGTACACCAAGGCTGCAGCAACAGAATGAGCAAATCGGAAAGATTGTCAGTACACGATGCACCTCGAGATTAGCAGAAGTGAAAACGACGAAATAACACTAATTTCAGTAATTCTTACATGTATGTTTCTTAACATATTCTTCTGAAATTTTACATGTTACAGCCATGATTGAAGTTCGTCATATTATCGGGCTCAAATTGTGTGAATAACAATTATTTTCTCAGAATAAAAATAATGTAACTGCTGATTTCTTTATCTGTCTATCACAAATCTTAACATTTTCCTTTAAACTTTACAGACTTAATCACAAAATATGTATATATATATACACATGTATAGATGCTAATATTCTAGTCTGAACTAATTTTCTGGCCAGGATTTCTCCCATAGAGTTACAATGTACAAATGTACCTGTATACAGGTAAAAGTATAACACTGCCAACACTTCTTGGCCAGTGCTCAGGGCAGCGCAAAGGCGTGAAGTATGGACCAGCGCAAGCAGCACTCTTTCATACACTGCAAACAAGCAGCTGCACACCAGTAACAAGCTCTAGTTGAATACTTTATGAAAGACATTCCCTCCCCGTGTTCCCTTCCATTATATCAACGGTCCCCTAGCACAGTCTCTATCTCCCTCAGTAACTCGGCTGTGATAGAGTTACCAGGCATCAGGGTGATGCTCTTCAGCTGAGCATTGTCCCGAGCCACATCCAGAATCCATCTGCCACCTTCATCGCCGATCCCATTTCCTTCCAGATCCAGATCCCGTAGTATGGGATTATCCCGCAAAGCATCCATGATCTGGATGATGGAAACATCACCTAGGTTACAGTAATCCAGGGCTAGGCTGGCCAGCGTGGTGTTAGACCGCAATCCCTCGCTGATACTCTGCCAACCAGCAGTAGATAATTCCGGATTGCTGGTCAGCGACAAACTCTCCAGACCAACATCGGCCTTCAGTAACTGTCCGACGGCAACAGCACTGTTATCAGACAGCTGACACTCCCCGACATCCAGCTGTTTCAGGGTGATCTGTCGCTTCGGGCTGGCACGATCCCTCATAGCTTGCTCCACCAGCTCGGAGCCACCTTCTGGATCAGTGTATCCGGACTCCGCCAAGGCCTTGGTGACGACATCCAGGACGATGTTGTGAGCCAGAGTCTGTACCGGGGTGCTGCCGTCACTGACTGCTGACACGGAGTCCTGTCCTCCCGGCAGCAGGCCTTCCAGCAGAGACTGTGTACCGCTGTCCCCCAGGGGATTACTGTGTAAACTGTAAGCAGAAATAACATCACTGGAATGCTAAACGATCTGGTCGCATAATACATCTCAGTATCAAAAAAATAGATACAGTAGTCCCTCTATTTTACAACCCTCTATTTTTTTAAAACCACCCTTCATTATAAGACCGTTTGATTTGTTCCCAAAAGGGCAATTTTCTGTCTTAAATGACCTTTATTTTAAGACCACCTACAATATAAGACCACATTTTCTTGGTCCAATGGCTGGTCTTAAAATAGAGGGACCACTGTACTGTAAAGAAGAAATTTTATTGCCAGGAAATCATTTTCATGAGAGCTAAATACAATGTAAGTTGGCTAGAAGTTGAGTCACTGTTGGTAAGGCTAATTGCTACAAACTATCATCATCTGTGTTTACTTTGGCTGAAATCAGATTTGGTATTTTCTTTTTTTATCTCACGAACATAGTAAATTTCATGTCTACACTTATTCTTTTACAGTATCACTATATTGTAGCAGACAGGTAAATATCCATTTCAAAAATGCCTGTCAGGGCTCTACTTGTGGAACAAGGTGCTTGTGCATATCACAGGTCTTTTTTTATTAAAGTCCCCTATTTTGAGTCAGTTGAATACGGACCTGTTCATAGTGCCCCAATGTGTATATTAACATATTGCATGTTTTGCATGTTACATATTACATATTGCATGTTTTGTTTTCCTGTGACAATGTGCAAATTCAAGTACTAGGTTGCCAGTATATCAATACATGTAACTCTTATTTAACAGAAATAATATCATTAGCCATATTACAGAACTTCTGTAGGTCTTTTTATTAAAGGTATCAAAGATATCAACAGGAATTACAGTATTAAAGTATCAGCACATATACCACAGCCTACATGTACTTTGTGCCAGTTTCCTACCCCTTGCTTACATGAGTGTTTCCAGCTGTGGTCTGCTTGCGATGAGCTGCAGTAAATGTTGCACTCCCGCACTGGTGATCTGGTTGAAGCCGAGGTTGACAGCCTGCAGATCTGCTCTCACTGGGTCTTGTGTAAGGGCTGTGACAATACGAGCCAGAGCGTCATCATCTATGTTACAGTTACGTAGAACCAGCGTCTCCATAACCTGGGATTCCTCCAGCAAAGCGCACAATTCCCCGATCTGAAAGCCATTCATTGCAGACATAGTCAGACAAGGCAATGATAGTCATACTCCTGTGGACAATATATACTAATGGAGATTTAAACGCAACATATACCAAAAGCAACTACCAAGCAACATGTACATGTATCGAACCAGCAATAAACTATTTTTTCTGAAATTTGTTAAATATAGGATATTAACAAATATATTGCATTTTAAAATCTCCATTACTACAAGTATATATTTGTACTACAATGTACATGTATGCGTATCTCAGTGCTGGACAAAAAGTAAGCTGGCCACTGAAACTCTGGCCAGACAAACCATACTCTGGTACATGTATGATATCACAGCTCTGAAATACAGTCAAACCTGCTCTAAAGACCACATGTATATAAAGGCCACCTGCTTATAAAGACCACATTTTACAGGTCCCCAGGGGTACAGTCTGCATGTTATTTTACCTGCATATAAAGACCACTTCTGTATAAGGATCACATTGTGTTAGTCCCTAGGGTGGTCTTTATATACAGGTTTTTACAATTACCAGGGTGTATACCTAGTAACCACCTAGTATTCAAGGAGGTGTTTTCTTACATTACGGCCCAGTATAAGGTTTCATGTCAGCCATCTTACATAAAAGTATTGCACCACAGGAGAAAATTCAAATATTTCATGGGTATGTTTAAACAGTGATATTTCTACAGTAGAACCTGTCTTGAAAGGCCACCCCATTGACCCAAAAAATATGGTCTCTCAAGACAGGTGGTCTTTGGTGACAGGTTCATTTATACTGAAATATAGGACAGGTTCTGCCAAAAACTAATGGTCCTTCAAGACAGGTGGTATCTCCTGGCAGTGGTCTCTCAAGACAGGATTCCTGGGTGTTTGAAGAGCTGGAGTTTGACCACAATGTACATATAGACCCCACACTATTAACATCTAAACACTGTTTCTGATTCAGTACCATACCTGGTCTGAATCGAGAGCCAGACTCGTAAGCTCCACGTCTTTCTTTCCTTCCAAAAGATGGCGTATGCTGTTATCCTCCTGTGTGGTTGCCATGGCAACAGGACTGTTTCTACTGTCAGCATCCGGTGGCGCTTCCGGGTCAACGTCATCTGGACAGAGGACACACACTGGATCTGTACATACCATATCATACATAGTCATCACGATGCATTTTCAATATTATATTTTCAATATTATACATATTCGTCATCCTACATACTAGTAGCTATCATCATACCACGTACATATGTGTGATCACATTACACATAGTTATGCACTTCCCTCTCCAGCTCACGTCTGGAATGAATTCAGTATTCAGCAAATACATTATCAACCACGTACTAGTACAGAAAAACTTAACGCGATAACAGAGCCCAACTTAATCTGCAATACATAAATTCTGATAAAAGCATGTACAAAATTTAACATACCAGTACATAAGATTTCATACAGTGTGAAACATTAGTGATACTCCAACAAGAGGAAATAATGTGATACATTTAGCTTTTGCAGAACAGTCCCCAAAACATCTTAAAACACACCAGCCTAAGCTAATACAGTTATACAATATTTACAGTTTATTTCTACCTGGTCAGCATGAATTATAAAGTTCCAGAAGCAATGAACTCTTTCCCCATTCCACCAACCTGGATCATCTGCAGCATGCTCTGTCTCCCTAGCTGTCCCTGTCTCAGCAGCTGCTACGTCCTGTGGTTGTATAGGGTGGAGCTGGCTGGAGTCTGAGCTCTTACTGCTGGAGCTAGAGCTACTGCTGCTCAATGAGGCAGTGGAACTGCTTCCTGGATACAGTATAGAGGGAGGTTGTAGATAATAGTAGTAGTCGTAGTTATAGTAGTAGTAGTAGTAGTAGTAGTAGTAGTAGTAGTAGTAGTAGTAGTAGTAGTAGTAGTAGTAGTAGTAAGTAGCAGTAGTGGTGGTACATGCAGTAGCAGCACATATAGCAGTACATGTAGTAGTAAAGTTGCTAGTGGTATGCAGATGTGATCGTTATAGTGTTGGTAGTCGTGCCATACAGACTACGAACTTTTGCAGCTATGGTAATATAGTACTAGAGCTTGATCCCATAATGTACTACTGCATGCATATACTAACACACAGCCCAAATACAGGTACATAAATAGTATTTTAACTCTATATTCTTCTGACAATAACATACGTATAAGTAGCATATCTCCATTAAATCGTTACAGCTAAAATGTACAATACTCTTAGTCGGAAAATAGGATTGACATGCAATTTCATTACAATATCAATTGTAAATTCAATTGATAATATTTTCATGTATATTCTGTACATGTACCAGTGCTGAACCATGTTTATGCTCACACACCTTACTGAACCCCAAATGTATTTTGCATTAAAATTTTGAGCATGCAGTGTGATCACTGATCAGGTAATGTACATGCATCTGACACCAAATACATGTACTAGCTAGTAAATACAGCAGTCCCTCTCTTAAAGGACACTATGTAGACAGGACATCCCTCTAGATAGGACACAAATTCTTGACAACAAGTACCACGACTGCATGTAATGCTCCCTCTCACCAAAGGACACCTCTCTAATAAGGACAGGATTCTTTGCCAGGAGGGGTGTCCTTATTACAGGGGGCTACTGTAACTCCTGTGGTATATACTAATACTGTCCGACACAAAAAGACTGTTTACATACCAAACACTGCCGATGTGACACCGTCCTCGGCCGATGTGACACCGTCCTCCCTCTGCTCCGCCTGTGTGTCCTCTCTCTGTTCCTCCACTGACTCCGCAGCGCTGACTGTAGCCGGGGACACCGTTCCCGTCTCCTGATGATGCCTGCCTGATTCCTCCATCACTTCATCTGTCGTTGATTCTGGATCACGCTTTACGGGGCTGCTCTGCTCCACAGAGCTGGCTGATACGGACGTAAGTCCGTGGTTGTCTCTGGATTGCTCCCCTTGGATCTCATTGGCTTGCTTCCCATTGGCCGAGATCGCTGCGGTATTGTCGCCTTCAGACTGAGCTGCTATTGGTCCAGATTTCCAACCTTTTACATTGATTTTTTTTTCAGGTATGGGGGAGGGAGGCAGGGAGGGAGGAGGGGGGGGGGTAATGATGAACACAGGAGCAGGAGCAGGGTAAAAAGGAAAAGAGCAGAAAAAGTTAAGAGAAATGACACCAAGTATCAGCAAACATCACAGTAAGAGGGTGAGAAAGGCGAAAAAGTGACGCAACAGTAAAGAGAAAATCACAGGTGGAACAAAAAGTGAAAAAAGTTGTTAACTCACAGGCAGCAATTACATGTAAGTAACAACATTCTAGTCACATGTAATGTAAGTACAAGTAGATGAGAAAAATGCTTTATTACTAATGAAAAAAGGACAATTAAATGATTAAAATTTGTGTGTCCACCCCAAAAATTGAGAAAATTGTGCCAGAACACGTACATGTAGATTGACAAACTCAGAGACCACAATACACGTACAGACAGTAGACGAAGATTTAATCAGTATAATTTAGCAGCGATGTTTGACATTATGACCCTAGCTGCTGAAAAACTGGATTTTTTACTCAAAATAAGTTTCAACTCTTTAAGTTTTTTTTTCAAACAAACATGCCATTAAAACAACCATTGCTGATGTTTATTTATAATAAAACCACTTGCACAAAGTATGTATTCTTTACTTTGTCTCTTATGTTTTGCTGACTTTAGTTAGTTTTATTCAGCTAAACATTTTACCTTTAATAAAATACACATAAATCACTCATGTATTTGCATGTGTTTCTACTTTGTATACAATGGAAGCCCAAAATTAACCCTACAGTTTAATATTTAGTGATTGCTCCAAAGTGACTTTAAAGGACTGGTAGATTTTTTTAAAGGACATTACTGACTTTAGCTACATGTATGTCTTGGGGTTGGGGTAAGGGAAAGGTGTCTCAGTGGGGCTTCACATTTGGGGACTGTGTGCAAATGTACTGGGATGTAAATTGCATGTACCAGTAGCTAATCTCACAAGCATTTCAACAGGGATTTTCTGTCTTGACTAGTCAAAGTAGGTGGTATGTACATGTATGTGCTGACTAAACTAAATTTTACAGGGGCACATACCAAGTGATGTGTTTTACAGGGGTATGGACCAAGTGATGTGTTTTACGGGGGCAGATACCAAGCAATGTATGACAGGGAATATACCGAGTGATAAGGACGTCAATTCGTTTTCCATATTAAGGTACATGTATACACCCTGGAAGGACTGACACTCTGGCATTGTAGAATGTTATATATATTTTTTTGTATATTTACTACTCAAATATTATCTGGATCTGATTCAGGAGCAACAGAATGCATTTTTTATTGTGCAAAATATGTACAAGTTACATACTGGTATATATTATTATATACACAAAAGCGCATCGTATATTTAACATATTTTTATGCAGTTAACTGTGAGGTTTGAGTCAGCTGCATTTATATAAAAAAAAATCACTTTAAGCAACAGTACAGCATGACAGTGCAGAACTGTAACGTCAAAGCTTCAACAACAGGTATAAAATGGATATTCAATAAATATAAATACACAAAAAAAAAACAATGGGCACCAATAGAGCCCATTATATAATTAGTCAACAAAACGTATATTTTAGTAGTGGCACTAATTAGCAGTATTAACAACAGTATGTTAGCAAGTCTAAGGCACAAGGCAGTAACAAGGCTTAAACTATAAAACCCGGAGAGAAACAGAAGTGAGTGTAGAGGGTATAGTACGGGAGATTAATGGTGACCTGCAAAACAAGAACAGAAAGCTGTATGAATATCGTGAAAATCAAATGAAAGCAAGGATGGGACTCGTACAAGGCGTGTGTGTATATGCTAACAGCCAATGCACTGTGAAGGTGTAGCCATTTCCCTTTAGTTGAAAGTGATTCTATATTATAGAAGCTTGAACAAGCTTTGTTACATAATTCTTTAACACAAAACCGTGTGCATAGCATCAAAATAATTTTTCCCTCCATACAGTTCTATGTTGTGGGATGATCCAATATAAAGATGGTTTCTAGATATACATGTCACAATGTTTAGAGAAGACTACCAGTAGTTCAAAATACATGTACAGTTTATGTTTTTTAAGGCAATAATATTGGAAATGCCTTGGCTGCAAAGATAGTTAACTTTTTGTTATACGAGAGGCATAATAAAATCAGATTCAAAATATGGCAGACAAATTTGAAAGTAAAAATCTACATTGCTGATCACAAATAGTAAAAGAACAAAATAAATTAGAATTTATCCAAATGGTAAATCACACCAAACAAAGACTTTTTGAGTGTCAAAAAGACAAATTTACTAAAACTTTTAAAATGCGGACATAAATAAGATCACATGTATTTATAAATATATATATCTATATATATGAGATAAAATCAAGTAAAGAGCAGAAGGTTAAGAAATGCAATTCTGCAGAGCCTGCTTGAACACTTTTGTGAATTTAGCATGTACATACATGTAAGTGTACATGTAGATACTGAATGGCTTAAAACTAATATAACATTGGCCATGATAGGAAACGGTCAAACAACAAGGGAGTACAGTTCAATATTGAGTAGACTATTTTGGTATAACTTCCAGCAAAGTTCTCTCTCCTTTAACTGCAGAGCTTACACTGGCCATGGATGTAACCTAATCATAATTATCATAATTATTGAAAAATTAAAATTTCTTCATGTATAAAAATAGTATTAAGTATCCACACATTCATCACTGGCTTTTTGGTCCAGGAAGCATTAGGTAAAAACATAAAGGAAGCCAAACTGTGCTGAACTACTACAGTAGAACCTGTCTTGAAAGGCCACCTCATTGGCCACAGAAATGTAGTCTGTCGAGACAGGTGGTCTCTGGTGACAGGTTCAGTTTCAGTGGTCCCTCTCTTAGTGGCCACTCTCAACAGAGGCCACCGTCTCTAATAAGGCCATAGATCTTGCCGCTACTACTATCAATGCCTTCACTTCTTTCTCTCATCAAAGGCCACCTCTTTAATGTGGCCACAAATTCTTGGCAAATAGGATGGCCTTATTAGAGAGGGACTACTGTATATTGAAACATAGGTAGATCCTTCTGCCAAAAATTTGTGGTCTGTCAAGACAGGTGGTCTCTCATGGCAGTGGTCTCTCAAGACAGGTTTCACTGTAATATATTTCCCTGTGACTGGTTTCTCACCTTGCCCACTGAGGACAGAGTGGATGGTCTTGCAGTCCTGCTCCACGTCACAGGATTGTGAGCGCGGTTCTACCAGCGCCAGCAGCATGTCACAGTAATCACCGGAGGTGTCATCCTGGTAACAGACGGTTACAGAACTTCTACATGTCTACTCCAGGGCACTGTTTATCGAAAGTCTTAATTCTCTATTCATCATAGCACAGAACATGTGGGATTGGTTTGTTGAAATATGTCAAGTCCCAAATCTGATCTTAAGCATAGAAAAGACAACGGTTGCTATGGTGATTAGTGAACTTCAGTCTCTTTCCTGAGAAGCTGCCCCAGTCTTTTCTATAGTTAAGATGAGGTTTGGACTGAAGATTACATGTATTTCCCATTCTTTTATAGGTATTAATTTCCCTGATTGCAGTATCACCTGCTGCACTGGTAACTACATGTACATGTACATTATCTGGACACCTAATATGTACAGAACATTGCATGATGTGGCAATATTTCTTAGGCATGTTATACACGTAGGTGCTCTCTGGTTCAAGGAAAAGACAAATATTTATTTCCAAGTGTTTTTGGCAATATACGATGGGCAATGGCTGCTGAAGGTGGCTGCAAAATGACTAACAATTACATTTTCATACCAATTCCAGCAATGCCAAAATTGGACAAAAAACTACTAGCAGGATTTAGGTATGAAATGCATAGAAAAATGTCTCATTATAAGGTACATCTGTACATGTGCAAGTACAAAAATGGACAATTACAATATAAATCATAAACATAAACCCACACAATTAATGTTTAATATTTTTTTGTGAATTTTTCTCTGACTTACTTTAATCCAGTCTTCCAGTGTGCCTTTATACTCTGCATTGAAGGCATCCTTAACCTCATCCATCTCCTCTTCACAGGTCACCATAACTCGTACCAGACCCTGCTCATCTGTGCCCAGACCCTTCATAGCCTTCTGGAGCTTTCCGGCGGATTGCTTAGATTTATTCTGGATCACACCAACTGGGGGAGAAACAGGACAGCAAGAATTACATGGATTAATATACGCCCTATTTCTGGGTTGTATTCCAAAAATACATTAAATCTGGAAACAGAGTTACAAATGTATATCATACTTAGGCTATCAATGTTGTTTCCAGTCTTAATATTGATTTTAGACTAAGATTCTTTTGGCAACCAGCCCCAGATTTCCCACACAACAACAACAGTGTTAAACCTCCATACTTTCCTTCAGAAACCCCCTTAAATCCTGGGAATTTATTTCCAGATATGCTTACTAATACCAGTATACAGTGCACATGTATGCTATCACTAGTCTACTGCTCCTCTGCTTGGCGTCTCATCAAAAGCAGAAGTTTGTTTCTTGCCAACATCCCGATCATGTCAGAATCTGGATTTACCCAATGTGAGGAGACCTTTCCGGATATCTCCTGAGAATTCGCTCTCTATGGCTTTCTCAATACTGCCTTTCTTCGACTCTCTGGCATATTCCTGGAACATGGCGTCCAGGTGGGGGAAACTCCTCTTGGTCAGGATACGGATGAAACTGAAATATTAGCATGCTTTCTGCTTACCAATAATGATAAAATTGTTTGCTAAATCGTACAAAACCTAATAGGAACAAAGAAAGATATCTTCTGCGAATGTTGTGCTGGAAAATTATGATGCTGAACCTCTGGATTCACATACCATTCTGGCTATTACCTCGGGCTATTACCAACAGCATTGCCGTATCAAGTTTCACCTAGGTGTGTCAGGACTGTGTGTGAAATGTTATAGGCTGTTTGTGAACTCTGGAATATATTCTAATCACTACTCAAGCCGCTTAGTTCTTCTAAATTAATTCTTTTTAAAACTTCCTTTCAGCTCATAGTCTGATTCAGGAACTTGATAACTTAAACAACTGGTAGTTTACCAGCCATAATGGACTTGTAAATATAACGTTTGAGGTGCAAACTATGCAGATCAATAAACATTCCAAGGTTACCACAAGACAGGACCAGGCTAATGTTGTCAAAATTAGTCAGCAATAGCAGTTACATGAAGTTAAACTCTTTGGTTAATGATGATAATACTTACGTGGCCTCGTCCGTCCCCAGTTTGCCTTCCCCAGCCTTGAGCAGTTCCTTGGCATCGTTCTGTATGGCGTCGTAATCCACACGTTTGGACTCATTGCGATCTCCGGCCATCAGGGACATGAGGAGTTTCTGGAAATCCCCGGATGTGTCTCCCTTCACCTCCTTCTCCATGTTCTTGTTGTACACTGGAAATATCACAGATTTGGGGACAGTGTCAATACAAATCTTAAGCCAGGAAATTAAATTAAGTTCACCAATCACCTTGGCTTTAATAAAAATTTAAGTTCACCAATCACTACCAACCATTGTCTTTTCCATGCTTAAATTCAATCTAGGAATTAAGATGTTTTTCTAAACACTGGGCCCAGATCACACACGGTTTACTGTACAGGTGTGGCTATCCACCGCTGTTACAATGATATTTCCTTGAGGTCATCAACATGCCAGCAAATAACACCAAAGTCATTTACAGTAGTTTTCTTAACAGTCTTTTAGAGAAGCCTTGAAAGAGAAGCAGATTTGGGGAAGTATCGAGTAATGTTGTCTGTTTGTAACCATAGGGATGTCTTTCTCACAACTAGTGCTCATCAAAGACTAATAACCACCACTGTCAGTGATATACAGCAGTCCCTCTATTTTACAACCCTCTATTTTAAGACCATGCACCCTTGATTATAAGACCGCTTGATTTGGTCCCAAAGGCCAATTTTCTGTGTTAAATGATCTTTATTTTAAGACCACCTACAATATAAGACCACATTTTCTTGGTCCCATGGGTGGTCTTAAAATAAAGGGAGTACTGTATGTATAATCCAGGTAAGTGCAGCTACATGTATTTCAAATCTCATATTTTAA
>JAAUYG010007504.1_pt1 | contig 21475 bp, 9 predicted proteins | sample 7278091 | NCBI WGS metagenome assembly JAAUYG01 (sample SAMN14350201, study PRJNA611818) | marine sediment metagenome | isolation source: surface marine sediment (0.6m) | place: French Polynesia: Moorea | collected 2018-08
AAAAAAATTTACCCTTGTTTTGAAGACTACCTATATGCAGGTTTTCCTAAAATATCAGGTCAATCCATGGTTTCCTTCCATGTGTTTGGCCTCCAGGAATGCCATTTTCGGTGGCAGAAGGAGAAAAAAAAAACACACAAAAAAAAAAAAAAAAAGTCGGCAAGTCCATAGGGGATCCCGTCACGGGACGGGATGCCCCAATGAACCATTTGACACATGTGACAAGACACCTCAATTTCCAATTGCTTTTGTTATGTACCCGTCTTAATCCCAGCCAGGTATTGACACTTTATGTCCAATTAATCAGAAAGTTTAAATAAATAACGTAACCCAGGAAAAAAATCAGCTTGCCGCACCTTTGTTGAGCAGGGTGTCTTACTTTCACTTCGTACAAATGTGCCTGGCTGTAAACAATATATGCCAAGTAGAAGCTTTTGATCTACTACATTTCTGGTGCAACCTTCAATATTGCGAAACATCCCCCAAAGGTAATGGCAGGAGTGGGAGGTCTAAATTTTGATCCCATGGTAAGAGATGAGGAGGTAATTTTAGAATTCTAAACAGGTTAACTGTGACAGGTCTGTGGTTATTAAAGAAACATTTAGCAGGCAGTCATACATGGAGTCAACTCCACTACTTGATTAGACCTCTAGTGACCTTTGAAATTTAGTTTAAAGGTCACTCAGGTCAAGCCCTCATATCAGAAATAATACCGCTATTTCAGACATACAATGTACTGTACATGCATATCTACTGAAACGTGTGTCATTACATCTAACACTGAATGACCTTGAAAGGTCAAGCTCAAGGCAATTCATATTTCAAGCCCTTTATATTGAAAGGAGTTGACTTAGGGCATAACTAACCAGTAGTAGTTCTACCCGGGAAGCCTACTAATAGCCACACCTTCGATGCAATATCAGAGTAGCATTGAAATAAGTCTGCCTGAAAATTAAGACCATTTATTGGACAAGCAAAACCTACACACCAATGGCAGATTATTTCAAGATTATGACCACCTCACAGTGGCCTCAAACACAGCTATATTAAATGTGTACATCGTAGTTTGAGCCTTTTAAGAGATACAAGAACAGAAATAGTGTGGAGAGAGAGAGAGAGAGAGAGAGAGAGAGAGTACTAGAGGGGGTTTCTAGATGGGTTTTCAAGTGACCTAGAAAGGTCTAATATTTCACCCCTATTTCATTCTTAATACCAAGATGATGTTTAACAAAAGTAAAACTTGTCTTCAGAGACCACCCCCATAACTTAGTGGTTACAGCGTCCGCTCTGAGTACGGCAGGATGGGGTTCAATCCCCAATCATTTCACACCAAAGACGTAAACACTGGGAGGTTCGCGATTCTCAGCTTACCTCTTGCCCTTAATGAGTTACGCAACCGACTGGCCTGCTCAGTCAGTATAATGGTCTGATTGATTCCTGTCTGCTCACCTGTGGTGGAATTGAGTTGGGAGCTTAGCACACAAAAATTGCCGGGCATAGATCATTCGGCCCAGACAAGACAGGTCCAAATTATTTCACCACACCCACACGCACCACCGAATACAGCTTGTTGTCGGTGTTGTAGTCTTGAAAGGTTGAAAGCTAACTTTAACATGTTTAAGCATGATTCACATGTCTTGAGGCCACTTTTTTATGACCAATGGGCAGGCAGGTTTTGCTGCTCTTTCTGTTAGACCATACGTCAAAAACACCTCACTGGGAGGCTGTAACAACTAAACCATGGTGGATCTATTGTATTAGTAAATTTATTTTTCTGAAGTGCACAGGTACTAACAACTGTAACTAGATCATTGCAATCATTTCATAATTTATCACATGTTCGCACAGAACGTAAAGCTTGCTCTTTTCACACTGACCTTACTGTTACTGGGTAGGTGGCAAAATACATGCATTCTGAAAACCAATAGACTGCACTGGCAAATGAAATCTCTATCATTGCCAAACAAAAAAAAAAAGATCATACACTTTGGAACTGCACAACTCTGGTTATGACAATATATACACAACAGAGGCCACCTGACTAATTTCTTCCACAAATTTGACCTTTCTGTAAAGTGTATTTGTAGACATTTTAAAATTTAAATCACATTGAAATTGTCACAATTATTTGTAAGATTACTGACTATCAGCTCCATTAAAAATTCAAGTGTAAAAGACTAAGTTGTAAAATGCACTGGTGGTAATTTAGTCGGACCACATACACACACACATATATATATGTATATATATACCGCATATATCTAAGTCGCAAAAATGTACAAACAACAACCAGGGAACCATATTCTCGAACAAGTTTTTTTATATTTACTTCATAACTATTTGCTACAAATTTTTGTAAAAGCCTATTCTTAGAACAATTAAGAAGTTTCATACCTAAGATGTTGCGTAAGGTTTTATGAAATGTTGCTATGGCAAGGCCTGGTATGGCACCATTTTGCCTTACAGTCTATACTGCAAACAAATCACCCTGAAGATGTCAAGTGTCTCTATATATATTTTAAATTATTGATTAGAAAAGCTGTTGCTTTGGATCATTTAAACCATTGTTTTGTTAATGACAGCAAAGTGGAAAAAAATTGTAGCATTTAGTCACTTACAATGAGTTTTTTTCTGAGTTATGAAGAAGTTATGAGACCCTAATGGATCTTTCAACTTTGCGAAGCCAATTTTTAACAAATCTTGTAACTTTTGGAGAGTAAGAAGTTGACAAAAAACAAAAAAAAACCCACGTTATGAAACCTTGTAACTCGTTCGAGAATATGGGGCCCAGCACATGTAATATTACTTGGAATTTCACACCTATAAACACAGTCATATAATGGCACCAAAGAAATATTTCACATTAAAAGTGTCTAGATGACATCAATATACAGAACAGGCAGGACTGCATGTACATGAAAGATAATTTTACATTTACCAGGTATAATATTTATGATGGTGCAAGAAAACTTTTATCATTTGCAAGATCAACTCTGTGTAATTCATTCGTGTCTTCCCTAAACAAGATGATACGTATTGATCTGAAATATGTTTCATATGCGGAATCAAGTGTATTATAGTGCACTTATTATAACTTTTTTTGCATGCAACTTCTTCAATTTATACAGAACACGTGCCATATGTACTATACCAGCAAGATACAAGACACTTGACAAGGAATTTGAAAAGACGAAGGTTGCCACATACAGTGGTCTCCACCCATAGGCCTATAAAGATGTTTCATATTACAGGTAATTTTGACATAAAGATTCCATAATGCACAAAGTCCTACTTTGGGAACTAAATTATGTAGTCTTATAACAAAGGTGATCTTCGAATGAAATTGTAGACTTAAACCATACTTCTTGTTTAATCTACGCAGCACATTTGCTTATGTTAATTCCATTAGAAAGAATTACATTTTTCCAATACAATTAACATAATGCCTAGAAAGATATGTGCTCAATATAATATATTGACTAACCCGTACAAAGATATGCCCAGTACGAGTTTTATGGTGAAGTAGTCCCAAAGACCACGTGTTATAATTTACGTAAAATATCCATAAACAGCATGAAAATATATACGGGCTAAAATAATGAATTTTGACTTCAATAGTCATTTTTGAACATGAATATATGGTAAGCACGCTGCTGTTTTGGCTGAATGCAGCAAGATGACTTCACCTGATACATGTATGTGTATATGGCAACCTTTGCCTTTGTGACAGCGGAAAAATCAATTCCAGCAAAATTTTACAGATACAAGTATTAATATGCCCATTAGAATGAGGTATATCACATGATAAATTTATACAGTTCCCTGCCCAACAGTACAGTATGACAGGGTGATATCCAGTTTACCCTAAACCTCAAACACTCCAGCACATGCTGTATATATATGTTACATCACGCAGTATGTTTTCAACCTGCACATTCACTCTCCAATCACCCATACATAACATTGGTATAAATCTATTACTATTATTATTAAATATATAAAACAGGCGGTACTGACTTTGATCAGTCCCATGACAAGCAATAGCCATTCTGGTCATTTTGTCATGGAAATGTGCTACTTGGCTAATGTGGCTTTCCAAAGGGGAAACTCAAGCATAGGCAACAGGAATCTCGAGCATTACTGCCCCAAATATTCCATGCAAAAATGCCAGCACCAATCCACAAATTATCGATATCGTTTCATGTCCACTGGCAGAAATTTTTAAATTTTTCTTACTGCGGTCATTATTGGACAGTTAAGGTACACATGTATAAATCGCTGAAAACTGAGACACAGTGAGTCCTAAACCAGGAGGAATATGTGGCTGCATCTAGGTAGCTAGTTAAATTCAATTACAGTACACTGTAGTCATGGCTGTAGTGTTTTCTGAAAGGGCACGGACAGGTTATTTGCCAGCCTGATTTGCTCACTTTTTTGTCTTACTTTTCACCATAGGTTCACATCCACGGTTTTGGCTCTAATATCAATCAACATTTATGAATGATACGGTCATGCTCGTACTAATCTGAAATGAAACGTCCTGCATCCAAATATGTATCAGTACCGATAGATGTATTTCGACAAAAAAGACTTTTAACATTAATTATGTCTTGTAGATTGACAATGGTCAACAAGAGACCAACAAATCACTTACACTGAACTCAAACAGGCAGAGGTTTAATTTGTTAGCATTCTGACAACGCTTTACTAAGCACTTGAGGTACTGCAACAATTTTAAGATCAGATATACAACTTTGATGTGAACACAAGTCATAAAGTAACTATAAACTGCAACAATAAACTACCAGTAATAATCAAAGTAATAACAAGACTCCTCTGGAATCTGCATGATATAACAAATCATTAACAACACACTTTACTCTCACACACATACGTAACAAATACACAGCAATCCATTAAGTTGCAAAACTTCCAAAATCAAACCATTTAAACCTGGGCTGTGTTCAGTCCAGCAAATATCTAGTTTGCCGTTTGTACACAGCAAACAGTCCCCTCGCTGAAGGACAAGCACATGCAGCAAACACTCACACGACTGTGCACCGCGTTTAGCCCAGCAAACAATGCTAACATTTAATCAATACGTTTGCTCTATTGAACCTGTGTTTACACTAAATGTTTGCTAAATCAATGTAAACGGAAACACAAGAAAGCGCCATTGGGCGCCTGATTTCTCGTTTGGTCTCATTTGGCAAACATTTATTGCAACAGTCGTTCAGCGGAGCAAAACCAAACAATGTATACTCGCATTGCAACACAAACATTATCATTCAAACACAAATGCATAGACTCCTTGCATTCATTATACACTTGATCTCCTGCTGCCTTGAATTATTTTAACTTAAAGTGCTCCTTAAAAACAGCATTACATTAGAAATTCTAATGCATAAAACAGCTATGGTACACAGCCAGATCTGTAAAAATTCTGGCTGAGAATTAAATCATTGTGAATAAATTATAAATTGAAATATTACATCATCACCTGGTATGCATAGTACATGTATACACCACTATATATGTAATTTGCATACATTAGAATTGTTGGTTTGGTAAAACAGCAGTGAGTATAAAGAAACAAAATACATCAATTTCAAGAGTGGTTTTGTGGATTCTTTTTTTTTTTTTTTTACATCATGACAAAAGCATACTCGGGTGGTAAATAAAGTATGCAATACTTACATATCGGCCACATCACAACATGTAGATGCAGCGTTCATATGGTTAAAACAACAGCAGGAAAATTCTGCTAAAAAGGAAACTTTAACAGGAAAGGCCACTATGCACAATGATGCATATATTATATGTCATTTAAGGGTTACTGGATGAGTTCATGAATTAATTGTGATACAGACGAATTACTGCCACAGGAGACGAGTCTACAGACACATATTACATAGTTTTAATCCTTACATTATGACCAAAAAGCCCCAAGAGCAACCCATTTTGGCAGTGAATCATGGTAAAAAATGGTACACCCTTGGACTGTTATTACTCCGGTATATACATGTAATAATTTTTTTAACTGAATCGGTGCGACAAAATATACATTTCAGGACATAGACTTTTGTGGTAAGCATTTGCTGTAACTGCATGTAGTATTTTAAGTTGACCGCATCAATAAAGCATATATACGCCATCTGAACAGGCACAATAGTGGCACTACCAAAATGGTTTAAGAATACCGGTAGGTGTTTTTCCACCACGTGGGTGTTATATTCCTATGATGATCTTCGAAATCTTGACATTATAACATCCAGTTACATTTATAAATATATATAATTTTCATTGAAGACCAGTAACAACACATTATACAATGTAAGACTGGAATATATATTTGTATTAAGACTGTATCCCGCATACAGCACCACAGTGGAAACACACACTCAACAATGGATACATCAGAGCTGCAAGTACCGGTAAATCTAAAGTTTAAATCTGTAAATTTCCATTTAAGTGGTGACCAAATCTTGCTAGTTCTAGAACAATACTACTGGTATATCACTTCAGTGAACAACTAAATTTCTACTATAAATGAGACTGATCAGATGGTACACAAGCTTCAGCCCGTATTATACACACTGCCCCACACCACCGCTACCTCCTGCCACAAAGCCAAACGAAGTGTCATTCGGCACGTAACCATTGACATTTTGCGGTACAACACTTGGCTGATCGAAGCCGCAGCTGCCATCATTTGGTACATAGCTACTTTCAGTTCTTGGTTTTGTTGCAGGAACTTGGAAGGAACCGTCATTTGGTACATAAGCATTATTCATGTTAGTTGGTGTTTTGATGCCTGATGACGCTGGTTTTGGAAGTGATGTTTTACCATTAGAAAGTTGAAATGATCCATCATTTGGGACATAGCCAGGGTTTAGCGTAGCGTTTCTATTATGATCCACACCAGTTTCTACATCACCATTTGTCAAGGGGTTTGCCAGAGATTTCTGGCTTGTTCTGGCAATTCCCTCTTGTGTACACACTCCCCCATTCAACAGTGCCAGGTTGTTGTTGCTGTTACAGGGTTTGTTACCGTTGGTATCCTGGCGGAGAGTTCGGTCTTCTGGAAGTGTGCACCCAGTCGGTAAGATTTTATCATTGGGAACATAGTCAGCATCCTGACAGACAGTCTGGGGCTTGCTGTGTTCCTGCTCCAGTGAGGAGTGGGGTAGGTAGGTAGAGCCAGTGACCAGACTGGGGGCACTGGCTGTCTTGCTGCTTCCCCCACCTCGCAATGCTTCCACACGGGGCGGCAGCGGAGAACTGGTCAATGCTGGTTTCTGGAGGGGATGACTAGTGGCAGCTGGGGTTTCTCTAGATACTGCTGCCACTGCTCCCAGGCTAGGGGAAGGGGTGGAGCTTCTAGGCAGTGCTCCCAGGCCAGGGGAGGGGGTGCCGGCTCCAGGCAGTGCCCCCAGGCCAGACGAGGGGGTGGAGCCTCCAGGCAGTGCTCCCAGGCTAGGGGGTGGGGTGGAGCTTCTAGGCAGTGCTCCCAGGCCAGGGGAGGGGGTGGAGCCTCTAGGCAATGCTCCCAGGCCAGGGGAGGGGGTGGAGCCTCCAGGCAGTGCTCCCAGGCTAGAGGAGGGGGTGGGGCCTCCAGGCAGTGCTCCCAGGCTAGAGGAAGGGGTGGAGCCTCCAGGCAGTGCTCCCAGGCTGGAGGAGGGGCTGGAGCCTCCAGGCAGTGCTCCCAAGCTGGGAGAATGGGTGGAGCCTTTTGCTAGTGCCCCCAGGCTAGATAAGGGGGAACAGCCTGTTGCTGGAGCCCCCAAGCTGAGGGACGGGACAGTCCCTGTGGCCAGTGCCCCAAGGCTGTGGGAGGGGGAGGATCCTGCAGAGGACTGGGGGGTAGGGCCAAGGCTGGAGACTGGACTTGGCTGGAGGTTATTAGCCTGCCTTTGCTTCTCTGCCTCTTTGAAGAAAGGGTTTGTGTAATGGCCGAATGGATTGCTTAACTGAAGATCATTGGATGCTGCACATGGTGAGAGGTTATCCAGAGAGCCTGACTGACAGGTTGGCTTTCGGGGTTTACAGGCTTCAGTACCAGCAAGAGACAGTGATTCTGGGATAATAAGGTTCATGCCATTAATTGTATCTTGACCATTCGCTTTTCCTCTGCCATGATCTGGCTGTACACTGACCCGACCAAATGCAATATTGTCCTTGCTGCGCACTATAGCGACATCATTGTCCTGGGAGGGCACAGTTCCCTGCTTTACAGTTCTGTCAGGTTGCTTTTCCTGACCTTTGCTGCCATTGTCGCCCTTAGCTGCCACCACTGCACCAGAGTGGGAAGGCTCGCATTTAATACTGCTATACTTGGAGATGGAGCCATCCTCCTCTATATCCTCCTCCTCCTCCTTCTCCTCCTGCGAGATCGTGTCTGGGTTTGGTTTGTGGTCCTCTTCAAACACGTCATCTTCATATGACACATAGCCTCCTGGCATAGCCTTGGCCTTCTGAGAGTCCCGTGGTACCCACGGGTCCCCAAACGCAGTCTCAGTGAAAGCTCCATCCTTCCTCACTGTGAAGATATCCTCTTCCTCTGTCCCTCCAGTCTCCATCCCTGGCACAGTCTGGTAGCTGTTAACCACATGCTGCCCATCCTGCAGCCACCTCCATGACCTCTGGATCCCACTAGCCACATCTGGATCAACGTCTTCCGGATTAGGCTCCTCGTCGATGCTTGTCATCGGGATCAAGGTCTTAGGAGTTAGCAGCGTGCCATTTTTCACAATGCCTTTGCCATTGAGTGCATGGTACTGCGAGGCTGGCCCGTCATCATGGAAATAGTCCTCTGACGGAGACACACTGTATGTACCGCTGTCTGACGACATGACACTGGCCCGGCTATTCTGAGCCTGCTGGAAGTGGATGTTTTGCTGAAATGGCAATAGAACCTCTGTCAATAAGTGGTTACCGAAATGGTGATGACAGGTGCATCCTGTGCATATGGCTATATTGTCAACACTTTCAAACTGAAGACCTGTGAAAGCTCTCATGCAATAATCTTTACAGTCTACTACAGCAATAATGGTGATATATAATATTTCAATTTGCCCAAAAAAGGCTACTAGTCTAGGATATTCTGGTAAATGCTATGAAACATAGCTGATCCATAAGGCCTGTTGCTAATTATGTACATAAAGTTAAAGATAAGAATTGTCTTGAAAAGAAAAGTGGTCAGTTGGATTGCATTGAAGAGATTGCATTGCTTGACTGAAAAATATCATACTGAAATTCTATTCTGAATGTGCTAAATTATGTATTCTACAAAGGACCGTGAAGCTCAGTATGAAAAAGCAACAACGCAAATGCAAATACTGAGTATTCCTTTTTTTCAAATTATGTCACTGAAAATTTGTCATCAAAATTTCCAGGACTCAAAACAGAAATACTTCTATATTTGTCACTATCACCCACAGCAACAAAATACTGGAAGTCAGCAATCAGCTTGAAATACCAAGCCCCGCTGTATATTATTTCACCTTGTCATAAACAAATGGTAGTCCAAATACCACCAATCACAGGAGCTAAAGGCACTACAATTTGTGTCAAGTATGTTAAGCAATCATGCTCATGTGACAATATTGTTTCAAAATTAATCAACAATATAATTGACATGATTAATGCTTAGCATACAAATGTACAAATGCAAGTTGAAATATCAGCACAATACGAGACAAATAGTAAACTACATAGACATTTGTGTATAAATTAATATATATTCTTAATTTTTCTTTTTTAAATTGATTTGTTGCTGATTCAAGGATAAACCACACCGGAAATCACAAACACTGTGACTTGGGCTTTTAAAATGGGAAATTACAGGTACAATATGATACATTGGTAAAACAGATGTGTCGTGCCGTAACCATCATCATTGGAAGGATGTAAATAGGTCACACAGATAAGAACTTCGAAAGCAAAACTCATTTTGCCAACAGCATTTCACTGAAAACCAAATTTCCCAGAATAAAAACCCATCACAATGCCAGAAGGGTTACCAGAATTGGCGCATCGCTGGACAAACTTTCTGCAGGGCTCTGCAAAATTTGTACAGGAAGCAAATAGAAAAAAAAAATTATGAAAAAAAAAAGAAAAAAAGAAAAAACAATGAAAAAAGCAGGTAAACAAGAAAATCTCTTCACTGAACCACTGCTTTTGTAACTGAAGCTAAAGCTGTCGAACAGCCAGGCACTGTCAATTTGCTACTGGTGTAAAAGTCATCAAAATATTTTCAAAATTTACAATCAATCCTATTGAGTTTGCCCTGCTGCAGTGGTTTAGTGGTTTAGAAAAAAAGCCACACAAATTGACCAACAGTAAGAGAATGACAAATATATTTCTCAGAGTAATTAAAAGGTAAAAAGTCAGCACACAGTAGTAGTGTGATGAAAATTCTTAGATGTGGTAAAGTCAATTCAAGGCAAGGACGCATAAAATAAACACATATAAAGCACCATCAACTTTAATAATGGCCCCATGAAATCAATTTACTGTTACAACTCATGGTAAAATCTATGTGTGTTAAAATACTGGTTTGTCATCAGATCATCACCAAGTGTATTTAAATCTGACTAATTGAAAGGTGAACAAAATTTCACTAAAAAAGCTAACTATTCCTAAGAAACACTTTTTGTTAGTCAACAACCAATTTTTCAAATGAAGAAATTACAGATCTTTGTTAGTTTAGTTTTTTGCACGAAATCACTGATACTCTCTGCATGCTTTGCGAAATACTAATAGCTATTCTAGACTAGTTAAAACTTTTTAATCGCGGAGTTTCTAAATGGTAATACATTAAGCAGTAAAAATGATGATAAGACATTTTCAGATCTGAAAGGATTTCAACTAAGAAGGTAAGAAATGAGGCAGGACTAAAAATCAAAATGCAACGCATGTGAATACCAATTTAACGAAGTTAAGAACCAACAGTTTGTCTTATGTACTACCTACTTGACACTACCAACTTCACAATGGTATTCTGTGAGCAGGGCTTTCTGATAAACTATTATGGGACTTTTGAAACTTGAACATGCCTGAAAACATGAACTGCGAGGTATTAAAAGCTTTATTTTATAACCAAACCAGTAGTTTTGCATACCACCGTGGAAGTAAAGATAGGAAGGGAGGAACAGAAAAAAAAAAAAGATCGAACACCATGAAGCACATCAAGACCAGGTACAAGCCTCTATTAGTGGCATAAAACTGAAGTATTCTTAGGTATGCTAATTTTAAGCCCTGATAGAAATGGCATACATTTTGTTTGATCAATGACTGAGCAAATTGTTATAAAATCAACCACAGTCACGAGAAACTGAGATTTTGACATGTCAAACAAATGATTAGATTTGTACCTGGTCCATGATATATTTTACCACTACAACAACAGTAATTGCATTGGATGGTATACATGCAAAATCAAAGTTCATGTGCTAATATGGCTCTATAAACCAGAAAGGTTTTGTCCATATGTCTTCTAAACACATTTGTAACTACCGGTATATATACTTTTCAGGTTTCAAGGCAGGAATAATAACCACATGTTAAGCAATCCCACACCATAAACTACACGTATATACGGGGGTATATACTATAATTCTTACCCTGAAGGGAACACTCCCATTGTATCGTTCAGGTATAGAAAGGTCCAGTCTGTTTGCATACTTTCGCCGCTCTTTGTTGCATTGACTGAAAAAAAAAAGATAATATACTACCATGAATTACTATACCAATGCTCACTCAATACTACTGGTATTTTTAGCTAAGGAGAAACATTTAGTTTGCAACTCAGAAACCGAACAAAAAAGCTGTGATATAATATTTAATTTTATACATTATTTACATCACACACATCAAGTTAATCGTTATCAGCTAGTCTTCTATCCAGATGAGACACCGAGACACTGCATGAGATACCAGAATGGCCGGACAGTAGTGAATTAGCAATAACTTACCGGCAGGCTATATAAACTCCAAAACAAAACAGCGCCGCTGCCACCACAGCCCCAATGGCAATGCCTACGATAGCGCCTGATGAGAGGGCTGGTAGAAGGGAAATCAAAATAAGAACGTTAACAGTAGTAGAGGGAAAAGACACATTCTGCCGAATGTTCTACTGCTTCAAAATATCTAATCCATGACATACAGGAAAGTCACATTATATGGGTATCAGAGAATATCAAGCTCCATCCGTCACAGTACCGGTAAAAGGCAAACAAAGGTAGATTGAGTATTTTTTCGAGAAACCTCAACTTCGCACTTTTGCACATATATGACATACATTTCCATAGAATATCTGTGCAAACAGATCAAATAGCTGCAATATACATATACATGAAGAGTTTTTGTGCGTGTATTTTTGTGCCCAGTTTGCAAAACTAGAGGACTACCAAGGAACGCATGGCCAGCATTGCCTGTCAGGCCTTACATGGAGTTAACACAAATGCTTTCAGCAGATTATCCCAACCAGTACCCTATGAACAGAAAATCCTTTCTTGCCGAGTTTAGACAAGATATAAAACTCCAATAGCAAACTTACAGTTTGTAGTTGGTTTATGCAAAACGCTGGAAGTCCAACGAGACTTCTGGCCCGTGGTTCCCACACTCAGAGCCTGCACCAGATACTTCACGTCACTCCGTAGGTCTTTCAGCAGAACATTCGTATCGGCTCCTGCCAGTACATGTAGCATCGGTCCCTCTGAAGGTAAATCGGTAATTATGCATCATGGGTTTTGACAAATTTCTAGAAACATATTTACTGGAACTTACATGCTTAACACCATCCAAAAAAGTTAAAAAGATATTTAACACTGGGCACATAAAAAGATTTGGCACTAATCCGACCCTGCAGATTCTTCTGTAGCATGTAGAGCAATGTTGTGGCACACTTTCCATTATGCAACATCTTTTTCTTTTGAATCTGCAAATGGCAATGAACTTCGAAACAAATGCCAAATGAGCGCAATGAGATGATAGCGCTAGATTTCTGGTAAACATTCCAGCACCAACACCTACCTCCACGACTGCAGTTGGCCTGCCCATCATGTGGGCAGTACATGATCACGTAGTGGTCGATGTAGCCGTGCGGCGAGGAGCACTGTGGTCGGTACAGCGCCACAGCCAGACTGTTGTCTTCCGTCCCCGAGTCTACAGTCAGCCGGTCTGGAGGACAAACAGCTGAAAACAAAAGAAGAAGAAAATCTCAACTTTCCTACGCAGCAAACGATAGCAGTATGTGATTGCACGTTCTTTTTATTCCCTGTAAAAGACAAGTAACACCAGTAAATAATAAGAAATGAAACACTAAACTTTCGTAGCGCTAATATCAACAACTAAGTCAAACCAGAGAGGGTTTCTTATATCATATGGGGATCACATTGAAAAGAGTTGCAGTTAAAATCGTTTCAAAAATATAAATTTATTCCTTTACTTTGTGGCATACACATTGCAACTTGCCAAGTTAAAAACCCGATTTGCTGATTACAAGAATTTATGAAGATGAATATGCAAATCGCCTACTTATAAACATACGGCTTTTACCAGGTTTATAACTAGACGTGTGGCATTTTCATACATGTACCAATTTTTAGTCTGTGATCTACAAATGCACATCTCACTCAAAACAAACTTGACTCTAGCATGAGCATACATATATGTACTCACTTCCGCCGCGTTTGTATAAATCATCCCGTTTGTTCCATTGTATGCCTGCTGATATGTGATCCCTTATCGTGGCGACGCCAACAAGAAAGTCGTTGTATGACAGTTGCTGGGGCTCAGACACAACCTCTCTCAGATCGGTAGTGAAGACGTGCTTGTCCTTGGGGAGCATGTCAACCCACATCAGGTCACCCTGTGGGAATGAGAACAGCATGCAGTGAGTGAGTGAGTGAGTGAGTGAACAGGGTTTATAGTCACTTTGACAATTTTGCAGTCTCACAGAGACTGGAACAAGGTTTACCAAGCTCAATGGCTTGGTCTCAGAACAAGGTCGTGTTTGTAGGTGTTGGCGTGTATGTACTAGATCAGTCTTGTGCTAGTCTGACCCATGGCCAGTCTTTATAGTGCTAGCACACTGCAACACCACGCCGCGGGTAGGCAGTGATGTCCCAACCCAGACCATTATCCTGACTCCGAACAGGCCAGTCTGTCTCTAACTCCTTTGTGCTGAGCGCTAAGCAGAGCAGCCGGGGACAGCATACGATGACAAACGACGCTTACACAGGTAACTGTCTCTGATCAAGTACAATCAGATGTGAAGGGTCAAGTGAGAACTTGCATGCAGACTATGACCACTTTATACGCTGTTATCATGGTTATAGCACTCTGTAAAACAGTTAACCACCGAACCACTCCAGATGGATCTAAATGTTGGCATTTTCATCGTAATAGAAGCACAAGTGTATGAATAGAGGGCCTAGGTATGTATCTAATGATTTCCACAATAAAGCCTGCTGGTCTGTACCTATAACCCATTGGTATACATGCATTGTATATGGCAAATATACGGCAGAGGAAACCATGTTGACCTTTGTTTACAAGGAAGCAGCCATTTGTGCATGTGCAGTGGCCACATAGATGCAAATATCGCTTGGATTTTTACAATTTCTTGAGGAGCTTTCGATATTTTATCAGGCATTTGGGATGAAGCTGTCCTTCAGCTGGTGTGGTATGTTTGTTGCTAGATGGGTGTGCTCGTCTATTAGGTCCTGTACTTGTACAAGGATGAACATCAGTGAAAAGCAGTGGAATTTTGACATCTACATGTGGTTTAAATGCTAAAGGAATGGGTGCTTTACAGATTCGGTGCATGTCCCATTACCTGACACTCGTCTGTCCCAGGGTTTCTCTGACAGGTGAAGAGAAGTCTGTCAGGAGATCTACTGTCATGGGAGTCCTCGGTCACCATGTTTGGGTTGATGTGGATCCAGATTGTCATCTCACTGCCTTCCACTATCACCTGTTCTGGATGAGACTCAGTCAGGGCATCAACTGCAATGCATAAAATACCGAACATGCTATGCTCAAATGGTAAAAAGAAACATTTATGTAAATCATCTTTTATAGGGGCAAATCTGGGAATCACGATACAGCCGCTACAAAGTACAAATACTACAGCTGACCCTCTATTACAGGCACCCTTCCTGTTAAACAATTCTGTCCTCATTAGATGTATTATTTAGTGAGATGGGAGTATCACACACCACAAATTGGGTCCTTTCTAGAGGGGCATCCTCTCTGGAGGATGTCCTTTAGGAGAATGAAACAGCTAACAGTCATCCCTGACAATCCAGCCAATGTCAGCCTAGACATCCTGCACATGGTACTTGGCATGTGACAGCACCTTACACACTTACCCGTTCGGCGGCCTGGTATTTCTATGGGTTGTAGCGTCGATCGCGGGGCTTCCCCTTCCTTGTTCACAGCCTGTACAAACACATCCAACCCATCCGCATCGCTCACTGTCAACTGATACGAGAAGCTGTCAGCTGAGATGAAGGGAACATGTTTACGGAATCTGCTCCCGTCTCGGGTCTGCCTGCGGACACCAGACGGCCGCGTGAGGATCTGGTACTGGAAGTCCTCCCCGTTGTAGTAGATCTCCGGCACTCTCTGATCAAACACAAACCACACAACTCATAGCATACATTTACATATATATGGAAAACCATTGGTGGATAACACATTTAAATCAAATCTTAACCAAAGAATTACAGAAGTGTTCTCAGCCATCATGTACGGTGTATAGGTAATGGTGACCGTCTCTAGTATTATGTAAATGAATCACCTATAAGTGCCAAGATGCTCCAATGATGTCCATAGATTTAAGGACATGACCCAGTATACTCTAGTGTTAATAATTTAAAAATACTTCTATGGACAAATGGTACTACATGTACAAGGAAAACGGCACATCAAAATACTATTCATGTGGCTTCATTTGGGATATTTTACAGCTTTATATTAATTAAAAACTTTCAAATGCTTAAGACCACTTTGATCGACATGTTAGCCATAGAGGTGTTAAACCGGGACACAACAGAGTAGTCCAAGCAGGGAAAGGTAGTGTACCTTCCAGTAGATAGTCACTAGAGTTGTGTTGTCGTCACTGGTTTCCAAATGGAACCCCCCACGTACGACCTCCGGGTTCATCTCTGGCACTGGCAGAAACAAAATCATAAACCCTGATACAGGTGAACAGTACAATACGCTTAATCTTTGAAAAGGCGAACGACAATAGATGAATTAGTATTCAGAATTTCTCTATCTGATCTGGTATACTTTTATCGAAAATGATGCCCCAGCTACCTGTAGAGTTGGTAAGGAAAGCGATGCTGGCTGGCTCACTCCAAAACTCGTCGGTTTCATGCACTGGCTTCACTTCCACCGTGACATTGTAGCTTGTGAAGGGAACCACAAACAGGTGAAATCGCGGCAGGGTGACTGAGGAAAAACACGTCTGAAAGGGAAGAAATTTATATAGCAAGCTCAAGAAATTACTGTATGATATTCATGTTTACCATAAATAGTCAGTTCCACATGTTGATCGGTTTTAAAGTAAAACTGAGCTTCAAATTCAAGCAGTTCAGCCCAAAGGTATCTTAGTTTGAGGGCCAGGGTGTAGACTAACTGAACTACCCAGCTTATTGAGTTTTTGTTACTGTCTGGTTCAGATGGCATGCAACCTTAAACAGAATTTAGCCAAAATACCTAGCCTTTGCTTAAACATGACATTAAACTGGTGAAGTATTAGGTATGAAGAAACCTTGACAGTGGTTGTTCGATGAAAGTTTTTTTTGACAAACGTACGTAATTCCACTGCGACTCCGCACACAGTCGGTACTCCAGAGTTGTGACATCCAGGTCTGGCCAGTTAGTGACTGGGGCTGACCAGTACACGCTGATGTTGTAGCTGTCAATCACGTCAATACCAAGCCCAGTGGGTGGGGCAGGTTTCACTGGTGGGCAAAAAAAAATTCTCATTCTTTTATAGCCAGATTTACTTCGGTACAGAAACAGCAAGTCAAAGAATCGTCTTCAGTGGAAACAGACGTCAGAAAACCAGTGATGTTTGCGTATTACGGCATGAATGAATCAGACTTTAATTTTCAACGTTATATATGGAAGACTAAGTCTAGTGAAAGCTTTGACGCACAGCACTGCATAGCATAAACCTCGGCCAAGTAAGCAACCAATGTTTGGTGCAAAGACTCCTGGTGCTGTGTGTAACATTTCATATGTCTATATATTCAATATCCCATTCCTTTTCTGGATATCGTACATTGAGTTGTTGTTGACTACTGTATATTCATTAATGTTTGCGAGGGATTTATTTGCCGATTTTCGCGACCACATTAAAATCGCAAAATTAAATACCCGCTAACATATTCAGGTACCTAGATAATTAACTAAACCTGAGCTAAACCACAAATATTACTCCTGGCGAACATGGTTTTGTTTCAAAACCGCAAACATAAATCCCAGCAAACATTAATGAATTTACAGTACTACATAAAAGTAGCTGAAGTAGCATGGGAATGTCCCTTATAAACAAATCCTTGCAGGTAGGAGAACCCTGTCAATTATCAACAAGCCTGTATTATGACTGGTGATTGGACCACCTCAGAGTAATTATTTCAATTAACAAATTCATAACATTTTCTTCAGTTATCACTGGTAAGTATGACTGCTTACCAGTATCTTCCGATACAATATAGTGATTGTAAATACATGTTATTATGGAACTCCAATGATACTGTGTGGACACCCTAATACAGTGAAACCTGTTTTGAGACCACTGCTGTGAGAGACCACCTGTCTTGAAAGACCACACATTTTTGGCAGAAGGACCTACATTTCGATATAACTGAACCTGTCGCTAGAGATCACCTGTCTTGACAGACGACATTTTTTGTGGCCTATACGGTGGTCTTTCAAGACAGGTTCTACTGTAGATGGAAATTCTCTCATACTAACCTAGGTTAGATGTATTCGCAAAGAAATCCTTCTGGGAGTGGACGTAATCGCAATCACTACCTGGTGGTGGACAGGTAATTATGTTCCACACTCGCAGGACCATCTCGTACACGGCTCCCATCTGGAAACGGGTCTCATTCCTGATAAAACCTGTTGACTGGAATGCGACACTGTCATGGCCAAGCTCCTCATCCGGGATGTCATACCACACACCTCCACCTGAGGCTGGGCTGGTATGAAAAACAAGCAAACAAACAAATCCTTTCATATGAAGTTGACTAAGAAATGCAATGTTCAATCCTGTTTCATGCCTACTGGTATGTAGTATATGCAGCGATTTCACAGTCTTTGACTCTGACATGGCAATTACACTTGGATTACCCGGGGCACCTTGAAATATGTAAGCGGGTGTATAGCCCCAGGTAGTTGAGCAGGTACATTGTATGTAACAGGTCTATTCAGGTAATACCCGTATTATAGTCCTTTGAGCTAGCTTCAGCAAGGAAAGACGCTACATAAGAACCGCACATCGTTATTATTATTAGTCTTTTGAAATCCTACAAGGAAAAAGTATCCACAGCTTGAGTCACGACACAGATACCATACAGCAAAAGTTCCAGCTACATGTCAGATTACCAACTGCTATGTACACACTACACAGTGAGATGTCTTCCACGTCAGCAACAGAACGTAGAAGGCGGACATCATTGGACAACCAAGATTTTCTACCCTCTGTTATTTGACACTTACTCTGTTATTCGCCACAACAGCTTATGGCCAAGGCTTGTGTCATGCTTGGTGTGGTTGCCCTGGACCTTTTTGTTCGGCTCCCATGTACAAACCATGTACTCCCAGTTATGTACCACACAGCCAGTGATTGTGGGCGGAGTTGGCCTCCCTGGAAAAAAAACAAATTAAAACAATTATACAGGTGTTACATGGACTCAACATGGAATGGCAAATGATTCTGAAATTTTATCAGATGTATTGAGTCTTGCAATCACATGTTCTGAGGTGGGTAAGTACACACTGCAAATTTAGACCAGGTAGTCCATGATCAGGTAAATATACCTGGCTACTACTTGCATTACATGCTGATTGAAAACTGTGAACAGCAGGCTGCGTTAACTTACCGTTAAGTGTGTTTTCACAGATACAATACACATCATTTATATCTATAAAGTAACTATGTAGAAATGTTGGTGTAAAAATACATCTCACACCAGTATATTAAATGGATAGCATGCACATCACGCTAAACATTTCTACATGTGTCTGAAATGTTTCTACATATATAGAAACATATATATGTGTGTCTACATACTTAAAATGCTTCTACATGTAATTTGTTTCTAAATACGTAGAATATTGTATATATTGTATATCTTATACCAGGATATTAAATACCTTCTGCATAAAGCTGGCTTTTTGTGTGAACAACACAAAATGAATATCAAGACTATGGCACTGCAGTTCCTACATTACTAACTTTGACAAAGGGCATATGTACTTACTAACGACATCTATCCAGAGTGTGAGTGACGAGGTGAAGTAGTGGCAGCTTTCTGACATATCTGGAACAGCACAGTAAATGATCCCTCTCCACTCTTTCTCTGTCACGTGGGGTATGTGTAGCTGTACAGACGTGTTTGATATGACTCGATGGTATGGATGGCCGTCTGCATACTCATTGTTTTTGTGAAAGTGGATATAGTCCACCGTGTAGTTGCTCCCATAGGACTCAGTCTTGCTGCAGGTGAGTGTTACACTGTGTCTCTCCTCGATGTACACGCGCCCCTGATGAAGGGGAATATTGGAACTGATTCCTACAGGTAGGAAAATAAACGGAACAAAGTAACATAACCCAGGTGAGAAACACCAAACCAAGCTCAGTTCATACATTATAAACAAACAAAATCTGAATATTTTTATCATATTATCTGAACAACATCCGAGCAAGTCTCACAATACTGCCAAATACTAAAGGCAGATTAGGCAGTAAGATGAAAATGCAGATATAAAACTAGAAAACAGAATTTGCCTACAAATTCAAGATCTGCATGCCTGAGTTTTGGCATAAAAGAGAGAAGGAAGCACAGAGGTTTGCGAAGTTGCACTCTCTCTACCCCATGGGGTCGAAATTGAACTTATTTATGCTCTACAGGCAGCCATTTTCGAAATACAGGCAGATTTTCAAAATTTCCATATTTCGGCATGAAATTTGGAATTTGAAGAAAGGTCCCAAGTTGCACTTATACTCTCTTTCTATCCCAGTCGGTCGAAATTAAGCTTATTTTTGCTCTACGACCAGCCGCTTTTGAGATACGGGCCAATTTTCAAAATTTCGATATTTGGGCATTAAATCTGGAATTGGAACAAAGGTCGCAAAGTTGCATATGTACCCCGGTAGAAGCTTATTTTCACTCTACAGGCAGCCGTTTGCAAGATAGAGCAATTATTTAGCCTTAATTAGTCTAATTAATTAGATTAATTAATGCAGATAAAGTCCAAAGGTTACAAACACTCTTTCAACCCCAAGGAGTCAAAATTGTGCTTGTTAGAACTCTACTTGCAGCCATTTTCATGATATAACCATTTTTAGCTTTACTTGGTCTAATTAATAGCTCAATTAATGCAGAGAAGGTCCAAAAGTAACACATGTATGCTCTTTCTACCACAGGTTTTTGAAATTGAGCTATCGTCACTCCATGAGCAGCGGTTTCCCATATAGAGCATTTCCATGCAGATCTAATGAGGAATTGTTTAGGTCACATACTGCAGTATGTGACAAAGAATGAGCACATATACTGATACATGTATAATTTGATAATACAATACTTTGACAATACTTACGTAGCCAGTCGCAGCCACTAAAGTTTGCAGAGCAAATATTTGCTGTTAGGAATAGAAACAATCCAACAAGTGCTGTGCCCTTGGCCATTGCGCAATGACCCTATTTCTTCATCCATCCATTGGAAACTTGTAATTTTCAGTTCACTGTCATTGGATTTTCTTGCTCCAACGACAATGCGTGCAGCGGCTGAGGCCGCTCGCCATGCTCACAAGCTGTGTTGTTTGATGCAATATTCAACAGCAGAGAATGTTGCAGATCATGTTTTCAAGCAACCAAGTTGCGTGTTGTCTCAGACTGGCCTTCAGTCAACATTCAAACGGAAGCAGGTTTCGGCACTGAAATAACACAAAGGAATCAATCTGGTTGAGACAGAAAGTTAAATAAGATATGTACTCCAACATTTTCACATTTATAAACAGGTAGGGCGCTTTTAAACGACCAAGTTTACCTAAAGAGTTCTCTTGGGATGTATGAAATCGAGATTCAATCCCGGATTACGTCAACCCACAGATGTTACAAGAGGTCCAAGGACCTTGGCGCTCTGCTTGACAGCTGCAGTTAGGATGACAGGTAATTTTCTGCAGACTTGTATCAAAAACTCACTGCTGCAGACTAAATCAATTG
>JAAUYG010005354.1_pt1 | contig 21473 bp, 18 predicted proteins | sample 7278091 | NCBI WGS metagenome assembly JAAUYG01 (sample SAMN14350201, study PRJNA611818) | marine sediment metagenome | isolation source: surface marine sediment (0.6m) | place: French Polynesia: Moorea | collected 2018-08
ATCCAGAAGTGGTAGGTTTTGGTTCCGGCCGGGGCCGAAAGGTGCCACTTATGGATGGGCACGGTTAGGGTTTGGGTATGCCCAGCTTGGAGGGCTCGACCGTGGCCGCGCCCAGCTCCCACAGGGTCCAGGCAAAATTGGATTCCAGGGCCGCGAAGACGGCATTGGCTTCCGCACCGGATTTACCCGAAAGCAGGTAGTAGTTTTCCTTGGCCCAGGTCTTGACCTTTTCCGTGGCCATGGCCTTGGCGAAGGCGTCCCGTAGAACCGCCTTGGCCTCTTCCGGCGCGTCGGCCGGGATCGCGAAACCGATGGCCTGGGAGATGGGCAGGTATTCCGAGAGTCCCGGATAGGCATCGAACGCGCTGGGAATCTCGCCCAGGCCTTCAACCGTGAAGGAATCCGGGATCAGCATGCCCAGGGCCCGCAGTTTGCCGCCGCGCAGCAGTTGCTGCTGTTCGGCCAGGGAGGTCACGACCACCTGGACCTCGCCGGTCATGGCCGCATTCTGGCTGGGAGCGGAACCCTTGTAGGGAATGAAGTTGAACTTGGCCCCGGAGCCCTTCTCGACGGCCAGGAGGTTCAGGTGATGGATCGAGCCCGCCCCGCTGGCGGCGGCCTTTATGCTCTTGGGGTCTTTCTTGGCGGCCTCGATCAGGTCTTTGAGGGTTTTGTAGGGCGTGTTGGGGGTGACCGAGATGATGTCCGGTGATCCTCCCACGATGAAGGTATCCCAGACGTTGAACTTTTTGTCCCAGCCGCCCTGCACGCCGGCGGTGACATTGGATTCGGACAGACCGCAGAGGGTATAGCCGTCATGCGGGCGGCTGAAAGCGTAGCTCATGCCCACCGAGCCGGCCACGCCCCCGGTTTTGTTGATGACGTTGACATTGGTGCCCAGAAACTTGGACATCTCGGCGTGAATAATGCGGTTGCAGGTGTCGGTGCCTCCGCCTGCGCCCCAGACCACCACGGCGGTAATGTTGCGTTTCGGGAAGTCCTTGCCGGCGTAGACGCCGCTGGCCACGGTGACAGCCAGCATTATCACCATACCGATGAGCAGAAGTTTTTTCATAGCCTGTTCCTCCTCCTTGAGTAGTTGATGATATTGAGTTCGACCCGTTACATCATCGACGCGGCGCTAGCTCCGCCTGCCGGCCCGTCTGTTCATCACCCGGACAGGGTGCGCGCAGCGTGCAAACCCTGGTTATCCCCCCTTTCGTCGTGTGTGCCGGACGTGCGGCTGTTTCCGTATTCAGGCCGCCTCGTCGGCCTTGATATCTCGGGTTAATGCGGCGATCGTCTTCTTGAAATGACGGCGCATGAGCTCTTCCGCCGCCTTCGGATCCCTCCGGCTGATGGCTTCGATCACCGCCAGATGTTCGTGGATGGTCTCGTCGGGTGAGCGCACCAGGCCTTCCGAATTGATCAGCTGGTAGCTGAAGCTGATGATATTGGTGGTCTCCAGAATGCTCTTCAGAAACTCCTTGGCCCCGATTTCCGTGATAAAGGTGTGGAAGCGCCGGTCCTCGCGGGAATAGGCCTTGAAATCCATGATCTCCCGATCGAGGTCGAACTGCGAGAAAAAGCGGGCCATGGTTTCGATTTCGGCATCGGTGATCTTCTGGGCGGTCCGCCGGGCCGTGAGCCCCTCCAGAACCTCGCGCAGCTCGAAAATACTGACCATCTCCTCCTTGGAAAACAGGCGGACGTAGAATCCCCGCCGCGGCTTGGATTCCACCAGTTTTTCCTGCTCGAGATATTTGAGGGCCGCGATCAGGGGGGTTCGGCTGACGCCGAGTTCCTGGGCGATTTTTTCCTGAGGAATTTTTTCTCCCGGCAGCAACTGGCGGTCCATGATCATGTGTTTCAGAATCTGATGAACCTTCTGGTCGAGGTTGGCGTGTTCCGCTCCAAGATTGCGCATGGCGTGCCCACCTTTGTGTATGACGTTGCCCCACGATGCGAGGTCGACGACGGACGTTAAAAAATGTATAATGTATTTTGAATACAAAAAACACTAAAGAAACCGTTGCTGAATGTCAAGACAAAAGTGATGTGGTTAAATTATCAATTAATACAGTTATATAAACAATATTAACCGCCCTTGCGACTATACGATCAGACCAAAATAATACGAGCATATGCCAAATATCTTGGCTGGGGATTGACAGGACTTCGAAAATCATGTCATCGAAAAGCGCTGGGGGCAGCATGCCGTGGCCTCGCATAACAGTAGGCCGACCCCATAACGCCGCAGCCAATACCGATCGGGTCGCCGAAAACCACCGGCCTGCATCTGACGCCGACGGTGCCTACTCCCTGGCGTACCGGTAAAAGCGCCGCCCCGGTCTCCGTTGCAGCGGCAAGATGCGTTTCTAACCGCATGATGTCCGGGATCCGGAACAACTTTCATCGGGGAAAAGGAAAATCATGCAATACCGACGACTGGGCCGCTCCGGCCTCAAGGTTTCACCGCTCGTACTGGGGACCATGAATTTCGGCCAACCGACCGAGAAGGAAGACGCCTTTGCCATCGTTGACGCCGCCCTGGACGCGGGCATCAATCTGATCGACTGCGCCGATATCTACAACGACGGGGAAGCCGAGCGGATCGTGGGCAGAGCCCTCGAACGCAACGGCCGGCGCCATGAGGTCATTCTCACCAGCAAGGTTTTCAACCGCACCGGCCCAGGCCCCAACGATCGGGGCAACACGCGCCATCACATCATCGAAGGCTGCGAGCAGAGTCTGAGGCGGCTGCGCACCGACACCATCGACATCTACTTTCTACACCGTACGGATTTCGATGTGCCCCAGGATGAATCGCTGGCGGCCCTGGCCGATCTGCGGCAAAAGGGGAAAATCCGCTATATCGCCTGTTCGACCCATCCGGCCTGGCGCACCGTGGAAGGCATGCACCTGGCGGAGCGCTACGGCTATCCCCGGTTCGTCTGTGAGCAGCCGCCCTACAACCTGCTGGACCGGCGGATCGAAAACGAGATCGTGCCCATGTGCCGCCACTACGACCTCGGTATCATCTCCTGGTCTCCCCTGGCTCAGGGGGTGCTCATGGGAAAATACGCCAATGCCGAAAATTTGCCCGCGGGCAGCCGAGGCAGCCTGCGCAAAGTCTTCCGCGAACGGATCACGCCGGCGGGCATCGCCGTCGGACAAAAACTGGTGGAACGGGCCCGGGCCAAGGGCTGCCCACCGAGCCAGCTGGCCGTGGCCTGGGTGCTGCATCAGCCTGGCATCACCGGAACGATTCTGGGCCCGCGCAATCGCGACCAGCTGGACGACCTGCTGCCCAGTGTCGAGGTGGCGCTGGATGCGGAAGACGAAGCCTTTTTCGATGCTCTGGTGCCGCCGGGGCGCTATGTGACGAGTTTTTTTAATACGGCGGATTGGATGAAATCCAAAGGCATCTGAAAAACCCATGAAGAAGACCCGCCTTGAATCCGGGGGCGGTGTTGGCGAACCATGCGAAATGCTCACATACGACGTGTATGCTCCGCTTTCTCCTGGTTCGCCGCCTTGCCCTCGGATCCAATTCAGGCCTTCTTCATGGGTTTTGAGAGTCCGGCTTGAACCCTGGGAAGAAGACCCGCCTTGAACCCGGGGGCGGTGTTGGCGAACCATGCGAAATGCTCACAGACGACGTGTATGCTCCGCTTTCTCCTGGTTCGCCGCCTTGCCCTCGGGTCCATCCGGGCCTTCTGCAAAGGATTAGAGGATATTCTGTTTGCCTCTTGGATTGGGATAAAGATCCAGATGAAGTAAATAGAATGACTTGGCGGGTAGAAGGAGGTTTCCCATGGCGGTATTAATCACCGGCGGTCATGGCCATATCGGGTCGTACGCGGCCCGTTATCTGGTGGGGGAAGGTGAAGAGGTCATCCTCCTGGACACCAACCCGGAAGTGCCCGACTGCCTGCGGGATATTGAAGCCCAGCTGACCTTCATAAGGGGCAGCGTCATGGACTTCGCGCACCTGACGGATATCTTCAGACGCTACCGCGGGCGCATCGACGGGATTATCCACACCGTGGGCATCATGGGCGAGCTCGTGCTGGATAACCCCCTCGGCAACGTGCAGCTCAACATCGGCGGCACCCAGAACATTCTTGAAATCGCCCGCCAGTTCGGGATTCCCAAAGTGGTCTACACCAGCACCGGCGCGGTTTACGGCGCGGCCACCGGTCATGCGGTGGAGGATACCTATCCCGTCAGTCCGTCCGATCTGTACGGCGCCACCAAGGCTTCGTGCGAATTTCTGGGGCAGCAGTACGCGGCCGCCTTCGGGTTCGATTTTCGCATCAGCCGGGTCTACTTCTGTTACGGCCCGGGCAAGCGGCCCTCCCGGTTCATCCGGCTCTACCGCCTGGCCTTTGGCGCCCTGGAAGGATTAGAGGATTTGCGGATGGACAAGGGGGCCGACCAGAAGCTGGATTTCGTCTACATCGAGGACGCCGGCCGTGGTACGGCGCTGATTTATCTGGCCGACCAGGCGGACCACAGCGTCTACAATATCGCCACGGGCGTCGCCACGCGTGTCGGTCGGGTGGCTGAGCTGGCACAGCGGCATTCGTGCTTCGACGTCACGGTGGAGATGGGGGCGGGCTTGCTCATGCAGCGTTGCGAGGCGCTCGACATCACTCGGGCCCGGAGCGATCTGGGCTACGAACCGCGGTATGATGTGGAGACGGGAATCAAGGAATATGCGGCCTGGATGGAATCGGTGCTGTAAGTCAGCTTCCCTCCAGAAAAGGTATCGGTGCGGACCACTACCTTGATATTAAGGTTTGGTCTAAACCCTCAACCTCGGGTGAAGGATTCCAAGGGTATCTGCCGATCCGAGGCTATGCTAAATTGGATTGTTCATTTTCTTCCACGTGGAAGAAAACGAACCAAAAGAAGACGCCCGTGCCCCGCTTAACCCTGCGCGTCGGCGGTGCGCTTGGGGCGCACCGGAACTCGCTTCGCTCAGACAGGCCGGTGCGCCTTTTTCCAAGCGCACCACCGATGCTCGGCGCGGGACAAAGGCAAAAATCGAAAGCTCCACAAATTGATATCCTCTTGAAGGGGCGGCTTGAGATCTTCGGCTTTGCGTGAGAAGCCTCATCTTAATAAAAAGGAATCAACCGAATGATGCAGGAGAAGATCATCATCGTCGTGGCGCCGGTGGGGGCGAACATCGCCCCGCCGAGCGTCAACCCGGTATCCGCCGAAGCGGTGGCTGCGGAAGTCGTGGCCTGTGCCCGGGCCGGCGCGGCCATGGTACATCTCCATGTGCGGGACGAGGCCGGCGAAGCAACTGGCGATACAGCCGTTTTCGCACGCACCCTGGACTGTATCCGGGCCTCCAGCGACATTGTCATTCAGGGCTCCACCGGCGGACTCGGCACGTTGAGTTTGGAAGCGCGCTGCGTGGCTCTGGAGGATCCGCGGGTGGAGGTGGCCTCACTCAACATGGGGTCGGTCAATTTCGGCGAAGCGGTCTACATCAACCGCATGCCGGATATCCGCTACTGGGCCGGGCGAATGGCAGACACACGGGTCGTGCCCGAACTGGAGATATTCGAGTCGGGCATGCTTTCCGCCGCCCGGCAGTTGATGGACGAAGGCGTGCTCCAGCCGCCCTGCTACGCCAATCTGCCCTTGGGAGCCCACTGGGCTCTGCCCGCCGATCCCCGCAGCATCCTTTTCATCACATCGCTTCTGCCGGACGGCATGCGCTGGAGCGTGGCCCACGACGGTAGGACCGACTTGTCGCTTCTGGCGGCCGCCATCGGTATGGGGGCCAGCGCCGTGCGTGTGGGCTTCGAGGACAGCGTCTGGCAAGCCCCCGGACAGGCGGCCCGCACGAATGCCGACCTGGTCGCCCAGGTCATGCGCCTGGTCAAAGCCATGGGAGGGGATGTGGCCACACCGGAGGAGGCGCGTCAACTGCTGGGCGTGTCGATGCTTCGCCGACCCGTGCCAGCGGTTCTTCCTTCATCGGGTCGGCCGCGTTCGTCTGACGCCCGGGGCAAATGCTTCCGGCGGTAGGCGTGCACCAGCCGAAGTGTGGCCACATAGCCCAAGAGCGCCAGCGGCAGACCCAGTACGCTTCCGCCGACGACCAAGTCCAATATGATCTGGTTGGACTGACGCAGGATCTGCATGAATTCGGTGAAGCTGAACTCGGACGGCCAAGCGGGTTCACCGGAGAATCCGGCCAGCTTCGATCCAATCCAGTAATTGATGGGGTAGATAAGGGGTGCCGTGAGGGCGTTGGTGATCTGTACGCCGATCAGCGCACTGATTTTACTCCACTTGAAAAGCGCTGCCAGCCCCACGGCGGTGATGATGTGCAGCCCGAAAAAGGGGCTCATGCCGATAAACACGCCCAGCGCCATGCCGCCGGCGATCGCGTGCGGCGATGCCTGCAGTTTGATGAACCGCTGATACCAGCGGGATTGCCTCATTTTTTTGAATGCCGCCATAATAAAACTCGCAAACGAGGATCGCTCCGGCCTTTACCCCCTCCCTGCCGCGGGAGACTGCATCGCACACCGATCGATCGCGGCCGGCGGCAACCATGGGCAAGGCGGGAGGAGACGACACTGAGCGAACCTCCCCAAGGCGTCCGGTCGAAAGTGTCGACCCTCATTTGAACCATAACGTCGGTGTGTTAAAACCGTGTAAGCAATGCGGGCGGTTGCGCGGATTTGAGCGGCGTCTGCAGATCGTTGCGCAACGCGGCGGGGCCCTGGTCGTTTTGGCGGGTCGTGCGGAAAAAACCAACGCCCCGGTCGTGTATTACGCGACCGGGGCGATGATATTTGCTAAGGGCTTGTTTTTATGGCGGCGCTATTGTTCGACCAGAATCTGCCTGTTTTTGAGGTAGAGGAATTTGATGAGTTCATATTCGAACGGCGAGCCGGTTCCATAGTAACGGAAGGCGACGTTGCTGCGCGTGTTGAGAATCTGCAGCCCCGTCAGGCTCCATTTGACTTTGTCCTCAGTGCTCGTGCTCCAGTCCGTGCCCTCGTTGATGAGAAAATCCCGCCAGAGCGAATTGACCACAGCGTCCACGGCCAGTCCGCCGGCATCGCGAAGGCTCGACGGCCCTAAAACCGGCAGCACCATGTAGGGGCCGGGCCCCACCCCCCAGACACCCATGGTCTGGCCGAAATCTTCTTTCCATTCCGGAAAACCCATATCGGTGGCCGGGTCCATGAGACCGCCCAGCCCCAGGGTGGAATTGAACGCGAAGCGGAACACCGAGTTGACGCAGCCCTCGATTTTACCCTGCATAAGGTTGTTGGCGAAGTTCTGAACCTCGGAAAGGTTGCTGAAAAAATTGGTGACGCCCTTGCGGCCCGTTTCGGGCACGATGAATTGATATCCTCTTACCAGTGGCAGGAAAACGAACTTGTCAAAACCGTAGTTGAACTTGTAGACGCCCCGGTTCCAGCCTTCCCAGGGGTCGTACACGTCCATGGCGGGCTCGAACCCGGCGGCGCTCGGGTCGGTGAGTTTGCGCTGGTCCGGCGCCTTCTGGGCGGCCAGGGGCAGGGCGTAAATCGTCAACATCAGCAGAACCAAGCCCAGCACAGGAATCACTTTGCGTATCGATTTGAAGGCCAGTTGCGATGTCATGGGGCGCTTCCTTTACTTTTTGAAATAATTCACCATGTAGGCCACAAAGTCTTTGTGCTCCATGTTGCCGCAATGCCCGCCCGTGGGCCAGATCTTGGCTCGTGAACCGAAGACTTCGCGCAGCCAGTCGACCTCGCCCGGCGCCAGGATGATATCGTCGTCGTTGGTCGTCATGGCGATTTTTTCGGCACCCCTCAAATAGGTCTCGATGCTTTTGAGGCTTAATTCGTCGATCAGTCGATCGCGGGTCAGGGAAGGGTTGCGGGCCTGATGATAGGGATAGAAGAACTCGTCGAAGTAGTCCATGAAGCTGGTGCGCAGGAGCTGCTCGAAATAGGGGGTCGTCGAATCCGTCGTGCGCAGTACCTGATCCGAAGGGACCACCAGCCCAAAGCGGCTCATGACGTCGGAGGTGAAGGCCATGTTACTGGATGAAATCCGGAAGGAAAAACCGATCAGCGCTGCAAGCTTGGCCTCGGTGGGGACCCGTTTCTTATAGATCTGATAGAGAAAGTCCTCGTTGAAATCGAGGGGTTCGCTGCGGTCGTAAGCCGTGAGAAAAGAGCGCACCACCCGTCCCAGATAACTGTTGAAGGCCCCGGGTTCCGTCCCCACCGTGTCGGCCAGCATCTGGTCGAGAATCTGTACCGAATTGTAAAGGCTGACCGAGGGGTTGATGACCAGGACCTTTTTGAAATTGAAGGTCTGGCGGGTTTCATCCAATTTGGCCAGAAACGCCGATTGCGATCCCCCCAGACTGTAGCCCGTGAGATAGAATTCCGATACGCTCACCCGGGAGGACACGCTCTGGTAGGCTTTCTCCATCACCCGGTAAATATCCTCGGCGTCCTCCTCGATGCGGCCGGGTACCGACGTGCTCGAGGCGTTGATGATAAAATTCATATGGGTCGGCGACGAAATCGCAATCGAATGGAAGCCGGCCTGGTGAAAGGCCCTTTGCATGTTCACAACCTTGGGAGACTTGTAACTGCCGCCCGTGCCGGCGATGACGAAAATCAGAGGGGCCTCGCCCTGCCGGGCGGCTAGGGAAAACTGTAGCCGACTGCTGTACCAGAAGACCTTGGGAACTTCGCGGTCCTCGAAAATGGTCAGGCTGTGCTCCCGGATCGGGTCTTTCCTGGGGATATCCGCACGATAAACGGTCGGTGTGCCAACGACGGTGGCCTCCAGCGGATTGACGAAGGGATAGTCGTAGGCCTCCATCTCGGAAGCCTGCAGTGGGGCGGCCGCGGCCAGGACGAGCGTTATGAGGATTCCATAAAAATATCGCATGCTCTTGTCTCCCGAAGGATATGTTTCATGCCGGTGGGTCAAAATGGATCGCCACATTTATTGGTCATTTGTCGGGTCGTCGGTATCGGCCGTTGACGACGGTGTCTTGGGTGAAGAGAAGCGGTCGCGGATGCGCTGATAGATTTGCTTGGCCTTGATCCGAAAGTAGACCAATCCGCTGATCAGCAGCAACACAAAAATGATGTTGAACCAGGGGAAGTGGGTGTAATCCGGTGGCACGGCCCGCATGCGGACAATATTGGGATAAAGCGACAAGATTTGGATGCGCCAGCCGTAATAGGTGATCAGAACGGTCGGCGGAGGATTCTCGTTGGCAAAGGCCTGGGCCTCGGCCACCAGGTCGGCGCTGTCGAATTTGAAATAGGGCGGCCAGCCCCAGCCGGTATCCTCGTTGCGCAGGACCAGTACCCGGTTGTTCTCTCTGACGGTGTTGATGAAACGCACGTCCCGGGTGCCGGCCGTATTGGGGTTTTTGGCCAGACTTCCGCTGGCGTCCATCCGCTTGACGTCGGTCCCCTGGATGGTGACCACAGCGGTACGCGGCAGGTGGTAGTGCAGAAAGGCGGCCGCCAGCAATAACGTCAATATCAAGGCAACAATTTTGGCGATGCGCAATTTATCATTCATCGAGGTCGCTTCCCGTACGATAGCGGCAGCCAAAGGCCATCAGCGGTTAACCCAACGGCCACCATTGCCTGCTTTTTAGATTTTTGTCTGGATGGTTGCGTGTTCGGACGGCACCGGAGTTCAACCGGCTTGGTTCAATCTAATGAACATTTTGCCTCTTACTATATGACGCTTCGGGGTGCAACCCTGGCAAGGTCGAAGACGCAGGACGCGTCGCTCGGGCCGTATCCGGCGATGGGGTTCAGGCCCCCTTCCGTTAGTCGGACCGTCAGGCGACGATCTGGTGCCCGGGACGTAAGGGATCGACCAAGGGGGCATTTTTCTCGCGGCGGGACTGAATGGCGGCGCGAATGTCACGGTGAGCGCGAGCGTTGAGCGGATAGCGCCATATGATGAGTATGGCGGCAATATTGCAGAGACAGGGAACCAGGGCGTAGAGGACCCTCAGGGTCATCACGACCTCGGCGGGCTGTTCGGCATTGGGCGCATAGCCGGCAGCGCCCAACACGGCCAGTCCGATGCCGACGCCGGCGGCGGCGGCCATTTTTTTGGCGATCGACCACAGGCCGATGTAGCGCCCTTCCCGCCGCATGCCGGTCAACAGTTCGTCGTAATCGATGACATCGGCCTGGATGGCCGAAGGGAGCGCCAGTGAGGCGCCGAAGCCCAATCCCGATCCGAACACTAAAATCCCGTAAAGCATTTCGTCGCCCGGGCCCAGAAAAAATACGCCCAGAAAGATACCGGTATTGATCGTCATTGCGGCTAACCAGGCATTTTTTTTGCCGACACGGCGGGCGATCGCTATCCAGGCCGGAAGGAAGACGACCCCGGTGGTCAGGTAGAGAATGAGGAACAGATCCGCCTTCGACGACTGGAGCACATACTGCACATAGTAAAGAATGAGTGTTGCGGGCAGATTGCTTCCAATGGCACTGATGGTGTAGGCCGTCAAGAGGAGCATGAACGGTCGGTTCTGCCAGACCGCGCGCCACCGACCGCCGGCGCCGGGCGGCTCGCCCGCCAAGCGCCCTGATTGTTCCCGTATGCGGTAGACGCACCACAGGCAGGTGCCAATAAGGATCGGGGCGTAAATCATCCCGATCAGGAAAAACTTCCGGCGCTCGCCCTCTGGCGAGGGCGGCGTCTGCCATAGGGCGGCCACCAGCGCCGGCGCGGCGGCGGCCGCCAGGGTGCCTGCGATCAGCAGTCCATCCCTGACCGCGAAAAGGGTGGTGCGGTCGGTGTAGTCGTGGCTTATCTCCGGGCCCAGAGATTCGTAGGGAACGGTCACCAGAGTCCAGAAGACAAAGAGGGTGAAAATCCAGAAGGCGAACCACACGGTGGGGTTAACGGACGTTTCGCGCGGTGGCGTGAAAAGGAAAATCATCGCCAGGGCGACACCCACTCCGCCGATCGCAATATAGGGCCGGCGCCGGCCGAAGCGGCTCGTGGTGCGGTCGGACACCAGACCGATGACCGGATCGGATACGGCGTCGAAGAGCCGGACCGCCAGCAAAATGCCGCCCATCAGAGCGATATCCACACCGATCACGTCGCTGTAGAACTTGGGCAAGTAAACGTAAACGGGAATGCCGACCACAGCCAGCGCAAAGGCCGGCAGCCCGTAGGCGATACGCTGTGCCCAGGTTGTGGTTGACGGGGTCATGTCGCCCCCAGGAGATCCTTTTTGAATCCGCGGTCGATGGGTTGCGGTCCCAACCAGATGGCAAATACGGCGGCGGCAAAGTCATCACCGGTGATGGTGCCCAGCGGCTGACCATTGAGGGACAGCTCGGTACCCTGACCGGGAATAAAAGTCAGTGCATAGCGATCCCCCGGCTGTACGTTGCGGTAAAGCGCATTGAATTCATCAAGTCTTGACGCCAGGGACGCCATCTGTTCGGGGGCTACATTTTCTTCCATTTTGGCGGTTGTCGCTTTGGCAAAGTCTTCTGCCGCAATGGCGTGAAAATAGGCCAGCTCGAGCCGCCGCGGCACAGATTCGAGAACCCGAACGCTCTCGACATCGGCCGGCAAATATAGGACGCCGGCGTAGGCTTTGATGAATATCATGTACCGCAGCAGTCCCTGACCGCGCGCGGGAAGTTCACCTTCGACGGATTGATGGACGCTTTCGAACTCGAATCCGGCGACATCGATTGTCGCTGAAGCCCACGATAACGGGGAAAACATGATTACTAAAATAATGCTTGTTGTCGAAATCCATGGTTGTTTCATGATCGTATCCTCCTTATCGTAACAATGACAATAAGGCTTACGGATTCGTTGGCAAGCGTCATCCGATGGTGCTTATCGGGGGCTGTATAATAGGTATTTACTATCTTATTTTGGGGATTTTTTTTGATCCACATCGTTGAGACAATCACCGGGCGCTGTCGTCCCCAAGAGGTCTACGATTACCTGGCGGATTTTACCAATGTTCAAGCATGGGACCCGACGGTTTTGGCGGCCCGAGCACTGGACGACGGGCCCTTTCGCCGCGGGATGCGGTTCGGACTCAAGATGCAAATCGGGTTGCGCTGCGTATCCATGACCTACCACCTGGTCGCGATGGATCCGCCCAAGCGCCTCGTTTTCTTCGGCCGGGGCGCCTCCTTCAAGGCCCTGGACGTCATTGAAATCGAGCCGGCACCCAAAGGTTTCAGGCTTGTCTACACGGTCGGCATTGCCTTCGACACCCCTGCCGGAAGCCGCCTGGAAGGTCGGGTAGCATTTTTGATGCGCGCTAACGCCCGCCGGGCCATGCGCTGCCTGCGGACAATCCTGGGAGGTGACGACGGCCGGCTTCCCAAGCCGACTGCGCTCACGGTGCTTGCCGACCGGCTCGTGCTTCCCGGGCTGGCGGGCTTTACCCGTCTGGGCTATCGCCTGGGCCGCCGGCGCTGGCCCCTGGCGCCCCGCCCGCTGGCGGGGCGCCGCATCCTGTTGACCGGCGGGACCTCGGGCATCGGTCGGGCGGCCGCCCATCAGTTCCTGGCCCTGGGGGGCGACCTCACCCTGGTGGGGCGTGATCCGGAAAAAACAGCCGCTGTCGTTCGTGATCTCCGCAAGCAATCGCCTGCGGCAACGGTCGATTTCGAAATTGCCGACCTGAGCCGTCTGGCGGCGGTTCGTGATCTGGCGCAGCGCCTGCGGCGACGCAGTGGGCCGATCCATATTCTGATCAACAATGCCGGCGCACTGTTCGACCGACGAGAGGAAACGCCTGAAGGATTCGAGCGTACCCTGGCCACCGACCTGCTGAGTCCCTACCTGCTCACCCGCCTTTTGCTGCCCACGCTACAGGCAGCGCGCGGTGCGCGGATCATCAATGTGTCCTCCGGCGGCATGTATACCCAGAAGATCCACCCCGCCGATTTGAACTACAACCGCGGCGTATACGACGGCCCCACGGCCTATGCCCGCGCCAAGCGGGGGCTGGTCATCCTGAGTGAGGTCTGGGCGGCGGAATTGAGGGAGCATAACGTGAGCGTCCACGCCATGCATCCGGGATGGGTGGACACGCCCGGCTTGCAGTCTTCCCTGCCTGGGTTTTATCGCCTGGTGCGGCCGCTGCTGCGAACCCCGGACGAAGGGGCGGATACGATCACATGGCTGGCGGCGTCGCCCGTGGCCGGGCGCACCCAGGGTCTCTTTTGGCTGGATCGCACGCCCCGCACCACCCACACCCTGCCCGGCACGCGTGCGACGGCGGTGGAACGACGGTTGTTCCTTCAGGCCGTCGAGCGGCTTGTGGCGCCCTATCTTTGAAGATCTCCCCGGCGTCGGCAGGTAGCGCCGCCGTCGCCGCGCGGGCCGATGCGCCCGGCGGCCACGCCCTTAAAAACATCCCCCACGCTGGTTTACCCGTTACAAACCGTCGGACCACAGGCCGCGGTTGCCGCTGCGCGTGAGAACCAGCTGAAGATCCCCGATGATGCGCTCCCGGAAGGCGGCCTCGCAGCTTGCCAGATAGTAGCGCCATTTGCGGCGAAAGACCCGGTCGAAACCCAGGGCGCTCACCGCGTCGCGATTGGCCTCGAAGCGTCGGCGCCAGGCGGCCAGGGTCAGGGCGTAATGATCGCCGATGTTTTCGAGGTGCTCGACCATGAGGCGGGTGTGGGCGGTCATCGTCGTCGTCAGGACGTTCAATGATGGCAGCAGGCCGCCGGGAAAGATGTGTTTGCGGATCCAATCGCTTTCCCGACGGTAGTTTTCGTAGTGCTGGTCGGGAATGCTGATGGTCTGGATGACGGCGATGCCCTCGGGGGCGAGCAGCTCGTCCAGACGTTGGAAGAAGAGCGGATAGAAGGCGTGGCCGACCGCCTCCAGCATTTCGATGGAGACGATCTTGTCGAAGCGTCCCTGGACCTGGCGGTAGTCGGTCAGGGCGATTCGAATGCGGTTGCTCAGCCCGGCGGCCGCGACCCGATCCCGGGCCAGTTGCCACTGCTCGCGAGAAACCGTGATGCCGGTCACCCGACAGCCCGTCCGGCGTGCGGCCGCAATGGCAAAACCACCCCAGCCGCAGCCGATTTCGAGCAGGTGATCCTCAGGGCCGAGGCGGGCCTTGCGGATGATCGTGTCGTACTTGCGTTGCTGGGCCGTTTCGATGCTTTCGTCGGCGCTCTGATAGATGGCGCTTGAATACGACATGCTCTTGTCCAGAAACAGGCCGAAGAAGTCGTTGGAAAGATCGTAGTGCCGGCGGATGTTGCGCCGGCTGCCCCAGATCGTGTTGCGGCGCGAAAGTTCCAGGCTGCGAGCCAGGGCGCGCGCCAGCCAGTTGACGTGCGAGCGTCCGTCAGCAAAAGCCTGGCGATTGCGAAGAAAAAAGCGGACCACGCTCACCGGATCCGGGCTGTCCCACTCGCCGTGCATGTAGGCCTCGCCGAAGCCGATGTCGCCGCCGAGCACCACACGCGAAAAGAAGCGGTCGTCGCGCACCGCGATGACGGCGGCCGGGCCTTCCTGGCGACCCGTGTAGACCTTTTCTCCACCCGTGGAACCTCCGAGCGCCAGCCGGCCGTGTTGCGTGTGCGCCAGGGCCGTTTCCACGAAGCGCCGGCAGCGGCGCTGCAGCGGGGTGGCCGGGTTGCGCCGCAGGGTCATCGGGCTGACGGGCACGGGCTTGTCGTGATAGGCCAGATTGCGCCCGAACCGCAGTTTGAATGCTTCCCAGTAAATCCGGGGGATGGTCAGATGGGGCAGGAGCGGGTGCGTCAGAATGGTTCGCAGATGCTGCCAGGGGGTCAGGGGAATCGGCCGCCCCCACAGGCGGGCCTGCATGATTTTTCGGCCTTCGCGATGCAGGGCGATGCGCACGTCCAGCTCCTGGCGAATGTCGGCCAGGTGGAAATGATAGGTGCCCTCCACGGTGTTGAAGGGTGACACATGGAAGTGCTTTTCGGCCTGGAACCGGGCCGGAAAGAAAGCGGTGTTGCCGTTTTGCACCGGCAGGGCGTAGACGTGTTTTTCGCCGAACGTGTTGTTGACTTCGGCCGCGGCCCCGACCAGGCTATCCGCCGCGTCGAAGCAGTAGTAAAAGCTTACCGGGTTGAAGATGTAGTTGAAGAAGCGCGGCGATGTCACCACCACGATGCGGGCCACGCGGCGGGTGTCGACATGGGTGGCCAGCTGTTGCAGCAGTTTCTCGCGGATGGTCTGCGAGCCGGCCGAAAGGTAGTCGCGATCGAAAAGGCTGACCGGGCGCAAGCGGTTGTAGCCGAAAAGGGGCAGACGGCGATCCAGACCGGCAAGTTCGTCCAGGTCGAAGGCATAGACGTAGAGACGGTAAAGGAGCCGATGCGGGGTTGGGATAAACCGCTCGTGCTCGACAAACCCGTTGTAGAGAACCGAAGTATTCATAGACGTCCTCCGAGCGACGCGGACGCCTGCACGGCGGCGTGCACGGCGTCTTCGTGGAACCCGTAGCCGTGGTAGCTGCCGCAGTAGAACGTCCGGCGGCGGCCGTTGAGGCGCGGCAGCTCGGCCTGGGTCTCGAGACTGGCGAAGGTGTACATGGGGTGGTGGTAAGTGAACGTGGCCACCGTTTTGCGCGCGGCGATCGGGCGGGGCGGATTGAGGGTCACGAAGTAAGGCCGCCGGGTACGCAAGTCCTGCAGACGGTTCATATCATATGTCAGCGTAATGGGGGTGCGGCGGCTGTCTCCCGGGGCGCGGTAGTAGTTCCAGGACGCCCAGGCCCTTTGCAGGGGCGGCATCCATTCGCTGTCCGTGTGCAGGAAGACCTGGTTGCGGCTGTAGCGCCAGGGGCCCAGCAGGCGCTTTTCGTCCGGGGTCGGATCTTCCAGCATCCCGAAGGCTTCGTCGGCATGGAGGGCGACGACGGCGATGTCGTGGCGTCGGGTGCTGCCGTCCGCCAGGCGCAGATCGATTCCGTTGTCGTCGCGCTTCAGGCCGCGAACAGGGGTTTGCGTAAGTACCCGGCCCTCGAAACGGCGGCCAAAGGCCTGGACATAAGTGTGGCTGCCGCCGTACACGTAGTACCACTGGGGCATGTCCCGCACGCTAAGCAATCCGTGGTTTTCAAAAAAACGTGCAAACGTCGCCATGGGGAAATCCATGACATCGTCGTCGGGGGAGGACCAGATGGCCGCGGCCATGGGCAGGATGTAACGGGTGCGGAAGGCCCGGCTCATTCGCATCTGGCGCAGGAAGTCCCCGAGGGTCAGCCCCCCCAAAGCCTGGCGCTGCAGGCTCCGTCGGGCGGCGTGGTTGAATCGCAGAATCTCGGTCAGCATGTAGAGATGGATCGGGCTGACCAGGTTGCGGCGCTGGGCAAACAGGGCGTTGAGGTTGCGGCTGGCGTACTGGAAGCCGGTAACGGCGCTGTAGTAGCTGAAAGACATATCGCTGGGGCGAATCGTTACCTCGAGTCGGCCGAGCAGCCGGTTGAAGAGCGGGTAGGTCCGATCGTTGAGGACGATGAAACCCGTATCCACCGGGGTTCCCGCATCGGGTCCGTCGGGAATGACCACGGTGTGGGTGTGGCCGCCGAGGTAATCGTTGCGTTCGTAGAGGCTCACCCGGTGGTGTTGCTGCAGAATGTAGGCGGCCGTTATGCCGGCAACCCCTCCGCCGATGACGGCGATGTCCAAATCGTTGGCAGGCTTAGCGATATCCATTCGAATGCTCCGGTTGATCAACGCTTCAGCGATGGCGCCGGCGATCGGCTTTTCATTCTTAAAACCTGGATTGGATGTTTATTTCCGGGTGAACGCCGCATCCGAATTGGGATCGTATCCGGGCAATCGCGGCCAGTGAATCCGCATTTGGCATGCTTCGGCACACCACCGGGAAAACAAGAAGGCATCAAATATAATTCATACCTGCGCTGGACTTGATTGTGAAATGTTGGAACCAACTTACTGCCGACGCCGGTCATCGTCAAGATCCTGCTCTCAGGCGGGCGGCCCCTGTCGGTCTCGGCGGGCCGCAAGGCCCGCTCCGCGCTCGGCAGGATTTGTTTGACATTGGCGCCGAGGCCCGATTAAAACTCCGGAGTTCAAGTCGACGTCAATCGATTTTACCGTCAGGGACGCCAATGGTTGCCGCGAGTATCTGCACGATCGATGATGGCTGCAGGGAGGATCCGCCCGCTGGGACCCCCTTTGCGGGTCGTCCGGCGGGACAGCCTCAATGCCGACTGTGCGAGCGCCCTTGGTCGGCCGCGGCGCCGGGGGAGGTGCCATGACGACCTTCCGGTTTATGGCCGCGGCCCTGAAATGGGCGGCCCTGCATTTTCTGGCCTGCCTGCTGATCGTCCCTGCCACGCTCAAAGCCGGAGAGGCCGGCATCGGCTTTGTGGTTGGGGTTTTGGCCTTTCTGACCAAAGTCCTGTACTTTCCTATCATGGGGCTGGCCCTTTATCCCCGGCACTGGTTTCCGGGCCAGTGGATTTATGTGCCCATCGCCGGCAACAGCCTCGTCTGGGGCCTGGCCCTGGCGGCGGCGATCATGGCCGGCCGCCGCTGGCATCAAAAAAGAACAGCGCCGGACGTCTGAAGCCCGTCCGGGAAGGGAGGCGCACGCATGCTGCACCACATTGTGTTGTTCAAGTTCAAACCCGATACCGACGATGAGCAGATTGCCGCGCTCGAAACGATGCTCGAGGCCCTGCCGAACCAGATTATCGAAATCCAGCTCTATGAGTTCGGGCGGGATGTGGTGCGTTCGGACCGCTCCTACGATTTTGCCCTGGTGTCGGGATTTGCCAACCTGGCCGCCATGCAGCGTTACCAGGTGCACCCCGAACACCAGAAGGTGATCGCGCATGTCCGCGATATTTGCGAAGATGTCCGCGCGGTGGATTTCGAGACCAACTACGCCGCACCCGACAACGTGGAGGAGCCGGACCCGTTTAGAGGCTTCAAGATGCCTTGAGGCTCCGGTCACGCCCGCGCGAAAGGCCGCGGCGCGATGTGCTGGTTTGGCCCCGGGACGCCTTCGTGATATGGGTACGGAAAGTCCAGTGCCCGGTCCCGACGGGGCGTTCGTCTTGCGGGGCCGGGGGATACCGCCCAAACATTCAGAAATTCATCACAATCCGATTATGCGAAACCAACCGACCCTGACGAAAGGTTTACGACGCCCCGGCCGGCTGCCGGCAGCGGGATTGATTTTGGCCCTGCTCCTCAGCGCCTGTGCGCCGCGGCCGGCGCGTGTGCCGGAAGCCATCGAAGCCACCACGGCCGAAAGCGTCTATGCCACGGCCCAGCAGGCCTACATGCAGGGCGCCCTGCACACGGCCCTCAACTATTACCAGGTATTGATCCAGAATTTCCCGGACAGCCCCCGTGTGCCCCTGGCGATGCTAAACAGCGGGCGCATCCATATTCTCCTGAAGGATGACGAAGCCGCCTTGGAGAGTTTCGCGCAGTTGCTGGCGGATTATCCGGAGTCCGAAGCCGCCGCTGAAGCCGGGGTGGAGATGCTGGCGGTGCTCTACCGCCTGGGACGGTATCAGGAGATTCGGACCCGCTATCCGGCACTGGCGGCCACGGTCACGGATCCTTCGCTGCTCTACCGGCTATACACGATCGTGGCCGATGCCCAGGCGGCGCTGCAGTCCTGGTCGGAGAGCTTTTATTACTATGCCCTGGCCTATCCGCTGGCATCCGCGTCGGAGCGCCCCGCCCTGACGGATAAAATGGCCAATGCCGCCTCGTTTCTGCAAGACGAAGAAATCGAGCTGCTGCTGGGGCAGATCACCGAAAGCCCAGCGGCCGGATACCTTTTCTTCCAACTGGCCCTGAACAAGGCCGGCGAGGGCGCCTATGACGATGCCGTCTGGCTTTTGATCCGCTTTCAAGAGCGTTTCGGGACGCATCCCAATGCCTCTCTGGCCGAAGAACTGATCGAGCAACTGGCCGACAAGATCGCCTTTGACCGTTACACCATCGGCTGCCTGCTGCCGCTATCGGGCCCTTACGCGCCCTTTGGCACGCGGGCGCTGGACGGGATTCAGATGGCCTTTCATGATTTGCAGGCCATTCAGGCCGGGCTGCCGGTGCGTCTGGTCGTACGCGACACGGCCTCGGACCCCCGGGAGGCGGCCGCAGCCATGGCGGCGCTCGCCGAGGCCCGGGTGGCCGGGGTGATCGGTCCCATCGCCTCGGCCGAGAGCGCGGCCGAAGTCGCCCAGGAGTCCCGGATTCCCATCGTGGTGCTCTCGCAGCGCGAGGGCCTGACCGACATCGGGGACTATGTGTTCCGCTATTTCATCACATCCCGCATGCAGGCCAACGCCCTGGCGGCCTACGCGGCGCGGACGCTCAACTACCGGCGTTTTGCGATTCTCTACCCGGAGGAGAAGTATGGACGGGATTTCCGCGATCTTTTCTGGGACGCCGTCTACCGCGAAGGAGGACGGGTGGTGGCGTTGGAGGGCTATGACCCCCAGCAAACGGATTTTGCCGCCGCCGTCAAGAAACTCGTGGGTCGCCATTACGCCATACCCGAGGAATTGAAGCCGCAGCGCCGCGGGCTCGACCTGCTGGGTCCGCTGGAAGCCATCCCGGGCTACACCCCGCCGGATCCGGAGGAGGAAGCGCCGGAAACGGTGCGCACCCGCCGGAGGAGAGATCCCGAGGACGACGCGTTCAAACCGGTGGTGGATTTCGAGGCCATCTTCATTCCGGATGCGCCCCAGATGCTGGGCTTGGTCGTTCCGCAACTGGCCTACCACGACGTGGTCAACACCACGCTGCTGGGCACCAACCTCTGGTATTCAACCAAACTCCTCGAGACGGCCGGCGAGTTCGTACAGGGCGCCATCATGACCACCGGTTTCTTTCCGGACAGCCAGGACCCGGCCGTCCGGTCCTTCGTGTCCCGTTTCGAGTCGATATACGGCCGCAAGCCCGGATTCATCGAGGCCACCGCCTACGATGCCGCCCGGGTGATGTTCACCACCGTCCTGCACCCCGATGCCTGGCTGCGGGCCGGCATCCGTCATCAGCTGCTGAGTCTGGAGACCCAAGACGCCGTTACCGGCGTCATGCGCTTCGAGGGCAACGGTGACTCCATTCAGGCCCTGCCCCTGCTGCAGGTTCGCGAAAACGGTTTTCAGGAACTGGACCCGGCTTCGCCTCCGGCATGGAAACCGTGGCAGGCGGAACTGCCGCCCGTTCCGGAACCCTGACACCGCGATCGATTCGGACAAGCACAGGGAAAAGCCATCGCGCCGTGCCCCCGGTCGATTCAGTCTTATGCCGGGGCCCGCATGAGCGCTTGGCGATCGGGTCCGATTTCCGGTGCGCACGCGCGTGCTGATGAAGGGCGGCGAGCCGCAATGCCCAAAACCGTCTTGGTTTGACGCCCCATTCAAACAACCGACCGGTGGACACTGCTGAAACAATGAAAGCCGTCGTCATCAATCGTTTTGGCGGGTCGGATGTCCTGGAGCTGGTTTCCGACCACCCGCGGCCGTCGCCCGCCGCCAATCAGGTATTGATCAACGTTCACGCCGCCGGCGTCAATCCCCTGGATTGGAAAATCCGGAAAGGCCAACTCAAGCTTCTGCTGGGGGCGTCTTTCCCCATCGTTTTGGGGCACGATGCCTCGGGGACCATCGCCGCTGTCGGTCGTGACGTGACCCGCTTCAAGCCGGGCGACGCGGTCTTCGGCATGCTGGATGGCTTCCCCCGAGCTTCATGGAAGGGATTTGCCCGCAGCGGCGCCTACGCTGAAATGGCTGTGACGCGTGAGGACACCCTTGCGCCCAAACCGCAGTCCATGTCCCATGCCCAAGCCGCCTCGGTGCCCCTGGCGGCCCTGACCGCCTATCAGGCGCTGGTCCACAAGGCCCAAATCAAACCCGGCCATGACGTTCTGATCAACGGCGCTTCGGGCGGCACCGGGATTTTCGCCGTCCAGATCGCCAAAGCGCTGGGCGGCGCGGTCACGGCGGTCTGCAGCGCCGGCAATCACCAACTGGTGGCCGACCTCGGGGCCGACCATTTGATCGACTATCGCCAAGAACGCATCACGGATCTCGACCGCACGTTTGACATCGTCTACGATGCGGCGGCGACGTCCTCGTTCGCACGTTGCCGCGCGCAGTTGAAACCTTCGGGGATGTTCATTTCCAACCTGCCCAGTGCCGGCGGCGTCTGTTCGAAAATGATCGCTCCGGTTGCCCGCTTCATCGGCAGCCGCCAGAAAAATGATTTCGCCATGGTGAAACCGTCGGGTGCGGATCTTGAGCTGATCCGCCAGATGATCGATGCGGGCCGGCTTCGGACGCTCATCGATCGCACCTACACGCCCGGAACGATCCGCGATGCCCATGACTACAGCCAGTCGGGACGGGTCCGCGGGAAACTGGTCATTGATTGCGCGCGTTTCTGAAGAGCACC
>JAAUYG010190993.1_pt1 | contig 21466 bp, 16 predicted proteins | sample 7278091 | NCBI WGS metagenome assembly JAAUYG01 (sample SAMN14350201, study PRJNA611818) | marine sediment metagenome | isolation source: surface marine sediment (0.6m) | place: French Polynesia: Moorea | collected 2018-08
GGCGGGGCCTTCTATCTCTTTCCCAATGTCGCCGGGCTGTGCGAACGACTGGGGGCGCTGGAGGCTTACGCGAAGCTGCCCGCGGCGGTTCGCGTCCAAACGTCGCCGGCCACCCTGTTTCAGATGTTTGCGCTCTACCGGCACCACCTGGCCGTGATGGACCGGCGCTCATTCGGGGCCATCGGCGCGGAGGGCCTGCATTTTCTACGGCTCTCGATTGCCGCCGATCTGGAGACCCTGGAGGAAGGGGTACGGCGGCTCGAACGGGCCGGCAGCGATGTGGCCGGCTTCCAGGACTTTCTGAAGGCGGGCGAGAATCTGGGTTGAAAACACCCGGCCAGCGCCTTTGCCGGTGGAGCGCAGGACATGCGACGGCCGTGGCGCAAAAAAAAACGGCAGGGGCATGCCCCTGCCGCCGGTTTCAAGCTCACCTGTTAGGCCGCCGCAGCACGGGGGCCCAGGTCGGCCGTCTCGTCGACGTTTCCGGTCACCCGGACGGACGATGCCAGCCGCTCGAGTTTATCGCCCTCGATGACTTCGTCTTCCAGCAGCGTTTTCGCGGTTTCGTCCAGAAGCCTGCGGTTGGCCTTGAGAATCCGCAGCGCCAGGGCGTACTGGTCGTCAATGATGCGGCGAACTTCCTCGTCAATGATCTGCGCTGTCTCGTCGCTGTATTCGCGGCCGGCCTCCGGTGTTGCGCCCAGAAACTGCATCTGCCGCGGGGCCGCGAAGTAGACGTTACCGAGGCGCGAACTCATGCCGTATTCTCTCACCATGCTGCGGGCGATGTCCGTGGCCCGCGAGAGGTCGTTGTGCGCGCCAGTGGAAACATCGTTGAAGATCAGCTCTTCCGCGGCCCTTCCGCCGAGCAGGGTCGCAATCCGGTTCTCCAGCTCGGTCTGGCGCATCAGGAAACGATCTTCGATGGGCACCTGCATAGTGTACCCCAACGCGGCGATGCCCCGGGGAATGATGGAGATTTTCTGCACCGGGTCGGTGCCGGGCAGCGCCATGGCCACAAGGCCATGCCCCAGTTCGTGGTAGGCCACGATTTTCTTCTCTGCCGGATTGATCAGGCGGTTTTTCTTTTCAAGACCCGCCACCAGACGCTCGACCGCTTCCTCAATCTCGGCCATGCCGATGGTGCCTTTATCGCGCCTTACAGCCAGCAGCGCCGCTTCGTTGACCAGGTTGGCCAGGTCGGCGCCCACCATGCCGGCCGTCATCCCGGCGATCTTCTCCGGATCTATATCATTTTCGGTCTCCACCTTGGATAGGTAGATCCTAAGAATATCCGCGCGCCCGACCTTGTCGGGGCGATCGACCAGTACCTGGCGATCGAAGCGCCCGGGTCGAAGAAGGGCCGGGTCCAATATCTCCGGCCGGTTGGTGGCGGCCATCAAGATGACGCCCACGTTGGGATCGAAGCCGTCGAGCTCCACGAGGAGCTGGTTGAGGGTCTGCTCGCGCTCATCGTGGCCACCGGTCATCCCCACACCGCGCGCTTTGCCCAGGGCGTCGAGCTCGTCGATAAATATGATGCAGGGTGCCTTTTCCTTGGCCTGCTTGAACAGGTCGCGTACGCGGGCGGCTCCCAGCCCCACGAACATCTCCACAAACTCGGAGCCGCTGAGGCTAAAGAACGGCACCCCGCTTTCACCGGCCACGGCCTTGGCCAGCAGCGTCTTGCCCGTGCCCGGAGGCCCCACCAGAAGAATGCCCCGCGGGATTTGGCCCCCGACCCGCGTGTAGCGTTCGGGCTCCTTCAGGAATGCGGTCACCTCCTCGAGTTCCTGTTTGGATTCGTCCACCCCGGCAGCATCCGCAAAACGCACACCCACGTCGTCATCCATATAGATCTTGGCCTTGTTCTTGCCGAGTTGCATGAAACCGGACTGGTTCTGGAAGCGTCGCATCATAAAGATCCATATGCCGAAGAAGAGTGCAATCGGAATCACCCAGGACATGATCGTTCCCAGGAAGTTCGACTGAATCCTTCCGGAGTATTTTACGTTGTTGGCCTCCAGAAGCTCTGAGAGCTCCGGGTCGACTCTCACCGTCCGGAACAACATTTCTTTCTCGGTCCCGGCTTCGGTGGACAGATATTTGCCCTGAATATCGTTTTCGGAGATCGCGATTTCAGACACTTTCCCGCTTTCGAGCAGTTGCGTGAACTCGCTGTAGGGGATGGTCTTAACGAGAAATGCCGAGGCAATGATGTTGTGCAACAGCAAGACCAGCCAGACCCCTAGCAGCGCATACCAGATTGAGAAGCGATGCTGTTTCTTCATGATGTTACCTTTCTATACAAATATTGAACATTTGCGTTATCGCCTTGTGAATGACGGTCTCACTGCGAGCGGCCAGACCACGGCCTGGCCGCTCGAGTTTCATTGTCCGCAAGCGCCGCAGGGATCAATCACCTACCGCCCGACCGGACCCCTTGCATGTCAGCGGCACCCGCCGGCTGTCGGCGTCACCGCCGCGCGCCGGGGGAGGACAGGTCCTTGCCGTCGTCCCGCCCCCTCGCAATGGTTCCACACCGAGCGCCGTCGGAATGACTTCGTCGACTCGGTCGGCAGTGATTACCTCCAGTTCATCGAGGACCTCGGCCGGAAGATCATCGAGATCCGAACGGTTGCGTGTCGGCAGGATCACTGTTTTCAGCCCGGCCCGATGGGCGGCCATGAGCTTCATTTTGATCCCCCCCACCGGAAGTACGCGCCCGCGCAGTGTGATCTCGCCGGTGATGCCCACATCGCTGCGCACCGGCCGGCCGGAGAATAGGCTGACCAGCGCCATCACCATGGCAACGCCGGCCGAAGGGCCGTCCTTGGGCAGGGCCCCCGCCGGCACATGCAGGTGGACATCGGTCGTGGCGAACGTTTGCGGGTCGATGTGCAGCGCCTCGGCCCGGGAGCGCACATAGGCGTAGGCGATTTGAGCGCTTTCGCGCATGACGTCGCCCAACTGCCCCGTCAGGTTCATGCGACCGGAGCCGGGCATCCGCGTGGCCTCGATGTAGAGGATGTCACCGCCCACGGAAGTTACCGCGAGTCCGGTGGCGATGCCGGGCATATCGATGGCGCCCGAGACTTCCGCTTCGAAACGCTCTTTCTTCAGGTAGCTCCGCACCGTTTTTGAAGTGATCACCACGTGCGGCCAGCCTTTTTCGCTGAGCTGCACGATGCCTTTGCGGCAGACGGCGGCGATGTGCCGTTCCAGATTGCGCACGCCGGCCTCGCGGGTGTAGTCCTGAATGATTTTCTGAATCGCATCGTCGATGAACGTGATCTCTTCCTCACGCAGGCGATGGGCTGCGAGTTGACGTGGTATCAGGTGCCTTTTGGCGATCTGCAGTTTTTCGAGCTCGGTGTAGCCATCCAGCGTGATGACTTCCATGCGGTCGCGCAGCGGCCCCGGGATAGTGTCGAGCTGGTTGGCCGTGGCGATGAAAATCACCTCACTGAGATCGAAATCCACGTCCAGGTAGTGGTCCCGGAAAGCGCCGTTCTGGGCGGGATCGAGCACCTCCAGAAGCGCGCTGCTGGGATCGCCGCGCCAGTCCTGACCGACCTTGTCGATCTCATCCAGCATGAAAACGGGGTTGCGCGTTCCCGCACGCTTGATGGCCTGGATGATGCGTCCGGGCATCGCGCCGATGTAAGTGCGGCGGTGGCCGCGAATTTCCGCTTCGTCCCGTACGCCGCCCAGACTCATGCGTGTGAACGACCTTCCCAGGGCGCGGGCGACGCTTCTACCCAGACTGGTCTTGCCGACACCCGGCGGTCCTGCGAGGCAGAGGATAACGCCCATGGCCGGCTGGTCATCCGAAGTGTCGGGCGCCTCCTCGCGGTTGTTCATCAGGCGCCGCACGGCCAGGTATTCGATCAGCCGCTCCTTGATCTCCTCGAGCCCATAGTGGTCATCCTCGAGGACACCTCGGGCGGCGGCGATATCGGTATTATCCTCGCTGACGCGGGACCAGGGAAGGTCGATGAGCCAGTCGAGGTAGTTCTTGATCATCGCGTATTCGGCCGCCTGCGGCGACATGGCCTGAAATCGCTCGAGCTCACGCTGGGCCTCTTTGCGGGCTTCATCCGGAAGCCCGGCCTCGTCGAGGCGCCGGGCATAGTCATCAGCCTCCGAGGCTTCCTCATCGTCTTCACCAAGTTCCTTTTTAATGGCGTCCAGCTGCTGCCGCAGATAGTAGTCCCGTTTGGACTTGGTCATTTTCTCCTGCACTTCATTCTGGATCTTGTGACCGATATTCAGCATTTCTTTTTCGCGGGAAAGCAGCTCGAGCAATTTTCGCAGCTTGGCATTCACACCCTCCATTTCCAGAAGGTTCTGACGGGTCGCCGTCGCCATCTTCATATTGAACGCCGCCGCGTAGGCCAGCTGGAGGGGATCGTCAATCCGTGCGACCGCCTTGCCCATCTCTTCGGAGGCATCCGGCAGCATCGCCAATACTTCCCGGAAAGTTCGTTGCAGGTGATCCCGCAAGGCCTCGGTCTCGAGGTCCGCCTCGACGACGTCCGGTGCGCGCACGATGGCCGCGCGCAGGTAGGGGCCGCTGGTTTCCCAGGAGGCAATGTGGAAACGATCCATGGCGTTCAGCAGGACCACCCAAATGCCGTCTCCGTTTTTCTTGGCGTGCATGATTTTAGCCAGGGTACCAACGCCGTAAAGCTGATCCGGGGCAGGATCTTCGGCTTCGTTGTCCTTGACCGTGATCAGGCCGATCCGTCCATCCGCGTTAACGGCGTCCTCGATGAGTTGGGATGATTCCAGCGACACCATAAAGGGTAGCGTCATATGTGGAAAAGCGACCAGACCGCGAACGGGCAGGATGGCCACAACATCGGTATCGGTTCGCGTCGGAGCAATTGGATCGGCACTATTGTCCGTACTCGGATTGTTGATGTTGTCAATATCCATTTAATCACCTCATGGGTAATATTGTTTTGGTTTATGTCTTTATTCTGTGTGCTAAAATTTATTTAAACAAATTTTAAACACTGTATTGACAATATCAACATCCCAGCGTAAAATAAAAACATGAAAGTTTCTCAATACCACCCCATAAAATATGTGGCGTCGCGTACGGGGCTCAAAGCGCACAACATAAGGAGTTGGGAAGAACGCTACGGCGCCGTAAAACCGGCCCGATCGCAAACCAATCGAAGGTTGTATTCGGATCGGGATATCGAACGCCTGGCATTGCTCAAGAAGGCGGTGGAAGGCGGCCATACGATATCCTCTGTGGCCCGGCTCAGTGACAGTGAACTCTCGAAGATCGTTCAGGACGACCATCTGTCCAGGCCCGCCTCCGCCGATCGAACGACAGGCGAAGCACAAACCGAGAATGGGGCTGAGGTGGATGAAGACTGCCGCGTGATCGTGAGACAAGCCCTGTCCCACGTCGTCAAGTTGGACGCGCTTGCGCTGGAAAAAGTGCTCAACGATGCCGCCGTGGCGCTACCGCGCCAGGCATTTCTGCACCGCATCATCGTGCCTTTGTTTGTGGAGATCGGTTCGCTTTGGCAAAGCGGACGGATGAAGATTATCAACGAGCACATGGCCTCGGTCATCGTACGCGCGACTTTATGGGATATGCTGCGTACCGTCGAGCCGTCTGCATCCGCCCCGCGGATTGTCACGGCCACACCAACGGGGCATTGGCATGAATTCGGTGCGCTGGCCACCGCCTTGGTGGCTGCGGAGGCGGGATGGCAGCCTTGTTATTTTGGCCCCAACCTACCGGCCGAGGAGATCGCCTATGCTGTTAAAAAAACCAACGCGAGCGCGCTTGCATTGAGTCTCAGTCACCAGCTCAACCTGCACAAGACCCTTCAGGAATTCAGGAAAATACGTCGCCTCGTGGATAACAAAATGCCAATCATCGTGGGAGGCAGTGGCGCTGATGATCGTTTCGCCAAAGACCAGTCAGTCAAAGCCGTACTGGTCTTTAGCCTTGAAAAATTAAGAAACTACATCGATGGTTTATCGAAAGAAAAGGAAGAAAAGATGTAATGTTTTTTATTTTGAGAATTAAAAGTTTACTATTTAGTGAATTTATCAAGAATAAAACATTAATATTTTTAAAAACACTTATTTTCATAATTTAAGACCATTTTAGTGAAAACGACGATCATATCCCCACTTCATTGCCCGCGCCAACTCAGACATCAGATCAAAAGCTTCCGCTTCGTTTAGCCGTATTATTTGTCCAGTCGACTTCAACTCCAGACAGACTCTTTTTTGGGCATCTGCGGCGGTGTGAGGCTTGTTGTCGTAGTAGACCTTAAAACGCTTACCTATCTTAATATTATTATTCCCTGTATGACTGTTTCCGCTAATCATCATTGTAATACTCCCGAAATAACAAAGTTTATTAAGTGAGGCGATACGGTTCAATCGATCCGTATCGCCGTCTAAAATCAACTTTTAGGGCTGACGCCATGCACTTTCAAAAATGTATTCCACTCATCCTCGTTGATCTTGCCATCCTTGTTCGTGTCGATCATGTCGAACCCGGCACGTAACATTTCCATCTGGGATGCACTGAACTCCTCGAATGAGATGGTGCCGTCGCTGTTGGAGTCTTTGTCAGACATGTTCCAGGACATGTCCATGTGCTTTCCATAGCCGTGATAATGATGCCCGGCAAAGGCCAGAGGGACAGCAATGATGAGCGTAACAAATATCAGACCGATTTTGATTGAAGCTTTCATGTTTGCTCCTTTATATTTAATTTTTGTTTAACTTATGTCGAAATAATAAAGGTCAATCTCCGCTTGTCAACTGTCTGCCCTGTTTTTGTCAAACGGCGTCTTTGGCGCCTGAAAACCACGCCCATTCAACGTCCCACGCCTTCGGATGCGCCCTGCAGTGAAAGACCGATTGCACACCAGAGGCCTTGCATCTGCGGGGCTACCGCTGTGGACAAAGAACGGGTGCCGTCTTCCGGTTGTCCGATGGTGCGTGGACCACATGTGTGTAAGCGGGGGGTTGCCTTCGCCCCTGGCCGTATGGTTTCACGGTCATCGGCGGCAATGAAGAATGCATGTCGGTGGGTTCAAGGGATTTAAACGCTGATCGGACGCGGTGGCATTTGGTTCGTTCGGCGGTGCGTAATACCCTGGCGGTGCAAAACCGTGCGATTGCGAATCGATCCATGGAAACCGCGCAGTGCGCAATCGCTCTCAGGCGCAGTTTGCGGAAGGACCAACCGGCGCGCGATGGTCGAGGCGCTCGTCAGCGTGCGGGAAGGGTGGCGGTGCCGTCCAGGCAGCGTCCTCGAAATTTCCGGTTTTCCTCAACGCTGTGAGAAGTAAACCGCGAGATGAATGGGCAGGCACCTATGTTTCGAGGTGCCGCTTGTTCGCATGCGGGCTTGAGGGCCCCGCCGGCGGGGCCCGTCGCCTCCTGCAATCCCCTTTGACGGGAAAACGTTATTTGCAGTATCTCAAGTTCACCGCGGCATAGCCAAGGCCGTGGCTATAATAACGGTGATTGATGTACTGCTGCACTTTGTAGTGGTGCGGTCCGATGTCGGCCGCCATCATGTCCTCCACCAGCTCGTTTTTGTGCAATTTGAGGTAGTGCGCTTTGCCGACTTCCTGGCGGGCCTTGTCCCTCAGGGCGGACGATCGCGAGTTCATCAAGTGGCATTTCTGGAGGCAATGATCAATCTCCCAAACCACCTGGGCTTCGTAGTACTGCTTTAGTTCGCTGCTGCTCCACTCGTCGGCATGGACCACGGCCCCGGTCATGACGACGCACCCGATCAGAAAAACCACGAATGTCTTCCACATGACGCGCCTCCTTTCGATTCAAGCGGTTGTTGGCCTTGACGATACGACGGTGATCGGCAATCGTTTCACCGCGCAGGAGTTATGCCGTGTGAGGAATCGTGCGTGATTGAGAATCGATGGAAGGGAATTTGAGGTTGAAAGGCATTGGCGTGGGCTTTTCAGCGGCCGGTTGGTCTGGGCTGGTCATTGGGTGGTAGTGAAGAAATCACGATCTTCTCGTCTTGCCACCTGATAGAAGCAAAATAAATGCCAGAAGCAACGTGCTCTGCTGAAGCGCAGCCTGTGGAGGGGCCCGATCCCGATTGTCCTTAACGCATCTTAGAATTGAGTTCAGGGTTCAGGCAAGGCGGGTGGCGGTGAGAAAGCAGAGCATGCTTCGATACCTACGAATCATTTGGTCCGGTGGTCAACGCCGCCGCGGGGACCCGGATGGTTTTTGAGTTCCGTTCTTAAATTTATTTCTGGGAAGTCCCGGGGAGGAAACGCGGGGGCGGACAGGCACCGCATTGGATTGTACAGCGCCTTTACGGAAGGGAAAGATGATTTACACGGGCGGCAGAGGACGATCCCCCCCTCCCCTCCCCTGCCGCCACGAGGTCAACGTCAGGGCACCGTACAGGCACCGAAAACGACGAACGCCACATCGGTGCCGGATGCCGAGAGCACCATCTTGCCGTCTTCCTCGTCGATGGCGACAGTCCAACCCAGACCGTCTTTGATGTCTTCGTGCCCGTCCTCGGCGCCCTGAATGATGATCTTGCCGTCCACCGTTTCCATGCGCTCGATAGTGGTTTTAAGCTTTTCGCCACCGCTCTGCTCGGTGCGGATCGACTTGTCCTTGAAATTGATCCGCATGAAATCCGGGAAGTTGACTTCCAGAGCCGTCATCCGGTTGCACTCGCCGCCCGGCAGACACTCGATCACGTCCATGGCCGCGCAGATCAAATTATGCTTGCCATCGAAATCGCCGGCCTCGGCCGGGGCCGATAAAAACCCAAGTATGCAAATCAACCCTGCGATGATGGAAATTTTGTTCATTATCGGTCTCCTTGGAAATTGGACCCAACAAATTGGTTGGGGAACTGTGGTGCGAATTCAGCCCTGACCCCGTGCCCGTCGGCTGTGCCAGTTGAAGTATGCGGCTCGCACAAGGTGATTCATCTTACGCTGTAGCCGCGACCTTCCAGACATACCTGGTAAGCGCGATTGAAATCGTTACGTCCGCGGGCATACTGGGCCACCTGCTCTTGCTCCCACTGCTGCCGCCGTTGGTCCTCGCGACGCTGCTGGTCGGACCGGCGCATGCCGCCCACCAAAGCCCCGCTGCCGGCACCGATCAGGGCCCCCCGGCCTGCGCCCTTCCTGCCACCCGCAATGGCCCCCACACCGGCACCCAGAAGCCCACCGCCGACCGCGCCGCGACCTGCGCCACCAACCTGCTTCTCCTTGGGCGGCGGCGGGGTCGTTGTGGTGGGCGTGCGCAGGGGGTCAAAACCGGATTGCTCCGTAGCCCAACGCTGGCATTCGAATTTATCCCGGTCCATTTGATCCTGGCTTTGGCCCTTGGCCGGGTAGACCATGAAATCGCCGCTGGCCCACCCGGGACCGGCCAGCCCGATGGCCAGCACTATTACGATAGCCGATACGATCGTTTGGCACATTGGTATTCGCTCCCCTTCCTTTTTATGTTGGTTTCCCGATGCTTATCTCAGTCAGCCCACTGTGGTCATCGTCTTTGGCCCCGGTCTTTGGGCGCACGCCGATCGATCTGCTTGCACATGCACACCGCGGTGGCGGGACACAGAGCTTTGAATTCCTCGGTGGATTGAAGCGGCGCGGGTGCGTCGGCGCGGCTGGTTTCCCGGAATTCGCGGTGGTTGAAAAAAGGGGCCGCCGTCGTGGTGAGAAGGTATAGCGTCGTGGCGCCCATCATGCGGGCGTAGCGCTCGACCGATACGATAAGCTGGGCCCCGATTCCCTGTCCGCGATGGGTAGTCACCACGGCCAGCGAACGAAGCAGTGCATGGGGCTGAAAAAGCTCCACACCGACGACCCCCACGATGTCCTCGCCCTTACGGGCAACGATGAAATGACGTAGCTTCTCCGGCGTGAGGTCGCTTGTGTGCAAACCACTGACATCCAGCACCTTTTTTACGGCGTCCTCTTCCCCGGGACGCATCCCGCTGACGGTCACCGATAAAATGTTTTCCAAATCCATGAACGACTCCCGCCGGTAATGCTTCAGAGGACGCATCCGGATGGACGAGCACCTCGATAGCTGATTTTGTATACGCGATGATCGATGGTGACAAATGCGCGCCTCCAACTGGCAGGAGGCTGCTGAACGAAGATGCGACCCCTAAGGAATTACGCTGCCAGTATAGTCCGTTTACGAGATGTTGCAAGTGTTTATCACCGTGCCGGCGTCGCCTTGTCGAAATGGCTTTCCAAGCGCTGGTTGAGGATGACAAGCCGAATTGCAGGAATTAGCATTGGATTCGATCGGCGATCATCAGCGGCATATGCCCAGTCTGTGACCGCTGCGCCTCACTGCCCATTGCGCCCGCGTGGCGCACGACCAAAACGATAAGTGACGCACCACTGCCATGCCTGATACCAATGGATTGAATATCAAGTGGGTTAAACGGATCAAGCACGTCGATGAAGCGGCATGGAACGCCATTGGCCGGGATCTGGCCACGCCGTTCTTCGAGTGGGAGTGGCTGCGATTGTTGGAGGAATCCGGCAGTGCCGTCGAGAATAACGGCTGGCTGCCTCATCACCTGACGGTCTGGCGCGAGGATCGCCTGGTGGCGGCCGCGCCGCTCTATATCAAGAGCCATAGCGCCGGCGAATTTGTATTTGATCACGTATGGGTGGATGTGGCCCGCCGGCTTGAAATCCAGTACTATCCCAAGCTGGTGGGTATGAGCCCGTTTTCACCGACCATCGGCTATCGCTTTCTGATCGATCCCCGGGAGGACGATAACACCCTGAGCGGCCTCATGCTCAAGGCGATCGACGTTCTCTGCCGCCGCTACGGACTGTCGGGTTGCAGCTTCAACTATGTCGATCCCGAGTGGGCCCAGATCCTGGCCGCGCATGGGTTCCTGTCATGGACCCACCAGAGTTTCGCGTGGCGGAATCGAGAATTCAGCAACTTTGATGACTATCTCTCCATTTTCAGGTCCGGCCAGCGCCGCAACATCAAACGCGAACGCAACGCCATGGAAAAACAGGGCATCCGGCTGGTCGCCCTCACCGGGGATGCGATCACGCCAGACCTGTTCAAGCACATGTACGCCCTCTACACCGACACCAACGCCCAGTTCGGCCCCTGGGGTTGTCATTACCTGACCGCCGCCTTTTTTGAGGGCCTGCACGCGCGTTACCGCCACCGGATTCTCTTGATCAACGCCCACCAAAACGGCGATCCCATGCCCATCGGCATGTCCTTTCTCCTGTTTAAAGGCGACCGCCTGTACGGTCGCTATTGGGGTGCCACTGCCGAAGCCAACGCCCTGCACTTCAACGCCTGCTACTACGCCCCCATCGAGTGGGCCATCCAAAACGGCATCCGCCAATTCGATCCCGGCATCGGCGGCCACCACAAGATACGACGGGGATTCGAGGCCGTACCCAATTTCAGCTACCACCGTTTTTCCGAATGGCGCCTACAGGAAATCCTGCGTCTCAATATCGCCAAAATCAACCAGATGGAAATGGCCCAGATCGAGGATATCAACGCCGAATTGCCGCTGGCCAACCGTTGACTCTCAGCCTCCCTGCTTAATGTCGGTAGCGGGTGCCGCATCCAAGCCTGCGAAAAACGTGAATCTGTGGACATAGTGGCCCACTGGAAGCGGTAAATCGGGGCTTCAGGCAGGAAATGCGTTCTGAAGGCTTCGGGAAATCCCCTTTGCCGCGCGCCGAGCATCGCCGATGCGCCCGGGAAGAAGCGTACCGGCCTGTTTGAGCGCAGCGAGTTCCGACACGCGCCGATTTAGAAACCGGATGATGGAGCAAGGATCATGCTGTCAGGCAAGGCGCGGCGCGAAGAGAGGCGCGCAGCAATCGTCAGATTGTGAGCACCCGATCGAGCAAGCGACTCACCGAGATCATCTAAACAAATGAGAAGTCCCGCAAAGCGGGGGAATGCCGTATGGCGGCATGAGGCGCCGTTTCCTCATCCGGTTTGGCGACGCGCAGGGATAAGCGGGGCACGGACATCTACTTTTGGTTCGTTTTCTTCCACGCGGAAGAAAATGAACAATCCAAAAATGATTTAATAAGCTAATATATTTCGAAATCCAATCGTACTTTGTCTGTTGTCCTCTGTGAACCTCCACCAACAGAATATTCGGCACCTGTCCTTTTCAACCGAACTGATCCTTCACCAGCCGCTCGACCTCCGATTGGCGGTGGCAAGCTGCCCAGTGGCCCGCTGCCACTTCCTCCATGGTGGGCTCTATTTCGCGGCAAATGTTCAGCGCAAAGGGACAGCGGGTATGAAACCGGCAGGCTGCGGGCGGATTGACCGGACTGGGCACATCGCCGCTCAGGACGATCCGCCCCCCCCGGGGCCGGATCGCGGGCACCGGTATACCCGATAGCAGGGCGTGGGTGTACGGATGGCGGGGATGGCTGAAAACGGCCTCGGTGGGCGCCAGTTCAACCACTTTGCCAAGATACATGACCGCCAGACGGCTGCTGATGTATTTGACCACGAGAAGGTGGTGGGTCACGAAGAGATAGGTCAGTCCAAGCCGTTGACGGAGTTCATCCAGGAGGTTCAGGATCTGGGCCTGAACGGAAACGTCCAGCGCCGAGGTGGGTTCGTCCAGCACCAGGAATTCGGGATGGGTGGCAATGGCCCGGGCCACGGCGATTCTCTGGCGTTGGCCGCCGGAGAATTCGTGCGGGTAGCGCAGCAGGTGATCCCGGGTCATACCCACCAGGGCGAGCAGTTCGAGAACCCGGTCTTCGAGCGCGCGGCTGCCGAGCCGTTCCTGCGCCCGGATCGGTTCGGCCACGATATGCTTCACCAGCATCCGTGGGTTGAGAGAGGTGGTCGGATCCTGGAAGACCATCTGCAGCTTTCCCCGGACCCCCTGTCGTTTGAGATCATACCGTGACATGACCGCTAGATCCAGGGTGGTGTCCGTTGCCCCGTTGCGCGGGTGATAAAGGATCTGGCCCGCCGTGGGGGCATGCAGCCGGATGATGGCCTTGCCCGTTGTGGTCTTGCCGCAACCCGACTCGCCCACCAGTCCCAGGCATTCGCCGCGGCGAATATCCAGGTCGATCCCGTCCAGGGCCCGCACGGCACCCACCGCATGCCGGAATACGCCGGCCTTAACGGGGTAGTGCTTCTTGAGCCCCCGCAGTTCGATCAGATTCGCATGGAGTCGCGTCAAAGGGCGCTCCCTTTCGTTGGCGGTCCTGTAGGCAGACGCCTCCCGCATTGCGGGAAGCATCAGGTCGCCCCCCAGGAGGACGTCTAAATCGTTTGGGGCTTTCGGTTCTCCCCTTTGTCCCGCGCCGAGCATCGGTGACTGGGACGGATAAAGCGTTTCGGCCTGTTTGAGCGCAGCGAGTTTCCGCGCGCGCCGATCATAAGAACCGGGTGATGAAGCAAGCATCATGCTGTCAGGCAAGGCGACCCAATGATGCGAGACGCGCAGCAATCGCCAGATTGTGAGCACGCGAGCGAATCGGGGACTCACCTCAACATAAAGTAGCCGATGAGGAATCCCGCAACGCGGGACAACGACGCATGGCAGCATTAGGCGCCGCGTCATTGCCTGGTTTGGCGACGCACAGGATACGCGGGACACGGGCGCCTTCTTTTTGTTCGTTTTCTTCCACGTGGAAGAAAATTATCAAACTGTTAAGGAAATCAGACCGTTCCCAGGATCGGTAAAATTTCGTCGGATCTTCCACCAGAGGTGGAGGATTCTGAACTGAACGAATTGAACAGTTCCATCTTACCGGGGCGACATTTCATCATCGCTCCCGGGGTTTGTCCGTATACAGATAGCAGGCCACCTCATGGTTTGGGCCCACGACCGCCATCGCCGGAAAATGCTCGCGACAGGGCGGCATGGCGTGCGGGCAGCGCGGATGAAAACGGCAGCCCGGCGGCGGGTCCACCAGGTTGGGCACGCTGCCCGCAATGCTTTTGAGCGCTTCCTGCTGATCGATCCGGGGCACGGCCGCGAGCAGGGCACGGGTATACGGATGCCGGGGCGATGCGAACAGGTCGGCCACATCGGCAACCTCGCAGAGGTTGCCGGCGTACATCACGCCCACCCGGTTGCAGGTTTCGGCCACCACCCCCAGGTCGTGAGTGATCAGCAGGATCGAGGCGATCTCGGTCCGCTTGAGCTGCCGCAGCAGATCCAGGATCTGGGCCTGGATGGTGACATCCAGGTTGGATGTGGCCTCGTCGGCGATCAGCAGCAGCGGGCTGCAGGCCAACGCGATGGCGATCACGATGCGTTGCTTCATGCCCCCGGAAAGGTTGTGCGGGTAGCTGCGGGCAATATCACCGGGATTGGGGATGCCCAACTGACCGATAATATCCACGGCCCGGGCCCAGGCCTCCCGCTGCAGGCGCTGCTGCCAGCGTCGGGCCAGCGGCAGCCGGTCGAGCAGGCGCAGCCCGGCCGATCGTGGATCGTGGGCGGCCGCGGCATAGAGCTTCCGCTGTATTGCGATCAGCGGCCTGAAACCGCGCAGGTTTGGACTTTCCAGCGCTTCCAGGACACTGCGGCTCATCTCCCCCCGACGGTGGAAAAGAAAGCTTTCGGCCACCTGAGCGCCAATGGTCATGATCGGATTCAGGGCGGCGCTGGGCTCCTGAAAAATCATCGAAATCTGGTTGCCGCGCAGACTTTCCATGACCACCGCGGACTGGGTCAGCAGGTCCAGGCCCTGCGCACGGGTCCCTTCGTCGAAAAAGAAGAGCACCTTGCCGCCCTCCACGCGCCCGGGCGCGGGCACGATGCGCATGATCGAACGCACGCTGACGCTCTTGCCGCAGCCCGATTCCCCCACCAGCCCGAAGGTGGTGCCGGTGTCCACCACCAGGCTGATGCGGTTGAGGGCTTTGACCACACCTTCGTAGGTGTAAAAGTTGGTGACGAGATCCCGTGTCTGCAGAAGAGTTGTCATGGGGCTGCCTATCGTCGCCGCAGTTTAGGGTCGAAAGCGTCGCGCAGAGCGTCGCCGATCAGGTTCCAGGCCAGCACAAACAGGATGATGCAGCCGCCCGGAAAGGCGATGGTGTACCAGAAGCGCAGGGGGTCGTCCGGCGGCCCCACGATGTAGTTGCGCGCCAGCGCCACCATCTGTCCCCAGTCGGCATAGCCCTTGGGCGCCCCCAGGCCCACGAAGCTTAAAAAGGACGCCGTGATGACCATGGAGCCCATATCCATCGAAGCCATGATCAGCACTGGATAAATGGCGTTGGGCAGGATGTGGCGCAGGATGATCCGTGTGTCCGATACCCCCATGATCCGGGCGGCCTGGACGAAATCCTGATCGCGCAGGGTCAGGATCTCGGCGCGCACCACGCGCACGTACCAGCGCCATTGGATCAGGGCCAGGGCGATCATGATCTTGTCCAGCCCCCGGCCGAAGGCCACCACGATGGCCATGGCCATCACCAGAGTGGGGATGGCCCACATGATGTCGGTGATCCGCATCAGGATTTCGTCCACCAGGCCGCCGTAATAGCCCGCGACCGCCCCGAGCCCGACCCCCACGAACCCGGCGATCAGCACCACGAACAGGCCGATTTTGAAGGCCGTGCGCGTGCCCCAGATGATGCCGTAATAGATGTCGTACTGGCCGGAGGTGGTGCCCAGGAGGTTTTTTTCACTGGGTGCTTTGGGGGTCGGCGAATAGCCCTTGTGGGGCATCCGGTAGGGATCGTGAGCGTACTTAGGCGGTGCCAGGACAGGCGCCAGGACGGCCACGACCACGAACAGCAGCAGGAGCGTGAAGCCAATCAGGGCCGCAGGGTTCCTGAAAATGCGGTCAATGGTAAATTTAAATTCCCGCCAGCGCGGGTGGGCGTCGGCCATGGGCACGTCCCCGGTGTTAGCCGTTCAATCTTACGCGCGGATCGATCACCGCATACATAATGTCCAGGATCAGGTTGGTTACGACGAAAACCAATCCCATGAAAAGGCAGATGCACATCAGCACGGGCATATCGAGTTGGGTGGCGGACTCCGCCAGCCACCAGCCAATACCGTGGCGGTTGTAGACCACCTCCACGGCGATGCTGCCCTCCATGGACAGCGCCACCAGTTGGCCGGCCACGGTGATAACCGGCAGCAGGGCATTGCGACGCGCGTGTTGGTAATGCACCGTACGGGGGTCAGCCCCCTTGGCGCGCGCCGTCATCACGTAGTCCTTGGAGAGTTCCTCGATGATGCCCGAGCGCATCACGCGCATATTGAGCGCCACCACCACGATGACATAGGTCAGGATGGGCAGGACCAGGTGATGCAAGGCATCCAGGGTGATGTCCAGTCGCCCGTTCAGCAGACCGTCGATGGTGTAGAGCCCGGTGTAGGCGGTGAACTGCTCGGGGTTACTGATGATGGACATGTTCAGGGCATCGCTCAGGACCCCCGGCGAGAAAGCCTGGAAGTAGCCGTAGAAAATCATCAGGAGGACCAGGGCGAACAGAAAGGTGGGCAACGACCAGCCCACGATGGCGAAAATCCGCGTGCTGTGATCGATCCAGGAGTCGCGGTGGATACCGGAGACCGACCCCAGCCAGATGCCGAGGAAAATCACGATGGGCGCCGCGTAGAGGTTCATCTCCAGGGTGACGGGGAAATAGCGCCAGAAGGCCTCCCCCACCGGCCGGGCCGCCACCAGCGACCAGCCCAGATTGCCGCGGGCCACCTCGCGGATCCAGCGCAAGTACTGGACATAAAAGGGGTCGTCCAGACCGAACTGCTGGATGATACGGGGAATGTCCTTGGCCTGCTGGGGGGTGCTGACGTAGGCCGCCGCCCGGCGCTCCGGGCTGAAGGTCATGAGAATCCCGAAGATCAGCACCGACACGCCGAAAAGCACAAACACCAGAAAAAAAGCGCGTCGCAGGATAAAAGTGCGCATGGTCCTCCGAATCCCGAACCAAAGGAATGATGGATTCCAATCGCTAGATTGGATGTTGGATTTTAATCCCCTTTGCCCCGCGCCGAGCATCGGGGATTGAACGGAGCGATTTCCGACGCACTCCGTTTTTTACAAACGCTCGCTGAAGCAAGCGTCATGCTGTCAGGCAAGGCGTCCAATGAAGCGAGGCGCGCAGCAATCGACAGATTGTGAGCACCCGAGCAAATTGAACAACGCCGCATGGCGGCATGACGAGCCGCTTGAGCGAGTGGTTTGGCGACGCGCAGGGAAGAGCGGGGCACAAGCGTCTTCTTTTGGTTCGTTTTCTTGACGGTCTCGTAATAAGCCCGATATCGGCGTTACGCTTCAACCCTCGTCATTGCGGCGTACCGTAAGTACGCCTCATTCCTCCGGTTTCGCAAGCCTTGATCTCGAACTTTTTGCGAAACCGTCTGAAAAATGACTTTTAACGAGTTCATCTTTTCTTCCACGTGGAAGAAAATGATAAATCCCACAGAAAATTTTCGAATCAGCAGATCGGATGCAGGCACCACCCGAGAAAACATTTTTTAAATGATGATTAGAACGTGATCTCAAAATTAAGATTAGGGTTCCTGGCAAGGCGTGAGCCGGCGAGAAAGCGGAGCATACACGCAGTATGTGAGCATTTTGAGCCGGCTTACAACGCCGCCAGGGGCACTTAGATTAATTTTGAGACAGGTTCTCTACTCCTTGCGGATATCCATCAGCATCTCATTGGCATCCATGAGCATGGGATTGGGCGTATAACCCGCCACCCAGTCGCGGTAGGCCCGCACCACGATCTGCTGGTAGAGCGGCACGGCAATGGCCTCCTGATAGAAGAGGTCCTGCAGCCGGCTGTAGATCTTTCCCCGCCGGGCCGGGTCGATCGTGCCGATGCCCTCGTCGCAGAGGCGGTCGACTTCGGTGTTCTTGTAGGCCATGTAGCGGCCGTAGACCCCCTGGGAATGCATGAAGGTGTAGACGAAGTTGTGGGGATCGGCGTAGTCCGCCCCCCACCCGATCAGAAACACGGGGAACATGAAGTTGCGGTACTGCACCAGATAGTCCTTCCACTCCACGTTGCGCACTTCGATCCGGAACTTGGGGTTCAGGGACATGATGTTTTCGGCCAGCATGAGGGCCGCGGCCTCGCGCATCTCATTGCCCGTGTTGTGGGTGATGATCATCTTGAAGCCCTTTTCCCATACTTTGCCGCCCCAAGCCTTTTTCATGTAATCGCTCGACTTGGTTAGATCGAAGGCGTAGACCGGAACCTCCTTGTGAAAGGCCAGGCCTTTGATATTCGGGCTCGTGGGCATCACCACCAGGCCGTTGAAGACGTCTTCGGCGTAGGTGGCGCGGTCGAAGGCGTGCAGAAAAGCCTTGCGCACATTGATGTCGCTGAAGAAATCCGGCGGAATCCCCTCCCCGTCCAGCTTGCCGCTACCGATGTTGGGATTGCCGGCCGGGTTGATCTGCTGGCAGAAGAAAGCCATGCTGACCGAGAGTTGGGGGATCTCGTAGAACTTGAGCCCCTGCATGGCCTTGACCTCGGGCACGTAGGGATTGTCAACGGTCACGCGGTCGGCATCGCCGTTTTGGAGCATGAGTTTGCGCGTGCTCCACTCCTTCACGTACTTGAAGATGGCCGTCTTGAGCGGGGGCTTCGGGCCCCAGTAGCCGTCGAAACGCTCGAAAACGAACTCCCGGCTGGGCTCCCAGGATTTCATGCGGTAGGCGTTGGTGCCGTTGGCGATCTTCTGCAGGGGCTCGTGACCCGGCGCCGGATTGTTGAATCGGGCGGCATTCTCGATCTTGCCGTCCCAGCAGCCATTGGCGATACACCAGTCCTTGTCGATAATCACCGAAGACGAATAGGCCAGAATGCCCATGAAAGGCGGATAGGGGTTGGGCAGGTGAAATATGACCTGATCGCCCTTGGCCTCGACGCACTTGTCGATCTTCTCCATGATACCGGGGACGAGCTTTCCGTCGCCGTCGCGGGTGGAGCCTTCGCCGGTCAGCGCCTCGAGCAGCATCCACATGGGGCCTCCGTCCGGATCGGCGATCATGTTGCGCTTGAAGGTGTAGACCACGTCTTCCGGGGTCAGGGTCTGGCCCTCGTGGAACTTGACACCTTTACGGATGGTGAAGGTATAGGTCTTGCCGTCCGCCGAGATGCCCCCGTTTTCCAGACTGGGCACTGCCGTGGCGATCAGCGGCTTGAAGCGGTCGGTGTGGGAGCCGTCGAAAAAGATCAGCGGCTCGTAGATATTCCAGAGCCGCTGGGAGGAATTCGTATCATAGGCCACGCAGGGGTCCAGGGTGCGCAGCGTGCCGTAGGTGGCAAACACGAAAGTGTCGGGGTTTTTGGGGGCCGCCGGGGCGCCGGCGGCAAGGGCCAGAACAACGAGCAGCGTCGTCAGGGTGTAGAGTTTTTTCATAACGCCTCCTCGGGTTGGTGGGAAGGGGCAAACCGTCATAAAATCTTGACGGCGGGCGGGAAAAGACTTCCTGTACCGGCGTGTGGCTTCCGCATGAACGGCGGCAGTTGCGGCCGGATGGGTCCGGATCAGATCAGCGACACCCCGGTGTAATTGTGCGGGGTGATGCGCTTGAGTTCGGTTTTGACGGCTTCGTCCACGTCCAGCCCGTCGATGAAGGCCGCGATCATGGCCTGGTCGATGGGTTTGTTGGTGCGTGCCAGCGCTTTCAGCGCCTCGTAGGGGTTGGGGTAGCCGACCCGTCGCAGCACGGTCTGGATGCCTTCGGTGACCACGGCCCAGTTGGCCTCTAAATCGCGGCGGATGGTCGCCTTGTCGATCATGAGTTTGCCCAGGCCGCGCAGGAGGGACTTCAGACCGATGACCGTGTGCGCCAGGGGCACGCCGATGTTGCGCGTGACGGTGGAGTCGGTCAGGTCGCGCTGGAGTCGGGATATGGGCAGCTTGGCGGCCAGATGTTCGAACAGAGCATTGGCCACGCCGAGGTTACCTTCCGAGTTTTCGAAATCGATGGGATTGACCTTGTGGGGCATGGTCGAGGAGCCGACTTCGCCCTTTTTGATCTTCTGGCGAAAATAGTTCATGGAAATATAGGTCCAGACGTCCCGGTCGAGGTCGATCAGAATCGTGTTCAGCCGCTTGAGGCCGTCACAGAAGGCGGCCAGGTTGTCGTAGTGCTCGATCTGGGTGGTGACTTGGCAGCGCTTGAGCCCTAAGGCTTCGTTCACCAGCCGGTCGGCGAATGCCGGCCAGTCGATTTCGGGATAGGCCGCCTGATGGGCGTTGAAGTTGCCGGTGGCACCCCCGAATTTGCCGGAAAAGGGCACGGCCGCAAGCAAAGCCCTCTGCTGTTCAAGCCGCTCGACGAAAACCTGGATTTCCTTGCCCATGATCGTCGGAGAGGCGGGCTGCCCGTGGGTGCGGGCCAGAAGGGGGATATCGCGCCATTCGGCCGCGCGCGCGCCCAGCGCCGACGAAACCTCGCCCACCAGGGGGGCCAGCACCTCGTTCCAGGCATCGCGCAGCGACAGCGGCACGGCCGTGTTGTTGATATCCTGGGAGGTCAGGCCGAAATGAATGAACTCCTTGTAGGCGCCGAGTCCCAGCCGTTCGAAACGCTCCTTGACAAAATATTCGACCGCCTTGACATCGTGGTTGGTTTCACGCTCGATGGCCTTGACTGCTTCGGCGTCCTGGATTCCGAAATCGCGATAAATCGCCCGCAGGGGGTTGAAGACGCCCGGATCGACTCCTTCAAGGGGCGGCAGGGGCAGTTCGCACAGTGCGACGAAGTACTCGATCTCAACCTGGACGCGGTAGCGGATCAGGGCACTCTCGGAAAAATACGCGGTCAGGGCGTCGACCGCACGGCGGTAGCGGCCGTCCACCGGGGAAATGGCCGTCAGGGGCGAAAGGGGTATCATCGATCTTCCGTTTCGTTGGTGCGAATTGAATTTTAGGGCGCGCCGGCCCGTCACGCACTGTGCTATAGACGACCGGTCTTGCGGGTGTCAAGCCGCCTGCCGACAAGGCCCGGGCGTGAGGGCGGGCGCACGATCCAGGCCTCGCCGCCGACGCGACAGTCATGAAAGCGTCAAGGTCCCCTTGCATGGGTTGCCGTCCCGGACTGGCATCATTCTTCCGGTTCGTTTATTCTCCAGATAAAAATTATCAACACGATGGCCAACCCCATCAAAGCGAGCTGGATCGGAAGCTTATCATTGAAAACGGCGACGGATACGCCAAAGGTTAAAACGATCAGTACAATCGCTTTGAGCTTGATTTTCCGGGCCAGCGTTTTGTTTTCTTCCCATTGTTTCAAGCCCGGGCCAAACCATTCGTTGTCCAGAAGCATTTGATGGAATCGTGGCGAGCTTTTCGAAAACAGGACCAGGGCGACAATCAAAAAGGGGGTGGTGGGAAGTACGGGCAGGAAGGCGCCTATCATTCCCAGAAGCGTGAAAAACCATCCCAAAA
>JAAUYG010120927.1_pt1 | contig 21462 bp, 10 predicted proteins | sample 7278091 | NCBI WGS metagenome assembly JAAUYG01 (sample SAMN14350201, study PRJNA611818) | marine sediment metagenome | isolation source: surface marine sediment (0.6m) | place: French Polynesia: Moorea | collected 2018-08
CTTGATGGCTTACTATTATGGGAATGCGTGTCACACATCCCCCCCCCCCACACACACACAAACTCCCCCTCCCCGCACGTGTCACACTCGCGAAGAACTTAGTCACATGTACCCGACAAGAGACAAGACAAGAGAAAATGATATTCCATTCATACAAGGCCAATTTAGAAATGTTACTTGTATCAACCTATGCTGGATAAGTGCAGGAGACTAGAAAACCTATCAACAGCCGGATATGCCTTGATAACATGCCTTGGTAAATGTTGAATATCTTTTTAGATGACCGTTGTAAATATATGTTACTTACGATTACTTATATAGTTCTATATGCGGCTGAGACACACAGAACACACCATCCACCCAAGCTGCTTCATTAATGACAATCCTCGTACAAGCCAACCGTCTTTCACTTAGGTACTTTTAGGTGCATGGGTTTGAAAACTTTGAACTCTGCGCATAAGTATAACTGGTACACATCCACCGACACCGACAGCAATAAATAGTCTACCGTTGGCTGGGCACATGCTTGATAAACACATTTTTAACATCTCATTTGGTATACTGCTCCCTAAGCAGCCCACCAACCCAACCTTTTAACTTAGCTTAGAACACATTCTGTGTATATGGACGTCCCATGACAGAGTAGATCTAACAGTTGCACACAGGTAATCGTACTCGGACGGAACAGTAAACTTTTGATATTTATCGACGGTTTACAAATATGAGATGTAACAAGAGGTCCATGGACCTTGTCTCTCTGCTTGACAACTACAAATGACAATTCTCTTCTGCAGACTTGTGTCAAAAACTCACTGCTGCAGACTAAAACAATTGAAATTTTGGGGCTAACTCTCACACAGAATCTCACCATGCTTGTAAATCAAATTTAGATCATATTCAACACCTTAACCTTTCAACGCTAGCTTGGGATTAAGGTTAAGCGCATCTATGGTGTAATACTCAGTCGAATTATTTAGTTCGAGCTTTCAATGTCACCAAAGGTGAAACGTAATGGTTCCGTTGGACTTGAACTCCTGATACATCATTTCCAACACAACAATTTCATTCTTATGTGTAAGTTCTAATTTCAGCAAAAACATCATTATATTCAAATCAGTGCTCCAGTAGTCAAGATGTACTTGTACGTACATGTGTGGTAACAGGCATGATCATAGTGATCAGTAGCATTATCATCGCAAACCGGTCTTCATGCCCTATATTTATAACATTGGAGCTTAGCCTTCTTGGGTAACAGTAGCTATTCATTTTTTGTGCCCATTCATTAGTATTTGGTGTAGATTCAGCTGTATAAGCAGTGCAAAGCAATGGGACTGCCAGACAGAATGCTTTTCCTTTCAAGACATGAAAGGCTTTAGGGGTATCTTCCTGTGCCAGTCTGACACTGTGCAGACTTCTATATCTATGTGTATATGGTGTAACACTCTAACAATACTATTATTATAAAGCATATAGAAAACTATATAGTTGTTATAACTTACTGCCTATTGAATAGGCTTTTAAGTTAGAGCAACTTGTAACATATGGGCTTATCTTACCAGTTGGTCGATGCACATGTAGTAACAGGCTATTATTTATAACAACAACCCTAGCTTCATCTTAGCACTGCACTGCATAAGGATAAGGGTATTAAATGTCTGAGTGTCTCCCCATCTTGGTGTGAGCATTATAAACACAAATTAACATGAACTGAAGTGTCATCGTAGTCATGTGCACTCCAGCATGTCACGTGTTACAGTAGTGTATATAAAATAAACCAAAGTGCAAACAATATGTGAATCGTTGGGGATCGAAGGCCGGGGGGAAGGGGGGGGGGGAGTATTCTGCAAAAATTAATAACACTTGTAATTTTTATGCAACAAAGTATAGTACAAGTGGGACCAGATAATGTGTAATAGAAATGTAATATAAAAATATTACTATGTACTTTACCATCTATTACTATTACAATTACTATAACTTCTCAAAGATTCACTCTATTGCTATTGCAGGAAAATCGATATAATACATATCACAATTACATATTGCTACATGTGTTACATCATCATTGCAGTGGAATGTCATTTTCTAAGAGCAAATTGATCACACGTGAGTAGATCGTAGCAGAAAATAAACACCATTAACTGGGATAGGACAATTTTCACAAGAATTTAGCAATGTGTGACAAAGTTATCGATCGTTTGTACAATATTTTTGAGAAATGTTACGCACTGGTGCTATACCTTTGTAATTTTAGTCTCTAGACGGACTGTACTGTCAAGCAAGGTTCTATTTAAAATACAACATCAATAAAGGGACAGAATATTTGCCCCTTTGCGTAGTTACCTACTGTCCATGCCAAGAACATCGGAATTTAACTTGATAATTTAATGGCAGACTTCCAGGCTAGTTTCCTTGCATTAAAAGTATGGAACTTCTAAACCGATATTCAGGTGGGTGCCGGGCAGCACCATGCCACACCACTTTTACTTTCGTTAAATATTTTATTAAGCATATTTTTATCAAACATTTATGTTTCTGGTTACCTTAGTTTGAGGTATTTTCAAAGTATTAACGCAAAACAAGAGACATTTCAATGTATTGGGTATTGTAACCCGAGGATCGTATAGCCGGGTATGATATAAAAGTTAGCACTTTGAGCCATGTTGCCTTACGTATGAAGTATATTTAACATCACGACTATTCGCGTAGTAGTTTGGCAAACGGGGAGAGGTTTCGGATTGAAGACAAGTGACCGGTTATATTGGATACCGGTACGCTTGACCTCATTATTAGTTTCAGCATTAGTATGAGTATTTATTATTATTGGCAACGTTACAATAAGGTTATTACATGATTTCAGGAAAAAATAGATCTGCTTAAATAGCAATAGAATCTACAAGACATTTTAAAAAGTAAACGGCACATTACTATAAATCACTAATGAAATTAATGAACCAAGCCTTTTTCTAGACTTAATACTTTCCCATAAACGTGTCCAGTTTTAGGAATAACCACACATAACACATTTTCCTGGGCTGATCGATGGTGTTTCGTTCTTCTGTTGCTTAGGGTGACCTATATTTTTGTTCATATTAGAAGATCTAAAGTAGTAAATTTAGTTAGTGTTCTTAAAATAGTTTAACCCCAGAAGACACAAGAGATTTATCGCGACTGGGCATCAAATGCCACGTCCATGGAAAAGATGGAACGTCAGCATGACACGGAGTAAAGGGGTTGATCCAAAGTCCCCACCGATATACAAAGGCATTATCACGTAATTGGGAAATGGAACAGATATTAAATGACCCGCTTGAGTTCCCCTTGGGAACATTCGCTACATTCATTTCCCATAGAACTGTAGGACTGTGCGGCTGGGGTAATATGATATCCCAATAACTGAGCTGCACAGTTGACGCCGGGGGAGGCATTTGCATGTGACAGGGCCTTGCCATATACTGACTGATATGCAAGTAAATTTGCCGTACATTTGTATGTTTGTAACACACACGAATCATGTGTATAGGGGTTCGATTCTCGCATCATGCGTGACCATGCGATTACATAAGCACATACAACTTAATTTTTCTAAGATAAATACTGACTGGGCATACCAGAAATCACAGGCAGTGAAATACACGAGGTTGCAGGAGTAACTCAACATATCCCAAAAGCAACAGCTTTTTTCACTGATCTTCAACTCAAATGAAAGAAAACAACACACGTCTACTCAAAATCCGTTTATTGATGCAAGCTTCATAAATTAATTAATTTTGTAGTTTGAATTCAAAATGCACGTGGTTTGTCAGTTACCCTTGATTATGTAGACTTCTACTGTGTACTGGTAAAAAAGAAGGCGACGTTGCCACTCTAACACGTGTAGACTCCGACATTGGCATTTTTTTTTAAAGATAGAAATTGACCTTAAATTCTTATAATATATTTATAAATATTGTAAGATCGACGTGGGAAGTGACATGCGACGTGAGATTCTTACAGAGCAGGACATGAAGTAGAAATATTTCGAAAATACGGAAGTAAAATCTATTTCAGCTGTCCGTAGCTCTTTTTTTCGGCAATTTAATATAATAGTAGAATTACACATTTGGCTGTTTGGAATTGGTGCTTTTAAAATCTTATATATTTGAAATATTGTAAGATCGACGTGGAACGTGACATGCAACGTGGGATTCCTATAAAACCAGATATAAAGTAGAAATTTTTCCGAAAATGCTGAAGTAAAATCCATTTCGGCGGTGTGTAGCTCTTTACGACGGTAGTTTGACAAGCAGAATTACGGATTTGGCTCTTTGTAATAGGGGGTATTTGGCGCCACAAATTCGCAGTATAAATAATCGGTTTCATTCGGAAGCCAAACTACCTTGATCATATGGCTACCCTTTAGCCAATCATATTGCGACAAATAAAAGCTCCGCCAATTGTGAGATGCCCCTGTTTTCGCGCCTTTACCCTTCTTTGGGGTATCTTCGGAAAATTTTCCCGCCAAGGGGTTTAAAATACTCCCTATTGGCGCTGTTTGACCTTGTATAAATTTGATTACATTATTATCCCTTTAATTTAATATAATAGAACTTTCAAATCATTGGTTAAGTATGACTTGTGACGCAAACCATTCAGCGCCTTAAAATAGGACGTGGGATACAGAACGCATGATTTCCTTCCACATGATCCATATAGAAGTCATCAGCTTAGGCTTCATTTTCCTTACCCTATGCAGGAATGCGAAACTTGCTTAAGACATTTTCATAATTTGATGAGGTCGTTACCATGATGAATTTAATTATGATTAAATACTAATACGGAAAGACAGGTTTGATAATGTTGAGTATGACCTTGTACATGTCATCCATAGCTTGTCACAACCAAAGTTCTGCAACCTCCAGGATTTTATCATAATATGCAACATGGTTCCTGGCTTTGACGCGATATCAAATATGATGTAGAATTTGGCCAATGAAATAGAGTTAATAATAGGCGAGCCTGGGTATCATAGGATATTAATTTAGCAATGTAGCAATGCTTGTGGGCAAGTTGTGCTTTTACCGGGCCCTTTATCTTTTGTTGTCAATTTCCAAGATAAAACTTGTGCATGTGTAGGTAACTTGTGCATCTGATATTTCGGAAGCTGCCAGTCAGATTTCAATGTGAAGGCTCGTGTATATACATGTAAAATGCAGCAAATCTGCTAATGATAGGCCCATTGTGCCAGAGAATGGTTGGGTTGTCGGTCAGTCAGTGAGCGCAGATCGATGTTAAACAATAGAGCGTCTGAAGCTGATAGACCGGGCCGTCGCTGCTATCCGAGGCAGGCGTGTGCTGTCTATTACCAACATTGGCATTGAGATGAAGCGAGAATGATTCCTCAGTAAGATTTACAAATGTAGTGACCTCGCCCCACAATCGGCATCTAATTCCGTGGCTGCCTTGTACAAACTGGGCTGACAGCGTCAGTAAAAGGGTACCCAGAGCTCTAGAGCCCTCTAAGACTACAGCCGACTAGCCATCGCTTCCATCCCTTGCCATAGAAGATATTGATCGCTTGTCCAATTACTGCGTCATTCTGCGTGGCAGTGCTGCTGGCGTTCTTCCCACGCGCCGTCCCCAGCAACCCGGGCTTCGGTGCCATGGCATGGCGGACGGCACGGGAGGCTGAAAGAGAGGCCCCCGACTATTCTCGCTAAGCGGTGGCGGGGTGACATTTAGCAATAACTAGCGATTGCCCTAAAAACACCACTCCGAGGACTTGAAACAGCAGCGATTGCACGCAGAAAATAGCCGAGAATACAGACATGGAAAGGAATCACATCCTGTTTAAGTTCATAGAACAAACTGGGGATAGTTCCTCTGGCTTGTTGTAGCGACAACCAGCCTGTCAGCAAGGGAGGAAGAAAGCCCTGTCTACTGGCATTGTGGGAGGCTGGAGAGACTAGCGGACTCTCGGCGCCATATTGGCGTCGTATAATTACCGTGGGTGGCAGACATTGACTGAAAGAAAGCATCGGAGGATAGAAGAGCTGGGAGAGGGATTGTCCCAAATAGCTTCTTCAATCCATAGTTGTCGTTCTCAGAGTCTCAGAATGGATCCTGAGATGTAGAAACGCGAGCATTCTACTGACATAGTCGCCTATCGACGTCGGTGTGTATTCACTGTTTTTGGAGACCGTGTAGGTTGGTGCCCAGTCACTCTGGCGACGGGTGGTCAAGACGCCCGGACGGTCCCAGCTGGCAAGGTGAGGGTCCCACTGGATTACTGACTATAGACCATGGCTTCACTCCCCTTACCAGTTTATTCAATACGTTTGCCAAGTATGTGACTAAGGCCTTAATTAATTATTACTGTACTTAATGACCATGGCATGTTTTAGGTTTAGATATTCTACTGACAATTTCATCATAACAGGCTTCTCTGGTGTACAGGCTAATGGGACCATGGGGATGCAGTAGATTGGGAACCTTTAAAAATAAATGTGGTAGTGATGTCATCAGTTTTGGTGTTGGCTTACGAGAAACTGGGAAAAGCACAGATAATGGATTTGCATGGAAGGAAAGCATCTGTAGTATACCAGTGTTTTCCACTTACATGTACCCCCTTCATTTTGGCGGTTTACTGTGCTGCGAAAGTCATATAGAAACAATTATCCATGTGTTGTACGGATAATTGATGTTACGTTTGATGCTTGACGTTTGATGTTACAAATATCAGACGTCTTACACAATGTAATTAATGATAATAATAGTAAACAATTTTGATACCAAACTTATCAGATTAAAATCAGTTTTTCAGTGATAAAAGGCAGGGACAAATTATAGAGATCGCATGAGAGGAAGAGTGGACTTGCCGACACATCTTCCGTATATAAAGATCACCTGCTTATGAATACCACATTTTACAGGTCCCCATGGGCATTATTCCTTTCCATGTCACTGAACCTGCATATAAAATACCACCTGTGTACATGGACCATAATTTGTTGATCCTTAGGGTAATCTTTATACACAAGTTTTACTGTATAATGTTTCAGTACAAAAGGTTTTGATTATATAGGGTAACACACGTATTTTTGTTGGATGTAATAGCATAGGCGAGAAAACACAACCTTTCAGTTACATTATATATAAGGTTGAGGTTGAAACTGCGCTTTGTCAGAAATTCCACGCTTAATTTGTATTGGTGATACAAGGTCAAATCCCGTTTAGGTTCATTTATCTTTCAAGTTAATTAGAGTTAACAATGAGTCGAGCAAAACAATTGAACACAGCATTCTTTTTAAACCACAAACAAACTGCACCGTAAACAAATGCAAGATTTACAGACCGCTCCATCCCCTTGTAGGACTGTTATCTGCAAACCTTACCAGTAACTAGTTGTCTAGTTGGCATCTTATAGTTGGCTAGGCAATGCTGGAATATATTTTATGTAGACCACTCGTGTGAACAAGGTAATCGGTGTGAGAAATCTGCTGCTTGTTCGCCATAGACGGAAGACCACAGAACACACACCTGATTGAAATATGTCATTTATTTAATGACTAACGGATTGTGAAAGATAGACAAGACAAGATTGTGGACTTAACCGAGGAACTATCTATCCCATACATTTGATAACATAGCACACAATCAATAATGTAAATCTGTTATGCAACATCTAATTATCGAACGTACGGGAACAATTCTTAAATCCAGACTGATTGCTGTAACATTCGTACTGTTGTATTGTGGGATAGCATCAATAAAGGCACTAGCCTGTAATCAATTATCAATGAGTTAAACACTGAATGAGTTAGGAAGTAAGAGTACACAACTCGTATTTCCACAAATCTGTTAAACTGGTGCAGTAATGTATTATGTATGCTCCCTTTCAGCTACATAAGGACCGCTCCGTCCGTCTGCGTGTCATGCCGGAACAAAGTAACGACTACAGAGTGGTAGTGTTTGGAGCAGGTGGCGTCGGCAAGAGTTCTCTCGTGTTACGATTTGTACGCGGAACATTTCGCGACAGCTACATCCCGACCATAGAGGACACGTACCGGCAGGTGATCAGTTGCAATAAGCAGGTATGCACGCTCCAAATCACGGACACTACCGGGTCCCACCAGTTCCCAGCTATGCAGAGATTGTCCATCTCGAAAGGACACGCCTTTATCCTCGTGTACTCCATCACGGGCAAGTCGACCCTGGAAGAGCTGAAGCCGATCTTTCAGGAGATAATCCAGATTAAGGGAGACGTGGAGAACATCCCGATCATGCTAGTCGGCAATAAGTGCGACGAGACCTCACGGGAGGTGTCCACCGCTCTGGGGGCCGCCTGCGCCAAGCAGTGGAACTGCGCCTTTATGGAAACGTCAGCCAAGACAAATCACAACGTGAAGGAACTGTTTCAGGAGCTGCTGCAGCTCGAGAAGCGGCGGACAATGTCCCTGCAGCTGGACGGCAAAAAGTCTAAGTCTCAGAAACGCAAGGAAAAGTTAAAGGGGAAATGTGTGGTTATGTGAAACGCGGCAGCCCTATGGACTCAAAACGTCTTGGTATATAGACTGACGGGAATGCTTTGTGTAGCGAGTCGCTTGTAGTGATGATGTGATAGAAACTGCATCTCAATTGTTTGTTATAAACGTTTGGCATGAGCTACAGGAACGACGCAGTGCGTCATGTCTTTTTTTATATTGATGTGCATGCGGTGTAGAGGTAGCGTGCTCCCCAGAAAGGCCTAGTTAGAACTTTGTGATACACAATTTTCTCCTGTCATCATTGGCAGTTAAGTGTATTTATATTGAGGTGTGTATGTTAGATTTGCAGACGTTTGCAAATTTCTGTCATTATATTAGCTCTGCTTGGCTGTGTCAGCAGAGCTAATGCCGTGGCGCCGGCGTCCGTCATCCGTCCGTCCGTCCGTAAAACGCGTTTTTCATAAACCAGCAAGTGACTTAAAGCCAAATTTGTGAAAAGATAGCTATTCACCACATCTCCTGACTATTTTTCCGTTTTTGTATTTTTTTTTTAATGTGTTTGAATTTTAAGGATTTTTTTTTTCATTTTCGTTAAAATGGGACACTATGGGAGTGAAATTTTCAAAACGCTACTCCTCCCACAGTTATTATTCTTTTCCAACCAAACTTTTTGTGAATGTTCCCCGTGACAGGTCTCACAAAAGCTACCTCTTGGGATTTGGAAATTTCAAATCTCAGGGAAACTTTCAAAACGCTACTCCTACGGTTATGATTCTGTTTTCAAACAAACTTTTCCTAAATGTTCCCTGTGACGGTCCTTACAAAAGTTGCTTATAGGAATTCTGAACATTCAAATTTATTTTTTTAAAAGACTGAATTTTAACATGTGGCAAATGGGAAAATGAGAAATTGCCAATACCTTGGAGAGGACGAATCATAAGAGCGAATTCGAGTGAGGGACTCGGGGGGTTGTTGTAACATGCATATGGAGTACCATTGACCTTTTAGTGGTTAATGTCATTTTTGGTCATTCTGTGCGCTTGTCTCAGAATGGCCTTTCGAAAACGGCTGGCAATAGAGCAAAACGGAGTGAATTTGGGACTCGGGGTAGTTGTCATGTGTATATGGGGTACTTTTGATATCCTTTAGTATTGTTTAAAGTCATTTTGAGGTCATTCAGTGCACATGCCTCAAATGGCTCGAAACGGCTAGCCGTAGAGCGAAACGAGTGAAATTTAGGACTCTGGGGTGGGTGGGGGTGGGGTGGGGGTGGAGATAACAGTAGACCATATAAGAGATACCTTTGACCTCGTAGTGTTAAAGGTCATTGAGGGGGCGTTCAGCGCAATTGTCTTACACATGTACAATGGCCTGTAACTGGTTTCTGCTATCGTGTTATGTGAGAGAATGGCACTTTGGAATTTTAACATGGTAGTAAATGGAGAAGCTTAAGCCTAAAATATGTAGAAAATGGTCGACCGTGGAGTGAAACAGATGAATATAGATTAGCTTGCACCTTTAAAAAAAGATACTTCACATCAGCAACATGGCCGTTAGCCATGAAACGTAACTTGATATCATACGGCAAGTGGTCAACCACCACAAGCAGAGCGGAAAGGCCCATGGGCCTCTTGTTTTTCTCTTGTTTTCGTTTGACAATGGGGAAAAGTCACCAAGACTAGCCTTAGGCTGTAGACCATGCAACAACGCACAATGTTTCACCGTTCTGCGGTATGAGAGAACCTCTGTTAGGAATGGGGAAAAGATCAGAGAAAGAAGGTCTCAACTATTGAGTGGAGTTAGTGCAATCTGTGAGTAGATATGCAGAGACTGGATCATACTAGAATTTGCAGTTTTCTGAGTATGCACGCACCCAGAGTAGGCGTATGTGCCTCTGTACCTGAGAACAGAAGTCAAGTCATGGCAAAGTTTGCCGCTAACTGTGAAGCATGCTGTCTGATTTGTCCCTTCCAACTTTGTTGAAGTTTATGTCACTACGACCGGACACACACACATCACTTTTGAGATAGGTAGATTACATCGAAAACTTCCCACTTGGTAGTAAAAGTTTTTATGGTTTAATGTACGCACGTTTAAGGTTGTTCATCATAATCACCACGGACAGAATAACACCGAGGTAGCATTCGACAGTTTGTAGTGTTTGTCGTTACTTCTTGGACTGGCTACGAAACTGCAAGGACGACCGCGAGACTGTCAGATATGTCACGAGCAGCAAATGGGAGCATCAACGCGGGAATTAAATGTTAAAGACGGCTAGTAATCGTTTGTTAATACCTGTCAGGTTTTGCCCTGCTGGAGTAGCTGAACGGCGTTATGGCATAGTTCTCTTCTTTTCAGTCTACACAAAAGGAGGAACTTTTTTTTCTAAAATTAGATGAAGTTTTACATATTTGAGCGCACTAGCCAATGCTCATGGGTGTGTTCATTGTCTTAGTTCTGGTTGTTCTATGAGGAAATACAAACGTTTCATTGACTTGTCATTTGTTTTACTGTCTCAGCAAGCCAAATCCCGATATAGAGATACAAAGGTTTCATTGACTTGTCATTTATTTTACTGTCTCAGCAAGCCAAATCCCGATATAGAGATACAAAGGTTTCGTTGACTTGCCATTTATTTTACTGTCTCAGCAAGCCAAATCCCGATATAGAGATACAAACGTTTCATTGACTTGTCATTTTTTTTACTGTCTCAGCAACCCAAATCCCGATATAGAGACAATCGAAGAAAACAACCTAATGACTAGCTGACCTTTTTGTCTATTAGTCTCGTTCGCGGAGTTGTAACGTTGGGGCACCAAAAATTCTGCGTGCAGTATCTCGCCAACAATGCACACGTTATATTTACGTCATGATCTGCATGATCTAGATACGTATTGAAACCAACCCGGCCAATCGCAGAAAGGTATAGAGTTACTGTGTCTCTTCAGTAAATGCTCACACTAAGTGATGTCATGCTGTATGTTTCTTTAAGCCAAGCAGGCTAATAGCAACAAATGAGCAGTTATTGTGACTAATAGCTATGGATAAAAGCAATTTCAATCACGTTGTGACACAGACGTTTTTTTTTTTTTTTTTTTGGTTTCAGTCTTTGATATCAAACTCAAGGGCCCATGTTTTAGGTATGAACTTTTAATTTTTCAAAAAAAAAAAAAAATGAAAGAAAACCTGAGAAAGATCCTACATGGCCATTGGACAGTAGCGCGAATATGAGGTGGATCTAATATTGTTAAATGCAAAAGTGCATAAGTTTTGCGTTGAGATTCAGTGACCCTCAACAAACACAGAGAAGGTCACTCTCATTCCATGCACTTTGCTAGTACCTAACGGCTTAACTGTGGTGAAAGATGTTTGCTTACAATCAGAGAAGCCTGATATTCTTTTTTCTTGGTTTAGATAAAGTTGTGCTTACTAATTTTGAAATGGGAAACCATACAGCGACTGATCACCTTTTTTATCCATTTTGCCGTACGTAATCTTTTGCATCGTTGCCCACACACCTTTAATCCACCCATCAATTATATGTGTAAAAGTGCCTAAAACAGAGTGTTTCAGTTCATACTGGAGTACACATTAAAAAAAATACACAAGAAAAAAACGAAGGAAAACAAACAAAAGAAAACAAATTAAGAGTCATACTGGTCTACGAAATAATTGAATTGTTTTTTTTTTATCAAACTCCTTAGCGTTTGTTTCATTCCTTCAACATAGGTGCCATAGTCCACAGTCTATTTCTAATTTGCTGTCTTCGTTTATACTTCGAATAGAAATATATTGACCTTGTGTGGACAGAAAACGGACTGAGACCGAATTACAGTAAAATATAAATGTAATGAGACATCTTACCATATTATGTTAACCGATATGCTAAATGACAAGAAATGATCTGTTTTAGGCCTCCTTTCTGCACAAGTGATGGCTGGATAGAATGGGCCAAGCAGCAAGAGCGATAATGAGGTGAATTCAAAGTCAAAGTCTTGACCTATCGATCTTTAACTCGAGCGTCTTTCCGCACGCTTAAAAACAGATACGCTAAAATTGTATATACCTATAATATGAATGATGCATGTATGCAAATTTATTTGGATCAAACACACGGTATGCAATACACGTAAACATACACATAAAGATACACATTTAGAGCTCTGTGCTGACCCAGGCCCGTTTCCGTGAATCAAATGATTGTAACTGGACAGAAATATAATTCAAATTAAGTAATAGTTATAATAAATAATACATATTCAACCAGAAAGGACCAGGCAATCATGATAATCATAGTCGCCCTTTACTATGGACATCCACAAGAAGAAGAATGATACAGGAAAGTGATGGCAGATACATGTATGTGTACTAGTGAATTAGTTCGAAAATGCTCGTATTAACTTGATATATTGTAGTTGATATACCAGATTTATTTTACTAAACGGCGAAGAAAAAAGTGAAAGAAATGCGATTTTGTAACGAATTGAATAACCATTATATTTTTTGGGGAAAAAATATTGGCGTGGCCTATAGCAAACATCATATGGGGTTTCAAGATTATGTGAAACAAAATAGAAGTTTAACGCAAATATTATTTTTATAATCCTGGATCGGAAAATAATATATTATAAATGCTCGGTGATATCAAACTTAAGAAAAATATAGAATTATTACATTCATCAAGAATGTAATAATTCTATTGAAAGAGTTTCGTCCCTCTATTGCTCATGGTATTGGAATGACTGTAAATGATGTTTATTTATTTATGGGCATGCTCCCAAATGTTTGACTGTTCTTAAAGTTCCCCCTATATATGTGTACAAAATAGCGATACCGACAAAATATCAAACTATTTCCATTCACTCAGTAATTAATAGACAAAGGGATATATAATTATTTGCAAAGCAACGATATTTTGTATCACTGCCACTGTCATTTCCGTAAGAACGACTCAACTAATCATGTGATATCTATAGAACTCACCGCAGATAATATCCAGGCCACAGTTAAAAATAAGTTTACCTTAGGTGATTCTCGGAACCTTCTCAAGCCTTTGGGGCAATGCATGCAATAGGAGATTATGCCACATTATGGAATAAGAGGCTGGTCCTTCGATTGGTTCAAAAGCTATATTTCAGAAAGAACACAACACGTCGAAATTAATACCAATTTATGTTAACACTGTGTACCACACGGGTTAGTTATTATTGAGGTCATTATTATTTTATGTACTAAATGGCTTGCCCAACTGTTTAGAATACTAGTTGCAGAATGTATTAATCACACCATAACTTACAAGAATTATACAGGGCAGTTATTAATAATGATATCGTTGCCTTAATTAATTACCGGGAGTTTCCTGAAAATAGATTGATTCTCAATGCCACTTTTTTATTTCGCTATAAGACTAGAAAGCAAGAACACAACTCTCTAGATAGGAAGTGAAATAATCGAGAGAAATTTTTCAAGAGTTATTATTCATTAAAATTTCCAGGAGTTATATTAGGCTTTGCGGCACATGTAAAATATGCCTTAGCATTAGGCAATATAAGTATATAAATCATTATTTACAATAAGTGGATCAAAGAAATAGATTTATGTTGAAAGGACCGAAAGACATTATACTATTCAATGATCTCTGCACATATTAGTTACGGAATTGAAGATATACAAAAAGGCTAATTAATAAAACGGAAGTTGCATAAACAGTGTGGGTAATCGAAATTGCTCACTTATTTGGAACATAGTCGTTCAGCTTTTTTTTTTTTGACAAAAACAAAACAAAACAACAACAACAACAACAAAAAACTAAACATTCTTAATTTTAGAATTTTGTTTTGTAAAACCAAATGGAACTTTATTGAACGAATAACCCCCAGCCCCCTATCAAATTGCTCAGAAGAAATGCATTGCTTCAGGGATGTATCACTAGACGACAGAATAATCCACAAAATTTATAGATTAACACAAGGGCGTCAGACTATATGATAAAATTCGGTATATGAATGGCGAACTATACTAGATACTAATGACACTCCCATATCAGGCATATATAACTATTTCTGAGACGCCTGCTACAGAGAGTGGCATCTAATGGTAGCTGTCCGAAAAAAAATCCAGATACCCACGCATTCTAAATATCGGACTTGCATCACGAGAAACTGCCGTTAGTCCCCCAATGAAAATGCCAAGGGTGCAGGTGTATCGTTTGGCATTTCGTCAAGAAAACACCTGTCGCTATCGATGGATGTAAATTGTATGCCTTATATGTGCTCTGGCTGATTGAAGCAGATATAAGAACCGTAGAAAGGGAGTAGGAAAACAGAGAAAGAAAGAAAGAAGAAACAAAAGTAAAGCAGAAAAGAGGAAAGAGAATAAAATATATATATATTGCCTTTAGTATGGTCACTTAACGTGCGCAACGTATGGATCACCGTCCATTTGCCTTGTAAGACAGAATATCTTGGCGTGTGTGTTTCTACCTGTCAAACTGCTGTATGTTCTGAAAGGTGAAAGCCCCCATTAAAAGGCAGAAAAATATCTACGGTGTGACTGGGAGTCCTTGTTAACAGAAGCGTAAAACAGAAAGAACAATACAGAAGAAAGGATAAACACAAAAACACAAATAAGAAAATAAGGTATAGGACGGAAAGAAGAAAAATACATCTATTAAAAACCTTTTTAGCTGAGCAACTGTGATTTCTTTAAAAGGATCTTCGAGTAACTTCTATTTATGTTTCTCTAACAATCGGGCTAGTAAATCGCATCAACGTGACGCCAGTATTCTCTTTGTAAAGATAATTAATAGTGTTTTTTTTTTTTCGTAACCCTGCTATAAAAAAATGCCAGTTCTGATGAGGGTACTAGAGAACAGATTTCCTCTCCATCGCGGTCCCCCTCCCACGCCTTGAACTGACATTTGTTTACTCCGCAGTGACAAAGAGAAAATGAATTTCCTGCTCAGTGACGCCAACAGTGACACACACAGAAGAGGATCTAGGCAGGCGACCTTGCTTCCCAAGCTTCCCACGTCTGATTATAAATAATCCTTTCTAGCATTTCTAGGGCATTGTTACCTTGAGCAGGCTACAAAAAATAAGAAACCGCCTACATGTCCGTTCAGAACCCATTAACACAGATTATCTTTCTCCTACAGAATCGGGATAACATGGGTGCTCAGCAATCGGAAACTCGTATAGTATCCAGTCTCAGGATGAAACAACGAGGGAATCCCAGTGGTCTAGCAGTGAAACATGAAGCAGGAATTTTTACACAGGAAAGGTTAATATGTTGTTCATTACTCTTGCACAGAGAGAGGAACCTTGACGCATGATGCATGTAGAGACTATATGCATCGCGTATGCATATGTCATAATACCTAAAACGCGTGTGAGTGTGTGGGGAGGGGGGGGGGGTGTTCACACATGGCACAGTTCTCTTTGTAACATCTGATCGTGAAGAAACTGCGCATAATAGAGGCCTGTTCACAGCACAGTACTATACCACCGTTAACTACTAATAGCTTTGGGATGTCTGACTTTCGGTAAATCCCAGACACTTAACTCGTAATTAGCATTTGGAAAACTTTAGTCCACAAAACGTGTTGGTCCGTGAACAACATTTGGGACAGAGCTGTTGCAAGATGCACTTAACAATGGGTGCCATATATTGCATTTCCTGTCGTTTTTAGTCCCTGCCTTAATTTATGTCTCAAATTCAGACGTCTGGATCTGGATGAAGGTCTCGTGCAACCAATACTAAGCACACGTTTTGGGAAGCGAATAACAAGATAAACATGATAAACTTGATGTAATTCTTTTCAAGTTCCCGTTGATAGTGTGGAACTGGGAGCATATTGTCAGTGACATGAATAGGAAATCCACACACAATTGTTCTCTGTCTAATTCTCGACTTGAATATAATATACACATAATATACACAGATGTGTATGGCCTATTGGAACGGCCATACTCCCACTAGATAACCCGAGATGGTCGGTTGTAGAATACAAGCGTGCACTCAAGCAGTATTTTACGCCACAAATTCGCAGTATGAATAATCGGTTTCATTCGGAAGCCAAACTACCTTGGTAATATGACTACCCTTTAGCCAATCATATTGCGACACATAAAAGCTCCGCCAATCGTGAAATACCCCTGTTTTCGCGCCTTTACCTTTCTTTCGGGTATCTTCGGAATATTTTCCCGCCAAGGGGTTTAAAATACTCCATATTCCGAGATCTAAGAGTTTATATGAGACTTAGGTGGAGAGCCACACATGGTACAATAGGTACAAAATGGTATGAACAACTTAAAACAGTTTGTATTTTCTAGACGTGAGGACAGATCCACTTGGGATACTGATTTAAAACCCTGGGCAGCTGCTACAAGTTCCCAGTTAACCCTCACTTCACAGAGAGCATTAACTTGTTCATAAAGCTGTCTTACAGAAGCCAGCACCTGTACACTGAAGATATCACACGGAAAGAAGGTCATAGCACAACCATTTCTGGTGGCGTGAGATGCTCCGCATTAAGCCCAGAGGAGAAGGTTGACCCTTAGAAATGGACCAAAGTACGATCAAATTAAATACATCCGCTTTGGTAAGTGTGGTCTCTGGGAAATTGAATCAATTTGAGACACTGACAAAGTGTGTCTGTGGTCTATGGAAATTCAAATTGAATCAATTTGGGGCACTGACAAATTATTTGCTGCGAGGCATATAACTTTTCACCCGAACGGACCATGCTAATGAAATGCTGGACATCGGAACCCCTGGGCTACGGCTTTGTGAAAGAGCACACGAAGCTAGGCCAGTGGTGTTCCTGTTTACGATACTCGTTTCTGTAAATCCACATTCTCGTTTGTATATTTGTTTGACTTAACGGTAAATGTTATAGTGTCTGGCCAAATAGTGTAAAATAGCAAACACACTTTCTATAACTCATTACTGACTTTTAGTTTAAAGTGTAGCAGATTACCCAAGTGCAGCAATTTACCTTTCGTTGTATAGAAAAGATTAAGCCATATTTTTTATACACTGACCAATATTTGTTCTGTCAAAATACACCATTTAAAGGCGTGCATTGTGTTTTACTACTAATGCTAAATGGAACTTCTAGAGTCGTCAGTACAGAACAAAAGGTAGCGATATGGTCAAGAAAGGTGGTCAAAATTCATTTTCATGCAGTTGGTCAGGTCGTTTGGAGGAGATGGATATAGTGGAAGCGCCTTTGTGAAAAAAAAAACAAAACAAATATCCTAACTTTGTATTTTTTGTCGACAAAAAAACCCAAATGCATGATGACAGCGTACTACACATGTGGCACGTATACCCAAATGTCTGCAACTTTTTTTTTCGGTTGGTGCAGGAGATTGAAATGATGTTGAACCAGTACCGTTTGTTACTAGTCAATTGTGGGATATATGGCGGGTTACCAGGCAGTCTTAATTGAAAAAAGAAAAGATTTCTGAAATCTTGTCTATGTAGTTTGAGTCCAACAGAAGAAATTCGGGTTTAACAGACTTAGTGTATTTTTGCATTCATTGCTTCATTTGTGAGAGGAGTCTGAGCGTTATTGCAGTGATTGGCTATTGTTTTGGATAGTGATGATAAAAAGAAGAGGGCCCAATATAATACAACACGAAGCCCTGTGGTACCGCGAAAACAAGAACAAGGGGGTTGGATGTCGCCTCTTCAACTTTAATGTGCTGTTGCGTTTGACTTATATATAATATTATCCATCTTAGTGGCCCAAGGATGCCAGAATAGTCAAGATGATCAATGGTGTGGAAGGTAGCAGAAAGACCTCAGCAAAGTAAGCTGGTAAGGGCAGCAGCTTCCTTCTGAATCATAGCCAAAAGTACTCTATTGGTGATTTTCAGCAGTGCTCTTTCTGTAGATGGTCTTTGGTGTGGGGGCTGTTACCCTTTAATTCAGATCGTTGTTTTGTGAATGGGCTTGTAGTTATTATACACCTTGTAAAAGCGATGTAAGTTCGCCGTTATGGATCTCCTACAAACGTGGAACCCGGGAGTGCAGGTCATGTGCCATTGAACGTTTGCTGCAGGGGATATAGTTCGAAGGGAGTGCAAACTTTGTGTGAACGTTGATTTTAAATTAATAGAAAGGGCGTTTCATAGCTAGATGGACGACAACAACCACCAGGGCATGAGGGATAGAAGTTTATAGGATTACCATCCAACAGGACTAGGATCCCATTTACAACGGTCACGTGGCATCCATTGCATGGAATAGGTACAACTCAGGGCTTTACGTTTTGTTTTCAATGATTTTCATGCCTCTGATATATAGCGATCTAAGGTCTAGAGACAGGAGGCCTTTGTTATAAACTGAGCGACTAAAGGCCATTCTTACCGAACTTTTTAGAACGTAGTTGAATGTCTCCACTGAGTACAACAGAGTACAGCAGATGTATATATTATTAAAACATTCTACTTCATACAATGTTAGAATATGAAATGTTTAGAAATGCCAAGTTTTCAGACAATCAAGCATGGGAAAAATACCTTTCACTATGAGGCTCCAAGGTTATGGAATATGTGCGAAAATAAGTTTAAGAATGGGACTGACTTTAACTCTTTTAAAGAGTCAGTTAATTTATGGACAGGCCCAAGATGTATGTGTTCCTATTGCTCGCAAGGTATTTTGCATAAGGTCTAATTATTTCATATATGCAATGTTGTTTCCTATGTCACCACATCTTCGCGGTTCATTGTATTTCCTTTCATCCCATTACCATTGATCATCCATCTTCATCATGTCAGTGGATAGCGCATTGTGCTAATGTTTTTTGTTGATAGTTGCAAGCGACGTTAAATAAATTTACCTTATCTTATCTTTAAAATGAGTAATTACTGAATAGATATTGGTTTTGTTCGTATGAACGATTATTCAAAGCTCATTTGCATTGCTTGGTTTATTTGTCACCAGACATATATCAACGATATAGTAGGGGTCACAATAGCGAATAAAACATAACGTATAATCACAAAAGGAATTACATCAAACCTTGCTGTATGTAGAGTATACATGGCAAGCACTAAATCAATGTTATTACACTTTTGGAATGGTCCTGCATAACCAATGCCCATCTTCAGTAGTTTTAGTTGCTTGCAGTCAGACCAAGTATATTGTTTGGTAAGTTCATACCTGGAGATCTTGGAACACATAGTTTACTGCACAATTGACACATATTCATTTGTAGAATAACAACGATAGCTTTTCGTCAAAATAAAGGTTATGTTTTGGCTGGAAGTACTCAGCAGCTCTGGTTGGCAGACACAATATCACAACCTTCACGACACTCAAAATAATGCATTTATGTAAATATTTTATCTAGTGCCTTCATCCATCCTACCGAGTCCTTGAACAATGCGAATTTGTCATCATATTTTTCTTGCGCGTCAAAAAAAAATCATTTCTATCCACTGCGCGTTGTCGGGAGGGCTGGGCAGCTTTCGTCACTTCCTGGCGTCACGGCTGGGAGATAAACAACAGCCGTACAACCTTATCGATCATAGCATTGCATGGTTTCCACTCTGTATATAGCTGGCAAACAAGCAAAATCATTCGGTGTACTTAAACATGCCTTCTTTAGTGACCACCGATTCCTGCTCTTTTCTGCCTGGCTGTATCCCGGTGATCTGGGTGGAGGCCGGGACTTGCATCTCCAGAGGGCTTCTGGGGGTTTTCTCCCCGACTCGCACCTTGAAGGCGTCGTCCCGGCGTTCCCGCTCCTCGTACGGGTCGCAGTAGTGGTAGAGGAAGCTGGGGAAGAGCAGTGCCACCGCCAGGGTCAGCCCGCCCACACAGAACAGGATTAGACCGATCAGCTTACACACGTCCAGTTTGTAGTTGAACTCTTCCGCGCTCGGGTCCACCTTGGCCACGTTTTTCTCCACCTTCTCCAAAAACACCTGTCTGTGAGGCACCAGGTAGCCGACCAGGACCCCCACGATCCCGAAGATGAGAAAGTTGGCCCCGATCCAGACGAAGACCTTCCACCAGATGGAGGTACAGCGACGTCGCCTCTGGCGAGGATGCAAGAGGTACTGGAAGTCGTCGTCTTCGTCCTCGTAAATCTCGGGGTCCTTGTAGGACTGCTTGGACTCGTAGAAGTGGTCGAGGTAGGACTTCACTCCGAACAGCTTCCTGGAGTATCGAGGCGGCCGATCCTCCCCTACATCCTGCTCGAAATCCTCGTCTACCTTGTCCAGGGAAGGGTTCCTCTGGAATATCCGCTCGCCTTTCCACCAGCCGCGTTTCTTGCCGTTAGTATCGCGTTCGCCCCCCTCGCTGGGGGCACCTGTCGTGTCAGGAGCTTTCTGAGTCGCCGCCTGGCCGTGCTCTATGCCGTAGGTACCGCTGCCGTTGTCACCGTCCAACTGCAGCAGCAGGCTTTTCTCTCCGTTCACAGTCTTGCTGGCTGCCATTTTGTGACGCTGGCTACTTAGTGCGTCACAGTCTCCGTACCATTATACAAAGAACGACACGGCTGAAAACAGAGAAAACACAGCATTGTCTAAAGGCACATCAGATGTGCTTCTAACAGCAAAGGGGTTTATGTATACATGTAAATTCAACGTCAATTCAACGCCATGTCAATTCAACCTTTACGATTGCAAAGACAATAAAATCTTATCTTATAAATAAAAAACACACTAAACAGATACGAAATGGCCGTTGGTGATGTGTTGCTATTACGTGGTTGGTTGCTTACGATCTTTGATATCATCATCATCATCATCATCATCATCATCATCATATCATCATCATCATCATCATCATTATTATTATTTTAGTGCCAATTGCAGTGATGGACTTGTAGTACTTATGTAGCAGTGATATCACCACCAGTAAAACGTTCGTTATAACAACAGTAACATTAACAAATAACTACTATTGCTGTTACTAATGGTGCTGCTACTACTACTACTACTACTACTACTACTACTACTACTACTACTACTACTAC
>JAAUYG010133049.1_pt1 | contig 21450 bp, 6 predicted proteins | sample 7278091 | NCBI WGS metagenome assembly JAAUYG01 (sample SAMN14350201, study PRJNA611818) | marine sediment metagenome | isolation source: surface marine sediment (0.6m) | place: French Polynesia: Moorea | collected 2018-08
ACACAACGCGCTGCTTGTGAATTTAAATTGCAGCTGCCATGATGAATCTGAAATCCTTTTCTGGTTGAGGTTTCATCGAAGGAAATTAAAATTCTTTCCAGAGGTTTCGTGCAAAACTCTAACCAGATGGACATCCAGGGCTTTTTCGTGAGAGGACCAAAACAATACTAACTGCGTTCAAAATCAAATCAACTCTCAGCCTTGGAAAACTTTCTCCACCGAATTTTCAGTCACGAATCCAGGACTTAATTACGTCTCACGTTTCAACAGCCGAGCAGAGCAGTCCGATCATTGCTCTGTTTTCTGCGCATTTTTATGCCATTTGCATGTCTGCATCCAGTTTATTGTCAAAGGGAGGTCTCAAAATCAGAAGACTGACTCAGGGCACTGAACTACAATTTTAAATTCCTGGGGGAGGGGGGCCTCAGTTTTCAGGGCAACCTCTGAAGTCATGCAGACATGTTACAACAGGTGACTTCAAGACTGAAGCCAAGTGAACTGGTGTTTCTGAAGCTGGATTTTTGCACTCGGCTCTCAACGTCAAGAACGTCATGCTGTGCCAAACATCAATTCCAGACCTTTTGATGTCAGTCCTGGATGACAATTTTCATCTTTCAAGACGGGAATCTTGGCAACGAACAGGGGTGTTGAAACAGAAATGGATCCTTTGGCAACCAGGAATACCCACGCGAGGAACTCTGCCGAATCACTTCGAGAGCTCTACTTCGAACAACAGTGCATGGTCTTTTTCCTTTCTCTTCTCTTTTTCAAAAACTCCCAAAATAAGAAAAAATCAGATTGGTTTGCACCTGGAACGTCACTTTTGGGTTTTGCGTCAAGTGAATCTGATTCCGTCATTTTTGCATCAGACATTACGAGTGGTGGATGAACGACCTAAATCCGACTGAAATCCGAGCTAACACATCCAAGTGCGTGCGAGTAGTGTTCCAATGAGTACAAGCACATGTCATCTTGTTTCCATCAATGAATCCTGACCGGTATCCATGCAGTGTCCAGACAGCAACACTTTGCGAGAACTGTATCCAGAACAAGGCCTGATTTACATTTGGGCTTTTTTTCCTCGCAGTGAATCTTTTGGCAGAAGAACAGACTTCCCTGAACTACAGTTCATACGGCCCAAGGAATGGCACAGGAAAACACCATCTCGTTGGCCAACGCTAAACAGCGACAGAGAAATTTGGAGGGACACAAACACACGTGTGAATCAAGCACAGGTTCTGTTCACTGTTGTATAGGCTATCCGGACGCAGGTGGCATCATCAGGTGAATCCGCTTTCAGGCTGTGAGGTTGCGCTTACACAGGACAGACCGTCGTTTTGCCTTATTCAGCAGGCCGCAGTAACTGAGACGCGCTGTGTCGTGTGTGATTGCTTTATGTTACCTCCGCATGAAGCTGCGAGGCCTTTAACAGCCTTTAACAGCACAGTTCTTCCTGCTTTCCTCGTTCTCATCAACATCAGGACAACAGCCTGTGTCGCATAAAACACTACCACCTCAATCCCTGTCTATTTTTTGTTAAGTTCCTTGCAGAAACCAGCTGCAGAAGGAATGGATTCACATTTGCACAAAATTTTGTCCCCACCTCTGAAATCCCAGACAGAAAAAATCGCTCCCAAGACACACGAGATGTTGTTCAGCGAATGCACCAGACGTGCTTGTTCAATTTTGAATTAAAATAACGACGAATTAAGCGAGGATGGGTGTGGACGTTATTGCTTGGGGTCCAGAACACGACTCTAAATTGGCAATCTCCCGTCAGTGATGGACTTCCACAGGGCCAATCCTGTTGCCAATACAGCACTGAGGTTCTGGTTCGCAAAGTGGTCACAGAAGACTTGAATGGAGCCTGATCATGAATCTACGTGATGTCAGAGACTCCGTCCACGTGGTTCGCGCACGTCTCCGTGTTTCCTCAGTCCAAGTTCACTTGAATCTGGAGTGCACGCGTGTTCCAGAGCTGTGATAAAATTACCGACGTTTCATTCAAGATTAGAATATCCAAATCTACAGGCACAGATCTAGGTGTCTTGGACGGAGGTGAACCAGGACACTTGAAGTTTCGTCCTGGAGACGATGTCAGCTCAGATCTAAATGTGATGAACCACTTTTATCCTGATTTTGCTTCAACTTTGGTGACCAAAAAAAAGGTTGGAGAGGCACTTTTCCTGACTTCCAACAGGTCCCAGAGCCTTGTCCTGGATCAGTGGCTGGCTTTTGTATTCACTGCGATCAGGACTGGCTTTTCTGAAGCTCCACAAGGTGTAATTGACAATCACTGTCGCGTTAATTGCGTGTGCGTGTTAACACAGAACCGCAAAGCGCAGAACAAAGACTCCAACAAGCTGCCAGGTATTGTCCGACGGGAAAACGCAAAACGGCTTCTGCCAAACAGCACTTGGCAATGCCAGATGTCTGTCACACGACGGTTGACGGTTCCACCAGTGGACACCAGTTCAAGGTGCTCATGCATCTGTGCGTGCCTTCATGGCGTGTTTTGCCTGGAGCTGTCCTGAAAGGCTCTTCTCTTCTGTCCACTGCTTCAGAGAACAAAGAAAAAACGCCGCACTGAACACAGGTGTGAAGGAGCTTGGTTGATGAGCCTGAGCTACTTTCCCGTATCAGCTGACCAGAAATAAGCCGCTTTGTCCACCAAAGACAGATTTCTCGTCCCCAAGTGGTCACGCAAACCAAGTAACTTGTCCTCAGCACTGAAGGTCTGTTTCCATCGCGGAAAACAGCTTTTCAAATCGCTGTGTTTGCCTGTGATTCTAAAACTGTGACAGCTTCACCCCACGGGTTCAGGTCGTCCCTCCTGCCCTGTCTCTCTAGCCCACACACTTCCCGCAAGCAGCGTGCGGATTCCTGGGAGAATCAGTGTCTGTTGTCCCTGAGCAGCAGGATAGACACAGATTCACGGAGACACGTCCCGCTTAGTACACGCGGCACTTAACTCTTTATACTCTGGTAATTAATCATCCCACATAGCTCCAAATACGGCAGCTTGTGAGCCAAACGGAGTCGCACTTATGATTTAATGAGGGCAACACACAACTGTGCTCTGTGCTCTGTGGCATGTAGTCCCAAAGTTCTATTCTCGTTCATGCACAAACAAGAAAGAAAAGCAAAGAACGCTGCTGCATCTTGGCCTGCGGATCTGGAGTCTGTTTCAAGAGGACCTCAAAGGCGCTAATCAACTGAACTTTCCTTGCCACAAAACAAGTAGTCCCTCGATCCTAGTGTCACTGAATAGCAAGAATTTCGCTGCCAGTACCTTCGAACGGGCCTGACCTCAAGATGGACAGACACTGAGATGGTATTAACAGCAGAGAATCTGCAGACTGGGCCTCTGAACCAAATTCTGGATCCACGGCAATTTTGAAAATGAGAACCCCAACATATGTCTTGAACGAGAGCACAAAAAACTACTTTGACTTTCCATTTGGCAAGAAATCTTCATTGGAATGGTGCTGCCGCCTTTGATGTCAGAGACGAAACCTTGGTAAGAGTTTGGCAGATCCAGAACTTCCAGATTGACTGCATTGTTGCAAGCCCAGAACAAAAGGCAATTGTTTGAAGTTGTCTCCGCTTCCATTGTCACTGCCCCTGACAGATGAAACCAAAGAATTGCTTCGTTTCTTCGCACACCTTGAGAAACACACCAACACAAAAGGGTCAAAACGGAAAGAAAGGCCCTCTGGCAGAAATCTCTTTGGTCCATTTTGGTGGTAAATCTTGAAAGAGGCCTAGCAGTGCCCTCAGGCTGCGTCCTGGACCCGCACCTAGCGCCGCAGCAGAAGAAGGAAAGCTAAACGACGGAACCGCACAACACAGCTTCAATATTTCATGCGCCTCAGCCTCTCTTCCATCTTCCGCTGCAGGCGCTTCAGGTTCTCCATTAGTTGGGCTTAGGCCGCAATATGCGTCTTACAGCCCCTGTAAGCGTTTCCGTCTTCATCACTGTTTGTCCCTTACGGACCTGGAAACATCTGGGCAACAGCCTGACTCATTTCTTTCCTTGACTGTTTTCACACCAATATGGGGAACACAAGCAAGTGTTGATGCAGAAAAAATTATTGTTTTTGCAGAGATCCTCGCTTGTTCATGTGGAATTTTATGACAATTCCCATTTCACTGGAAATGCCAAAATGCGCTCAGCATGCAAAAGAAGGCTTTTATTTCCGATGCTCAGAACACACAAAAACTGAAAACTTCTCGTCCAAACTTGACATCGAAATCTATCACTTGGGGTTTTTTTCTCGTGGCAGAAGAAATCCCCTCATTTCCTTCCTGTCTGGTCAAGCCTGAAAGGAGACCAGCGGAAGTATGAGGCTACGTTAAATCCCACTTGATGTATACGAGTCTCATGGCTGTCAATGTGCTCCAAGTTCCGTCATGGACGGGAGAACGCCCAGCTGAGGATTTTCGAGTCAGCACTTCAGGAGGGAAGGGGAACAAGGGTAAACTTGCATAAAATTTCATGGTTTTCATGGTGGTACAACCTTTCTTTTGCTCAGAGATGGCACAACCGTTGTCCCGTCCCGTGCTCTGCTTCACAACAGGAAGCCTTGCTGTGCGTAACGCGACGAATCTCAGGAATTAGGATTCTTCTGAGCCAGAGAAAGATCCAAGCCACCAACTAGAAAAGGGGTCTTCAGAGAATTTGCGAGTCGGGTCTTACAAGAGGTTGAACTTCAGAAATCCGCCCCCTGACTAAACCTGCATCCGCACCTTTCGTAAGCACTCTTGACATGTATTTCCGTTCTCGTCTCACAACAGATCAAGTCACGAATCTTCTTTCAAAACAAGCTGCTACTTCTCACACACCTAACTGGGCAAAACAAACTCAGCACAAACAGTCCCATCTCGTTGTTTCCATTATTTTTTGCAACCGTTTGGACTCGAAACGTCAGAAAATCCCAGACCTTCGCTTCTTTCACCAGCATACAGGTACCTCCTGCTCAATCCGAATATGGACAATCCGAATTCCTGGATAATTCAAAATCCTGTGGAAACTACATCTCAATTTCCACAACACTATTCTGCATGCTTAATTCGAAATTCGCTTCATTTGAAAAAATTGAATTTGGTAAATCTGTTTCAAATAATGCGGGAGGTATATATCTGTATTGAGAAATAACCAACCTAACTACAACAAGGGCGCTTATCAGGGTCACTAGGGAGGGGCGGGAGTCACATAGACGCCGCCTACCATGGCGACAACGCCAGTGATGCCTCCGTGAATCCGCCCTGAGCAGCTGTCAGCGTCCAGGAAGAGCTTTATCTGCGGGTTGCTGTTGCTATGGTGATGGTTTCAGAGGCAGGTGGACTTGCTTTGTCCAGCAACGTGTCATTTTCCAGACTTAATTAACACCACAGTTTTTAGGTTAATCTCTTTTGCAGTGAAACAAAAGATATTATGAGTCTGCTTTGTGTATCGTACCCATTTAAAACGGTTTTGCTTGGATTCTCTGCTGTTTTTGTTCCGCTTTGCGGAGCGACATACTGGTCAGTTTGTTTCTCAGAGCTGCGTGACTCGAACAACACAATCTGCCTCCCAGAACAGCAAGAAGAAGAACGCCGCCCCTGATTGGTAGATAATCTCTGCACCTGTTGTTCCTGCGCGAAACCGTCACAGAACGCCTTGCGAAGTTCCGCAGCAGCTGACACAGCAGGGGGAAGGCCCTTGGGCCCCTCAGAGATTGTTTTCAAACTCTTACCCTTGTTTCACTCAAATGCCCAAAGGGAAGCGTTTGGAGGTAAAAATTGGCAGTTTGAACGCCTTTAATGTCAGGCTTTTGGTTTTCGGGTCTTGGTTCTCCTGACCATGGCAGACTGGCGCCCGTCCTTTCCTTTCGGATCACGATAACGCCAGCGAATAACAAAATGCCCTTTCAAGCCGTAACGGCGAATCCGGCAGTTCTGCGCCCAGTTTTGTTCACAAATTTTCCCTTCCTCCTGTCTCACACTTTTTGACCAAAAACAGTTTCCCAATTTCTTTGCACAAGGTTCATGTCAGGCAAAAACACACCGTCTTAGGACGCATTTGAGTCAGACAAAAAGGCACTAGAACTGGTCATGTCGCAGCAACAAAAATCTGAAGAGCCGACCAAAATCCTCTTCATATAGCTCAGTGTCATGACAAAGTTAAATAACGCGTCATGTCTGGAGATCGGCTATCTCACACAAAGGATTCGAAATGCTTTGTGTTTCGTCTGGAAAATACCCACTGGACGCTGTTCATCCACCGTTTGCGTGTAACTGCGTCACACAGGAGAAAGCTGTCAACTGTACCAATCCAGGAACAACCCAACATCAAGAATCTATCTCTGCTGCTAAAGCAAATGTTCTGCCCATTTTCAGCATCTTGTTCTCATTTCACAAAGGAAAATGTGGGAATTTAGATCACCGGTAAAACACACAAATCCGAGCTTTCAGAAGGACCATCCGAATTTCCTGTTGCCACTAACAAACTCGGCGGGTTAAAACAGCGACACAGGAAACTCGGAGAGGCCCCCAAATCAGGATTTGTGTCTCTTTGTTACCTTTGAGCAGCTTTCATTTGAAAACAGAATCACAGAAACTACAACGTCGTGGCTCATTCTGAGCTGTGCAGGACTTCCATGTGGAAAGAAAAATTCAGAAAATCTGCTTCGCCGAGAATCCAAAACTCCAGATTCTCTTACATGTATCCCTGTTGCGGCATCAACGCCTTGTCATCCTGCAATGTCACACAAAAAACATGCCTGCAAAGGAAAAGTTCTTCTCCTGAGTACATGTACAAAGCCTGTCCTCAAATTCATGACAGAAGGAAATGCAGCAATACAACAAACAGACAAATTTGAAAAGGGTAATACGATTTCCTCACCAACCTGCAAAAAATTGCACTGTAAGAAAACATGATCATGAACACAAAGTTACATTCAAGTTTTGGTGTTAAGACTCGCATGTTAAGTTACTCAGTTAAGATCGGAATTAATATCAATGAAATTAAATGTAAATTTTTGTGAGGATGCGTAGAGAAAGAGATAGATGCCTCAAAGGCAGCGAAATTAGGTGCGTGAACATCAAGGCGAAATCAAGGACAACAGTGAGACTACAAAAAGAAGAAAGCCTTGGATATGCAGTCCGAGATACATCTGGATTTAGAACTCGAATGTGAACGCCTCTTGGAACAAGAGACTGGCAACAGGAAATCTGATTTTCAAAGCAATTTCTAACTCCTCCCTTTCTTGTGGGAGCAAAAATTAAGTTTGCTAGCAGAGGTGGAACTTCTGATTTTCGAGAATGCCCCCCTCTTGAGCGTTTTCGTGGATTCAAGGCTGATTTGTTGAGAAAGGCATTCTGTCCCACGCGTTGCACCCACTTGCGTTTTGCTAATAACAAAGGATCTTCTGCTGGAACTCAGCTAAGAGCGGAAACAGCTGTCAAATCAGTTTCGTCTCGTGGGAGGGAGACTTCATCTGGACTGACACGCAATGCGCCGTCCCGTCTCTTTTTGCGGTCTTCATTCCCTGGGCTGTGTGGGAAGACCATTTGAATACGTAACACGAAAAAAAACAAGCGCGCTTGGTCTCGCTGCAATTCATTTGTGTCAACCGAAGAAAAAAATATGCGCCTTAGTCCATGAGGGGAGGCAGAGCAAGTTCGAAATTCATCTCTGACTCATCTCAAGTTTTGACTATTTTCAAGGTTGGGTGTTGCAGGCCCCGAAAACCCAACCAGCACTTGAAAATTGACACCGAACTCATTCAGCGTTGTTCGACATAGAACTTGGGACAATTTAGGTTGCTTTCAAAAAAATTAGCTTTGAGCAAAAATTTTTTGGGCATTTGGGGTGTCTTGGTACAAATGAAAGTCAATTCTCTTGCAAATCAGAACAGACAAGTTTTTATGCCCCAAGGAAAGCAAAGGAGAAAGGAAACCTGGCCGATGTCAACTCAATTTCCTGCGCCTACAGTTCCCCTCACAATCTGCTAAATCCTGACAAATAGGCCTTAGCCGTGCTGTTGACTCCACTTCTGGCCATTTATAGACTCAGGACTGCATTTCCCAACAGAAGCGGAAAAACAAGACAAGGACAAGTGTAACCGAGAAACTGAAAAACAATAAAACAACGTCCAACATAACCGTGAAAACATCAAGGAAATGAAGTCACTGTCTGTGCTAAATAAATTACAGCTATCATATAGAGGAGGCTGAAAACAACATGAAACAAAATACACCACCTGATTAGCAAAGACACTGCACTGGAAAACAACCTGAAACACGATGGCAACAAAATCAAATCAACAAAAGACTGCAGCAGATTTAATTAGAAAAAGAATTCCACAGGCTGCCACTGCTTCAGTTTTTACCTGCAAAACTACATGTACAGCTCTCTTTCAGACACAACTTCTGCACTTTTTTCTGTCCAAACAATTTTCAGCAAAACTTTTGTTTTGATATCACCAGTGTGTTAGTTGCAGGAAGCAGCCTTTGGGTTAAAAACAGAAGTATGCTTCATACTTTGTACAGAAAGAAACCAGGAGAAAGTTTGTTAAAAATTTACGAGTTTTTAACCACTTCAATGGTAGGAATAAAGTATACCTCATGCTTGTACTTGGATGGTGACGCCAGCTTAAGCCGAATGTTTCCGTCTGGGGGCAGTGCTGCGACTGCTGTGGAAAATGTCTCCAAATGCTTCCAAAAATCAAAAAGTTTCGCCAAGTGATGCACCATTGCCAACGGAAACTCGGCTTAAACAAGCGTTACCTGAAAAATATGCTCAAACATGTATCGTTACAGGCAAAGAACAACAATGTCAAAGTGCCAGATCACAAAGTGCACAAAAGAGGGGACACTGTGCTGGGATGAGAAAGCATGCAAATAAACAAAACCCGGAGAAAAGGATAGATGTGTTAGAGAGAGAGAGAGAGAGAGAGAAGAGTTTGAAGAGAGAAGGCTTGGTGTGCGTAAGTTTGGTACTACCTCCGCGTTTTGCTGGCTTGTCCCCTGGGGCGGTGGTCGAGGTGTAGGCTGGTCCACAGTAGCAGGTCTCTGAGTGCGATGACTCGGAGGAAGGGGAGGACAGGTTGGAGGGGAACTGGGGCGCAGGCTCATAGAACTGCACGGGCTGGTCACTCTGCAACCGCACTGAGGACCCCAGGCTCATGTGACCTATGGCACCTCGGGCCACCCCTGACCCTGACTGATCGCTCCCCTGGTCCATGGGGGACCCGCTGCTTTGCTGTCTGTTTCCCGCTGCAACAGCTGTTGCTCCTGATTCATCCCCCAGTTCCATGGCTTCATGCTCTTCAAACACATCTGGTTCTTTCCCAGCAGCTTGATTGTCCATCAGAGTGAGGAGTTGCCTCTCTGTGGTGATGTTGCCCTCTGAGTCCAGCATCTGCTTCTCCCTCAGCATCTCCCCAGATGAGATGTGGTAGCTAGCACCCTCCTGGAAGGTCACCTCAAACTGCTGTGTGGTGGTGACTGTGGTGACTTCAGTGATTCTCTCAAGTTTGTCAATGTCCTCTTTCTCCAGCTCCTCTGGAGAGTCAGTGGACACCATCATGATGTCTCTGGTGCTGTAGAGCTCACTTCCACTGGACTTGAGGGTGTCCTGGGACATGAATGAACTGGTCTGACTCCAGGCTCCAGATTCCACTGACATTTCCATGATCCCTGTTGCAGCAGCAGCCGACTGGGCCACCTCTGGTTCATTCAAGGAGTCAGCTGATGTGACCATCACTGCTTCAACTGTTTCCGCCGTGGCTTTAGTGCTCTCTGTTGTTATGGGTTCAGTGTCATGCAGTGAATCCCTGTCGTGCAGAGAGTCTCTATCAAAGCTCTGTCTGGAATAGGACTCTGGAACTCCTGGGTCTAACTCCAGAGAATCTATGGATCTTTCCATGGCGCCTCCAATGGAGGAATCCTCCGTGGATCTTTCCATGAGGTTGAGTGGTTCGGCCACGGCTCTGTCCATCTCCAGAGAGTCAGCCGACCTGTCCATGATATTGGCAGAGTCAGAGGATCTCTGCATCACCTGGAACTCAGGAAGCGGTGACGTGGAGGCACCAGTCCGGTCCAGCTCGAAGGATTCCGCCGAGATCTGCATCACGGAGTCCTGGTCCTGCAGCGAGTCTGAATCCAGTGCGCCGGACTTGCTATGCGAGTCGCTGCCCTGCAGGGAGTCGGCGTCAATCTCGCGGGTGGTGTGCTCAGCCGGAACCACGTCCGAGATCAGCGACGCCGTCCCCGCCGCCGCAGCGCCAGCCGCGGTCGCCAAGGCGCCGGCTATTCCCGTCGCGACGATGGTGGCCGACGCCGCGCGCAGTTCCTGCTCGTCACGCCCGTCCAGTGAATCTATATCTGCCTCGGCACCGGAGGAATGACCACCCTGGTCAATGGCGCACTCCTCGCTGTCCAGGGACGCCGTCCGTAACGCTTCTTGCAGTTGCCGACTGACCCGCACTGCTTCCGTGGGGACAATTGGTTCTGTGAATGTCTCAACGTTCTTTGAAGCTTCCTGGATGATTTCCTCAATTTCCTTTTGTCCTTCCTCTTGGTCGCTAAGCGAGTCTCTGTCCATGTCTTCCTCTTTGCGGGCGGTGGGGATGGTAGCGACAGGCGCGATGAGGTCGCCCCGGGCATCGCTGGAGGCGTCGGGGGAGAGCTGCGGGGGCTCGGGCAGGTGTTCCTGGGAGAGGGAGGCGGGGTCGCCCGGGCGGCGCGGGGATGAGTCGCCGTCACTGTCCCGCGACGCCGGCGTGATGGACGCCGGAAACCCAGCCGGAAGTAACGCCCCAGACTCCAGCAACGTGACCACTTTCTGCGCCTCGTGCTCCAGTTCAGTGTCATCCTGGGCCACCAGCGCCTGCTCCAGCCGCTCAAACTCAGACAAGGACGAATTGGACGACTTGAGGCTGATGGAGTCCCCAGGTTGCACCCCAGTGCTATCAGATGAACTACGACCCTTCTCAGCATCTGACTCAGCCTGAAAACTACTTTCAAGTTTTTCAAATTCAGCTAGGGACGACATGGACCCGTTCTCCTCACTACTCTTGCTCTCTGGCTTCACCTTCTCCATGGAAGCAGAATGGATCATCTCACTCTCTATCTTTTCAAACTCAGCTAAAGAAGAAGAGAGAGACACATTTTCTCTGTCCTCAGCCCTGACCAGACCAGAAATACCAGGAGACAGAGGTTCTTTCAGAGTGAATGACTCAGAACTGCCCTTCTCAGCTGCCTCCTTCTCCAACTCCTCAAACTCTAGCAGGGAAGAAGACACAGACACATCATCTCTGTCACCACTCTTACTGAAGAACTTCTTGCCCTGGATGTCAGGAGAGATGAGAGGCAGATCTGGAGAACTGTAGATCCTGTCTGATGAGTGAGTGGTGCTGGAGTGTTCCAGCTTCTCTGAAGAGCTTGTGGTGGTTTCCCCAGAGTCTCTTTGGTCTGATTCAGACTCTTCCTTGATGCCTTCCAGCTCTCTTCTTGGGTACGTCATGAAGTCCAGACTTCTGTCCTGCAGAGCTTCAAGATCCACATCTTCCCTGACTATCATCTCAAAGGATTCCTCATCCTCTTCTGATGACTCCTTGGCTTCTATTCTGCCGTCGCTCTTCTCAATAACATCACTGCTGGAGGAAGACTCACTCATTTTCTCAGTTTCATCCTCATCCAGGGATTCTCTGTCTCTGACGTCGATGCTGATTGGAGCTCCTGGCTGTTCATCCGGGACAGTGGAGTGGATGTCGGAATGCACTGATGACGTCATGGAGGCGACCTCCGCCAGTCGATCCTCGGGGTCTTCCCCGGTCTGCTCGTCATCCGGGTGTGACGCCACCACAGTCGCAAACGAGTCCACACTGGACGAGTCTCCGTAGTCCTCGGGGCTCTGGATCTCGTCCGCCTGGATCAGCAGTTTGTCGGCGTCGTCGATGGATATAGCCGTGGTGACCTGGAACGGACCAGTGGCGTCGCTGACCAACGCCGCCGGGGCGAGTTCCTTGTCAGGACTGCCAAGATCCGGGGTTCTCTCTCCCACAGTTCCTCCCTCCAGTTCCTCCGCCAGAGCCTTTTCCTCCTCTTCACTCATCTCCACAGAGCCTGATGAATCCGGACTCACATCCACCACCATCATCTCTCCCTTGTCCAGCACCCCCTGGAGGTCCTCGGGCTCGCTGCGCTCCCGCTGGATGAACTGAGTGTGGATCTCCTGGTCAAACACGACCTGCCCCACCACCACATTACTCTCCACATCCGTCTGCATCGTCTCCGTATCCATAGTCTCTTTCGGCACCCGAGCAGGCAGGCCTTTGACTAAAAAAGGATCCCGCTCTTGGGTAGCCGAGGTAGAGATCTCACCTTCCATGAGATCTGGTTCACTACTAGTCACTTCCTCCTGGGGAGGCATGGCCTTCTCTAAAAAAGAATAATCTTGCTCTGCCATCACCATATCCCCCTCTTCATCTGATTTTTGCTCCACTTCCATGTCACTCTCCTGGGATCTTGCTCCTTCCTCTTCCAGAGCCTCTTTAGGTGCATAAGATGTGGGATAATCATCCTGGTGTACTTCTTCATGCAGATGCTGGGTCACTGTGATTCCAGGTACCTCTTCAGACTCAGCCATTTCCTCCATTTCTTCATCCTCCTCTCTGATGATATCCCTTCTCTCTTCCTCATCTGAAGGGGTTTCAGGAGAGTACTCCCTGTGCACTTGTATTTCACTTGGCCGTTGTTGTTGCCTGATGAACTCTTCTACTTCTCTTTGTGCCAGTTCTTCATCAGACACCATCTCTTCATCACTCTTGTCAGCTTTGTGTCCCACAGTAGCGGTGGCCTCTGTCATGAGAGACTGTACAAACATGGAAGCCTTGACCTTGAGAATATCATCCCCAGTGTCCATGTCTTCTTCCTCTCTGGCAGTTGATTCTGGTTCTGGCTCAGTCTGTACCAATGGTGAAGCATACCCATCATCTGGCAGCTTAGCCTCGGGCTCTTTCTCATCCTCCTGTTCTGCTTCCTGTGGTTCTGGAGACACAGGTCTTTCAATGTCCAGGACATCAGACTTCAGATCAAACCTGTCTGGTGTTTCACTGGCCTGCAGTTCCCGCAGCTGTGGGTCAGAGCGACTGCCGCTAGATGTCCTTCCGTCTGGAGCTGCTTCCATTGGACTGTGATCCTCATCCTCGGCTTCATCGGCCAAAGCCTCGAGCTCCGCGTCTGGTTCATCATCTGCGAGATCCTCTGGTGCCGGGCGCTGTTCCTCCACTTCCGCTTCCGGCGCCGCCTCAGCGCCCTTCAGCACGTCGGCGCTGTACTCCTCGGGAACCTCGGACACCAGGGCGTCATCACTGGGCTCAAAGGCCGCCGCCGCTCTCTCTTCAAACTCCTGCTCCGCAGCTGAATCCAATGGTGCATCCGTGATTTGGTCAGACTTAGTCTCATCTGTTGGCATTTCCAGATCATACAGAGTTTGGTCGGACGACAGAATCTTGTCTGTAGTAGTGACTGTTAGATCCTCCATGACACTTCTGGTCGCGAACTCGGAGCTACCAACTTCTGCGGGTTTTTCTTCTGGGGGTGACCCTTCCTGTGTCTCTGATGTCTCTTCCGGTCTCTCCTCGTGGAAGGACACGCCTGGAATCATGACCTCGGCTACAACGCCCTGTGCAATCTGATCTGCGAAGGATTCCAGCCCAACTTCTGGTTGTGGCTCTTCTATTCCTCGCACAGCCAGTCCTTCCTCAACCACGGGCTCTTCTATCAAGTGTTCTTCAGGTTCTTCGTGCTCTCTTTCCACCTCAGCAACTTGAGCCTCGACTTCCTCCACAGATCTTGTCTCCTCCGGGTGAATCTGCTCCAGGATAATGTCCTGCTCTCTGGGCTCGTCCGGCAGGAACGCGAGAGCTGCGGCAACTTCCCCGTGCTCGGCCTCTATCTGGGCTAAGTCCTGTGGTTGGGCAGGGGCCGCGCCGCCCAACTGATCCTCGTCTTGCTCTGGGATGTACTCCACCTCGGTAGGCCCGTTGGTGTGGATGTAGGAGGGTTCTTCCTTCAGGGCTTCCGCCGCCTCCCCGGCTGGTGGCCCCTCCTCCCGCGGGAGCGCGATGATTTCTTCGGGGACCGGCTGGGGCACGGACCCTGGGAGCGGCTCCACCGGCGCGTCCAGCGGCGAGATACGCACATCAGACGGCTCACTGCTACTGATAGGCGACGAATGCTCAAAAGAGGGCGACTCTTGTTCCAGGGACAAAGATGGCTGCATTTCCCGTTGGCCACCTGCAGCTCCAGTCAGGACGTCTGGTCTTGCTGACTCTGCTGGACCTTCGACTATCTCAATCTGGGTAGTGGCCATACCCATGCCTACAGCAACACCAGCTAGATCCGCTTCTCTCTCTTCTGCTTTCCTGTGAGCCTCCAGCGCAGCCTCGTACTCACTGTATCCCACCAGGTCATTGTCTTCCACCAGTTCAAAAGGGCTGCTGCCTCTCTCGGCATCTTCACCCTCTGCTCCTGTCACCTCTTGCTCCTGGGTCTCTGCTGGCACAGGCGACACACTGACCAGTTCAATCTCGCTCACGTCCTCAGCACAAATGGGCACTTCCTCCACGCGCGCCTCCTTTGCCTGGGCTTCAGCAGCACGGGCCAGCAAGTCTGCCTCAAACACCTCGTCTTCTGGGCTGGACAGAATCGTCTTGGGCTGTGTCTCCACCGTTAGGGTTTTCTCCACCGTATCAGGAGAGACGTCAAAGCTGGTCACCACGCGGGATATGGCGCCCGAATCCAGGTCATAGGTCGCGGCCAGGAGAGTGGGCTCGGCGGATGTGTCTGATGACGATGATGTCTTAACTAGTTCCTCACTGGAGATAGAGACGACCTCCTTGGGCAGTTCTGGTTCCAGAGGCACCTGTCTCAGAGCAGCCACTGCGGGCACTGGCTCTGGCTGGACCACTTCCTCTTCCTGTGTTTCCTGGGGTGGTGCAGCTTGCGGGGATGGTGTGATCACAATGGACATCTCCTCCTGTAGTTCTGCATGCTGGTCTCCGTATGGCTCTTCCAGGTCTTCGCTGTCCAGTGAAGCAGACTCTGTCCTGTCCATGGAAACATCTGACGTCACTCTACCTTTGGTGGTCTGTTCCCTCAATTCTGTTTCTTTTCCTTTGGAGATCACGTCCAAGGGCTTCTCTGTGATGATCTCTTCCTCAGAGATGTACTCACTGGGTTCAAGTTTTTCTTCATCTTCTTCCTGTTCCACAGCTGTGGTTTGAATTTCAGCTGCTTCCACTGGTTCTTCTTCTGGTCTCTCGTCTGTTGTATCCTCTGTGCTGCTGATAACTCCCGCCAGGGCGGCAGCACCAACAGCAGCTGCACCTATGATGCCACCGGAAGCTGTCATGGTGTCTGAGGATGATTCTGATGACACGGTCCTGGTGGCTGTGGCATGTTCTGAAGAGGATGAGGTGTACCCTTCAGCCAGCCTCTTGGAATCTTCACTCTCCTCTGCAGGCTGGTACTCAATGTGACCAATCTTGAACCCTGTGGTGGTGGTTTTCATGTCCTCTTCTGTGCCAATTTCAAAGTCGTGAGTTACTCTGCCGACAATGGTGTCCACGACACTTGCTTCGTAAGCTCCGTCTAAGCTTTCATGGGGCTCTGACACTTGAGTTTCCAGATGTGGTCTGACTTGTTCTGGAGCAGTGGGAGTCAACTCAGTGACCTCAGGTTCCTTTAATTCTTGTTCATCCAGTTCCAATGTTGTTGGTTTCTTCATTTCAGGTTTCTCTTCTTCAAGCTCTTGCTCCTCGTCCTCCTCCATGATGGTGGTGCCTTCCTGCACCATGATGTCCTCATAGGTGGCATCCTCTGGTGTCTTGGCTCTTTCTTGGGCTTTTTCAATGACAGTTCCCACAAGCCTTTCAGCAATCAACGCTTCTTTCGTTTCCGCTAACTGATCTTTAGCTTCAGTCAGTTTTTCCTGCATTCCTTCAGCTTCCTCCTCAACAATTTCAACAGTTTCACTGAACTTATCTCCCATGGTGTCTCGAACTTCGGTGATTTTGTCCTCAAATTCATGTTTGGTTTCCTCGCCTTCGTCTTCGATGATTTCAATCGTCTCGCTGAAGAAGTCCCTGACTTCTCTCACAGTCTCTTGCCCCTCATCTCTCATGTCAGTGGTGACTTCCTGGAAGTCTTCCACGCCTCTTTCAGCATCACCCATCAAACTTGCCGCAAAACCACTCGCCTGACCAAAGAAATCAGAAGCTGAGTCTTGAGCACTCTCAGCTTTGTCTTCAACCTTGCTGATGAAGCCAGCACCAAAATCTTGAACCTGATCAAAGAACCCACCAGCTGAGTCTTTCACCTCTTCAAGATCATCTTGGACTTTAGCAACCTCTTCAGTGACAGTTTGCCTCACAGTGTCAACCTGTTCTTCAATGCTATCTTTAGCCTCACTCACCACAGTTTCTCCGTAGCCACTCACATCACTGTACACATCTCTCACTGACTCTTTCAGGCTTTCCACCCCTTCCTCTGTCTCTCTAACTGTTTCCTGCACAGTTTCACGGACTGTGTCGACTTTATCTTCGGCCCTCTGTGATATCTCGCTCAAGAACTCTTCCTGTGTGTCCTTAATTTCACTAAAACTGTCTATCATTGTCTCTTTCATGTGTTCAACTCCATCGTCAAATTCTGTGATCTTTTCGCTCACGCTCTCACTGATCCTGTCAGCTTTTTCTTCGACTTTGTCTTTCATGCTGGCAACAAGTTCTTCTTGGGATTCCTTGACCTCGCTGACTTTGTCTACGACTGACTCTGTAACTTTCTGAAGTCCTTCTCCAAGGTCAGTGATTTCCTCGTGAACCTGCTCAGTGACTATGTCCACTTTCTCAGTGACAGTGTCCTTGACATCAGACAGAACCTCCTGTTGCGCCTCCCTCAGTTCACTGGCCTTGTCAACCACGCTTTCCCTGACGGTCTCCACACCATCTCGAACCTCTGTCACTTTCTCGCTCACACTCTCACTGAACAAATCCACCTTATCCTCAACTCTCTCACTCATTTGACTCACGCGTTCTTCAGCTGTTTCTTTCACCTCAGTCACACTGTCTTGAAAGCGATCAACATGATATGCACCAAAGGGCTGTTGTGGGGGTTCAAATCTCTGTTCAGATTTTCTTTGGAGTTTCTCTATCTCTGGCAACAGGATGATCAGTTCTCTCTGTTTGGATTTCTCTTCAGTGACCGTCTTGCGGGATTCGTCAATGCTAGAAGTGTCTGACTCATCTCGAAAGTGAGTGGAGATCTCTTGGCGTTCCTCCTCGAAAACGGTGCTGGATTGGGGAACAGCCTGAAATTGCTCTGGAATGTCCTGGGGAATGGTGATTTCTTCTGGTTCTGGTTCGGGAATGTAGACTTCCTCCTTGACCTGTGTCACTTCTTCAGCAACACGCATTGGAATGTCAGTGCGTTCTGGGAATTCACTTGGCTCTGAAATGTCAGCATCACCTGGAATGTCTCGTTCTGGAAGAGCCTCAGGTTCAAACACCTGGGCAGATTGTGGAACGGTGGGCTGTTCAGGAAGCTGTTCTTCCTCTCCCTCCTCTTCTTCTTCAACTAAGGAGTCAGTTTGCCTGTGAAAGGCCATGTTGTCAAAGGACATGAACTCTCTGTGGGGCTCAGAGGACTGAAAACCAATGTTATCAAAGGACATGTACTGCAGTCTTTCAGGGGCTGGGCCAGCAGCCTCGTCTTCATAGGACTCTTCCATGTCAGTAGGCTCAATGGGTTCAGGAACGGAGGCGGGCTCTTCCAGGGTCATGTCAGCCTTAGTGTCACTGGGAGACGCTTCCTCCAGCAGGGCTTGTGCGCTCAGCTGGGCCTCGGCAGGTGAGGGCGACACTTCTCCTTCTATGATGGCTTCCTCTTCAGACTCTTCCTCCTCTTCAGGTTCTTCTGGGATGAAATCACTGGGGGACACACCAACAGCAATCTGCTGGATCTTTTCTTTCTTCTCATATAGGGGGCTGATCTCTTCTTGCAGGGCCTTTTCCCGGGTTGGGGAGAGGTCCTCAGGAGGGGAGTGGGACAAATCAGAGGGAACATGCTTTTCTAGGTCAAGGTCAAATGAGCCTTTGCCGGAAGAGGGGACCTGGGGTTCTTCCGCCTCTGACCCCGTTATTCTACCCGTTTCCTCCTCGTCCGCTTCGCCCTCCTCCATGGGTTCCTCTTGCTGGCGCGCTGCAGGGGGAGGAGAGGTTATTAGTTGTGTTAGTTTGTTCAGCTTAGCATCCGGGAACCTGAGAAGAGCTAGTGGCTAAGGTTGTTGCGCGCATGGGCAGTGGGGCTCGAGGTGGGGCGGGGCTTCTTAACTGGCTGGGCCTACGTACCATGTACCGTGTTCCAAGCCATGAAGAAGTCGTAGCGCTTAGCCTTTAGCTCTGTTCAGTTCACGTTTGGCATGCCTGCTCTGTGGTTTCATATCCATAAGTGGGATAAGCACCAGCAATGCTAAGCTCACACCTGCTTTGGTTTTTCCTCATGTCCCTGCTCAGCAGTATTGCTCCAAGTACAAGCCTGGTTATCCTTGAAGTTTCTCTGTATTGGGAGTTTGTACTTCAAGCAACACCACATTGAATAAAATGCAAATTATCTAACCCCCTCCCCTCCCTTTTGGAGACCCTCCCAATTGAGCTGATGTTACCATGGGGATGCCTTTCAGAAAGAGCGTAACTAAAGTGAAGCTCAGAATTACAGTGTCAGTAATTAAAAAATTATCTCAAAATTATTGTTAAATTATGACACTTAAAAAAAAAGGAACCCGTACCACAGGAACTATCTAAATCACCAGTGAGAACCCATGCAACACAGAAAAGACATCCACAGATGACAATGGAACACATTCATGCAAGAGACACAAAGCAGTGCAGGCTAGGCAAGCAAGAAACAAGCCGCCAGGGAAGCCATTTCACCTGTAAGATAAAATGAAACTAATTAAAACCAAAGAAATCATGTCTTCATTGTGGGTGTGCATGACCCAGTCTGCAGATGAGCCATCCCTCACAATGGTAAAAAGCTGCATGTGCTCTCCTTAGTCTCTATCATTGTGTCCTCACGTGTGTTTTGTAAGGGCAGGAAGGAGGGCACATTCACTCATTCAACGTCAAGTCACAATTGGGAAAAAGGTGTTGTTTTTAAGCCACTGAAAAAGCAAAACAAATAGATGAGTGTGTAGAATTAGTTTTGTACAGAGCTTTTTGTCTCTACCTGACGCCTCTGGCTCGGGATCGTCTCCCAGGGCAGTTTGCTCACTGCCTGCAGGGTCAGAAGGTGCCTGCAAGTCGCCTGCAGCTGCCGTCTCCCACGCAGCAGGGTCTGTGGGTGCAGCAACAAGGGCGGCACAATTCAAAACGATAGTGTTAAATCCCTTATAACCATTGCAGTGTCAGTGAATTAGCCGTGACAGGCAGTAGCTGTACCTTGGTTAGAGAGATGCATAACAAAGCCATCATTAGTTTGAGTTCATTGTTGTGTGCAATAATTGGGCCTGAGACAAACACGAACACCTCAATGTTTTGCCCATGCATCTTTAATGTGTGCCTTTCTTTCTTTGCTTAATTTTTTCAGTGTTGGTCAGCAAGAAAAAGGTTCTTGCTTCAGTCAGTCTGGCAAGAAATGCAAGGGAAAAATAGCTGATGGATGGCTTGCTAATCAAAGTGACAGAGCAACGAAAAATGAAACTGTTACGGAAACAAAGGCGAAAAACAGAGGAACAACTGGTTGAACCTATCACATCACATGCTCAGGGTGGAGTCATGAAGCATCAACTGAATATCACTCAAACTGAAACAAAAGTTACACAGGAAAACACAACCTAACGCCGAGTGGGAACCGGAACCCAAAACGTCACAGCCAAAAATGGAGCCTTTTCACCAGTCTGAAGACAAGCAGCGTTAAAAAGCAGTAGCGGAGGCGGGGACGGCTAAGCCAATGCAAACCGAAGGCGCAGGCGAGTGTGGAATACCTTTGGTGGCGTCGCCAGCGTCTTGGACGAGGTCCTCGAGACTCGCCTTGTGCAGCGTCTCATCTGGGGACGAGTAATGGCGCTGTCGGGAGCTGCTGCCGGCGCTGTCCTCCTCCCGTGCATGCGCCGCGCTGGCTTCCTGCTCTGCGTCGCACGACAGCGACCTGTTGATGACGTCACTTCCGACGGAAGCTGAGAGGTCTTCCTGCGCTTCCTGTCCCACGTGATCGAGTCCAGACTCGTAAGTGCCATCTATTGGAGGTGGGAAGACGCCCGGGCCTTTGGGTTCTGGTGTTTCCGGGGATCCCTTTTCCTGTTCCGGTTCCGGTGCCTGTGGTAGAGTTCCCGCACTTCCGGTCATCAGATCAGTATCAAATGCGTCGTACTGCTCAGCTTTCTCCAGATCTTCCTCCTTCTCTTCTGTTGTTGCTGCTGCTTCTTCAGCCGCGGCTGCGACGTCTTTCTCATTTTCAGCGGCTCCCTTCTCTTCCAGCTGGAGATCTGCTTCAACTTCTTGCTTCACGATTTCGTATTCGTCCACGTCTTTCTCTTCCACATCACCGGCCTCCTTGGTGCTCTCCACGTATACGTTTTCAAAGCTGGAGGATTTGCCATTCTGGGACAACCCAAAGAGGTCCTCTTCGTGCTTGCTGTCAAACCTGTCCCCAACGTCCACGTGTTCTGGAGGAGGTCCAGGCTTCTCTGGGGTAAAATCCGTGCCTTGGTAGATATCTTCATAGCTTGAAGACTTCAGCCTGTGAAGCTCTTCCAGTTGGGCTGCCACATCTACTTCCTGCATGGCTTCATCAATGGCCCCTTCAATCTCCACTGGTGGAACTGCTTCCAGGATCTGCTCAACATTCTCAGTGGACATCACCATTTTGTCTTCAGTCTCAGTCATTGCTTCTTCTAGAACTTCTTGCGCTCCAACACTTGTATCTATCAGCAGGTCTTCGCCTGTATCCTTCACCTCAGCGAAATCAACCAGCATTTCTTCAGCAGCATCTTTCAGTTCAGTCACATCAGTCACAACTATCAGTTCATCAGATTCTTCCTTCATTTCAATGGATTCCTTCATCTCAAAATCATCCAGAATGTATCTGGTGGTTTCCTTCATTTCTTCAGTTTCTCCTTCAGTCTCTTCCATTGCTTCCTCCAGCTCATGTTCAACTTCCTTTACTTCAGCAACACCAGTCTCAATAAGAAATTCTCGAGTTTCCTTTGTCTCTTCTTCATCAGGAACATAAGCCTCAACCATTTCCGCCTGTGGAACGAAAGCTCCCATCACTTCTGCTGGCTCATCAGCGATCTCCCTGGTTTCGTCTTCTGTATCAAATTTCAGTAGTTGCTGGACTTCCGGTTTCTGCATTTGCGGTTCCGGTTCAACTTCCGGTTCTTTCATTTCCGCCTCAGTATCA
>JAAUYG010079300.1_pt1 | contig 21449 bp, 18 predicted proteins | sample 7278091 | NCBI WGS metagenome assembly JAAUYG01 (sample SAMN14350201, study PRJNA611818) | marine sediment metagenome | isolation source: surface marine sediment (0.6m) | place: French Polynesia: Moorea | collected 2018-08
GCACCATTACATTTGACCGTGGCTGACCTTGAAAGGACAATTCAAGGGTTCTGATAAGGATGTAGTATCTTATTGCCAACTGGGATGCCCCCCTCGCGTTGCACAGCAACCGACTGTCTAGTTTATGTTAAGCTTCCTTAAAATTTTTTTTTTAAAATCAATACGTTTTCGCATGAATTTCATATTCCAAGACTATGTCGAGGGTTTGAGGACTAATCTGTAATTCTTTCCTGTCTCATCACGTCGATTACCAGCTAATAAAAATGTGTTCTTTGGGCCTCTTTTCTTTCAGAAATCTTTGCGGGAGTCGATGGCTCAACCAGATTTTGTGATGACTGACTTTGCTAAGTTTGACAGGCCTGGCCTTATGCATATAGCCTTCCAGGCCTTGTCTCAATATACAGAAAAATATGGCGCACTGCCTCGACCAGCTTGCAAGGTAAATCCCTTTCAATTTGTCAGTGGCAAAAGCCGCCATAGGAACTTAACTTTTGTCCGCTATCTTTGTATTGTTATACATAGGATACCTTATAAATAGGATATATATTAAGCATGTGTCGGTTACATGCGTTATTGGGATAATGAAGGATATGTATTGTATACAAGTAGGCCAGGAATGTTGATGTCAATTTTGCTTTACTGTTACCTACTAACTTGCCAGCAGGGGTAAGGTAGGTATTCTGTTGATTGCTCAATAATAGGCTGAAGAACAGGTACTACGAACAAGCAGTGAAAAATTGTAAAATTTAATCAAACGTCGGGCATTTATGCCAAAAAAACTTGTTTGTATTATATACCCGGAATGCACCTCATAACAGAATGTGACAACTGCCTTTCTCTCAGGCTGATGGTGACCAGTTCGTAGCATTGGTCAATGAGGTCAACGAAAGCAGCCCAGCAAAACAGGACTCTTTGGATGAGGCAATAGTGAGGCAGTTCGCCAGTCAGGCCACAGGTGATGTCGCTCCAATGCAAGCTGTGATTGGAGGCATCGCGGCACAGGAAGTAATGAAGGTAGAGTTCGGCGTACACCGTGGAATCATGTCAGAGAAGAGATTTTGACAGATAAAAATTTTTCATCCATAAAAAGCCTACAGTTACAAATCTTGTATACAGCAGTATTTTTGCAACAATGGATATCTGGATACATTCATCGTATTAGTAAAAAAAAGTGTTTTGTCCAGGTAAGTATATGTATAAATTATTGGTTTTGTAGCATGTTTCAAAATGTCTTTCTCTGTTAATATGCGTTCTGAGGAACAAAGATGGTATAAATGTATGCCAAGTTTTAATATAATGTGTTAAAAAGTTTGAAATTGTATTTGGTAAATGAATACAAGAGTTCAGCTACCGTCTAACACAGTGATTGATGTTTCAGGCCTGTAGTGGGAAGTTTACACCTGTCAACCAGTGGCTGTATTTCGATGCATTGGAATGTTTGCCAGAAGAAAATGCAGATGCAGTCATCACAGAGGAAAGCTGTAAACCTGTAAGTGATTGAACCTCCACATCGCGCAGAATATCTGTTAGTACAGGGTGCTAAGTGTGCTGCATTAAAGATAGAGTTTCCTAGTGAAATATTTCAACTACACTACATGGATTGCTCTTGATGGATTGCCTACGAGTTGCATTTTTATTTTCTTGCAGAGGAACTGTCGCTATGACGGCCAAATTGCGGTGTTCGGAGACCAATTCCAGGAGCGACTAGGGAACCTAAAATATTTCTTGGTGAGGCAGGGTCATCATGTATATATGGGGGAAATGTTTTATGGCAACAAAGAGTGGGAATGTATTCTGTCTTGTGCGTTTCTACATTCCAGTCGCATTTGATCTGACAGGACTGCCCATTTGAATTGAGACTTTTATGCTGTAAACTGTTTGTGCTGTAAATGCTGCTATCGAATAAAACTAGTGTTCCAGGACCTATCGACTAAGTGATGCATTAATTGTTGATATCTTGACAGGAATTTTCCTGATCACTTTGTAGTTGATCCTGTACTCGTGCTGAAGTTACAAATGGTGGTTGTGTACATTAGGTTTCTACTTGCATTCCCTTCTCTTCTTTCCTACATATTAGGTTACATCTTGGATATTAAGCATTCCAGTGATACTATTTGTCTCTTGCACTTTACCGTGACAAAGAATATCACCTTGGGTTTCCAAATCCTCCTGTCCACTCTAATACCAAAATCTTCCTCCCATACAGGTTGGAGCCGGGGCTATAGGCTGTGAGATGCTGAAATGCTGGGCCATGATGGGTCTGGCCGGTGGCAGTGATGGCAAGGTGGTCATCACGGATATGGACATCATTGAGAAATCCAACCTCAACCGACAGTTCTTGTTCAGACCGTGGGATGTGCAGGTATGTAGCAACCTGGGCTTATAAAATTCAGACCTTTGGTGGGAAAATATAGGTTTGAAAGTTACGTCACCAAGTTTTGACTAAAGTCAGTAATCCATGCACTACCATTGGTGAAGAGCCTGGGTTTTCGAGAAATTCCAGCCCTGGTCTATTGGGTCTGTTCCCACGTAGAAGGAATATGTTATCTTTCAATGGTCTTTCTCTCTGCTGGTCTTTCTCTCTGCTGAAGACAAATATTGTAGTATATTATGATAAAAAGGCAGAACATTTTGTCCAACAGTGGCTGCAGGTAAAGTGAATCCCTTCCAAAATGAACGTATTGACTTTGTAAGAGGATATGCATATTGTGAGTTGCATTTTACTGATGTACAGCCAAAAAAAAAAAAATCAATTTCCTGTAGTGGAATCACACAAAAAAAGTTCATTGTGACTGCTGGTATGCACTAAATAATATCATTTCCACAGAAACCCAAGTCTGGTACCGCTGCTGCTGCTGCTAAGGCCATGAATCCGAACTTCAACGTGGAGTCACATGAAAATCGGGTGGGCCCCGATACCGAAAATATCTACACCGACGACTTCTTTGAGGCTCTGGATGGCGTGGCTAATGCCCTGGACAATGTAGATGCCAGTAAGCAGTGGCCACTTGTATTGGTGGCTATGTGTTTCTATAGTTTGCTTGACCCTGTAAATCTAGGTCTCTAGAATGCCGCTATTGTATCTAGAAAATTGGTACTAAAACACAGTAAATCCAGACCAACATTTTTTTTTTAGAGAAGAGAAAAATCTTCTCTCTCAGAGTCAGATTTTTGAAACCATGAGATTTTGAACACTAGGTTGGAGGTAATGTATCTCTGACAGTTCTGTACATGGCATGTATAGAGGTGCCAAGTTGTTGAATATACATGTACATGGCATGTTGCTTCTGAAACTTTACTGTTTTATAACATGGGATACTGTTATGTAACATAGAACACTGTTATGTTATGCAGACACTGATATGAATACTCGTATTATGGATATCAAAGTGTTCATACCAAGATAAATATACTTCACTTCTTAAAGTTTTGAATGGCTCTGTGGAGTGTAGAAGGGTGCCAGAATATTGTAATTCGATAAATGTTATAACAGATGTTTAGAAATACTAAATTTGAGAATTTTTATCCAATTTCCAGGAATGTACATGGACAGGCGGTGTGTCTACTACAAGAAATCTTTGTTAGAATCCGGAACACTAGGCACCAAAGGAAATGTTCAAGTAGTCATTCCTAACATCACCGAGTCTTATTCTTCATCACAGGACCCTCCGGAAAAATCCATCCCCATCTGCACCTTGAAAAATTTTCCCAACGCTATAGAGCACACACTGCAGGTTAGTGGTTGTTGAGACGAAATTGGTGGTGAAAGCAAACAACACGGGAGTTAGGTGGTTGCCCTTTCAGAGCTGTTCCTTGCAGTGGTTTCGCTCCAGTTTCTTTGCCACAATTTTGAAACTAAACTTTTTGTGGTGTCTTTGATCAGCAGGGTGCACACCAGCATATTGAGTGGCACCGCAAAGGATTCCTTCCAATCGTGGATTTTCAAGGCTTCAAGGAAATGGAGTGTGACTTCTGTCTTCACAAGATGCCTTTGTGAAAATTTGAAAGTTCGAATTATCCAATAGTGCTGTTTTTCCCACGGTGTGTTTGTCGTATTTTCCAGGACGTTATGTTGACATGCGATGTGTCCATAACCAACGAGCTCTCGTTGATTCTGGGTATTATGGGTTGAGAGGACACGTTCAGGTCATAGTTCAGAACCTCACAGAATCCTACTGCACTATAAAAGACCCCGATCCCCCAAGGAGGTTCTGTATGTGTCCAAGTCACAAACATCCCTATTGCATTGAGCACACGCTTCAGGTTGGAAGTATTGCTTAATGTTGAACCTGTTTATATATCCAGCAACTTTCCTATCTGCACCTCCTGTACATGTAGCTGCAGACTTCTCTATAGCTACCTCATTTATAATATCTGATAATAACAATAGTTTGGTGTTTAATACCACAGCTGGCAGATTTGACACCTTGAAGTGTTGCGTGTATATATAGTGAGTTCTTCCTGTCTACCCTTGCTGGGTCTTCGTTTGTGTTATCATATCTGAGGCGATGCCTTTCTGTTTGTTTGATCTCTTACGCTTTACTGGTGTAACACTAGCTGAGTCTGCTCGCTTACCTTCTGGCTAGTAGCTCGTGACTTGACTTTTCACTTTGTCGTCTGCTGTAGAATATTTGCAGGACATGATGCACTGGCTCTGTTTTCGTTATACATTTTCTCCGGAGGAAAGGCCGACATTTAAAGATAATGAGACTGAGTGTATATGAAGTGCTGGGATATCCATACCTTATGGTTGACATATTTATAGAGTGTTAAAAGCTTCAGAAGAGATCTTTGCTTATCACACATGGCTCTAATTTCTGTTGTTCAAACTAGGATGAAAGCCATGATTCAAGCAGTGAACATGGGTCATAGCGAGAGCTTGATTAATATATTAGTAGGTCATGTTGATGGGCGATTTGTCATCATACCAAGCGTTGCAGTCTTTCTTCCTCTTAATCATTCCGAGTGGCAGTCTATATGTCTATTTGGCTTTGGTCAATTTTGTTAATATACAAAAACAACTTCCTACAATTGCTACCATGTATAGCGGTTGTGCACAGCACATTAAAAGACAGAAATTGGTGCAACATTTATATGTTAATGTTAAAGGCTCAAGATAAGGGCATTGCTATGTTGGTACATTGTGTAAATTGCGTACATTCTCATAATATTGGATCAAGAGCTCCACGTATTTTAATAGTTATTGTGGAGCAGTAACACATGTTCTTAATAGTAGTGTGATGAACATACACAACTGAGAATGAGTAAATCAAATTTTTCCTTGTAAGTGATCAGCTTCAGTCGGTAACTGTCGTTATTTCCAGTGGGCGCGTGACCAGTTTGAAGGAATCTTCTCTCAGCAGCCGGAGACGGCCCGCCAGTATCTGACGGACCCCAAGTTCCTGGAGCGCACATTGAAACAAGCCGGCACCCAGCCCGTGAGTGATCCAGATGATGCACCCAGCAGCTTACTCTTTTTGGATCCCTAAACGTTTTCCACAAAGGCTTTCCAAAGCCAACACCTAATGAGAAATGCGAGATCTATAACAAATACTGGGTATCTGGGACTGATATATCAAACTGCATTAGCCTGAAAACATTTTAAGTGGTGTACAGATTTCAAGCTGAATCCCTAAACGTTTTCCGGAAAAATTTCCCAAATCAACTCCTGAGTCATGATAAAAAATGGGAGATCTTTACTAAACTGGGTATCTGAGAGTAGCCTGAGAACATTAAAAAAAAAGCTATTCAAAGATTAATTGATTTAAGATCTCTTTCTTATTATATGCACAAATACTTTTTGATAGGAGTTGAAAAAAATATATCAGTATACTATACATCTTATTTTCACTTGCAGCTTGAGACCTTGATGGACGTCCGGAATGTTTTGGTAAAGGAACGACCGGAGACATTCCAGGATTGTGTCGCCTGGGCCAGGAACATGTTCCAGGACAGTTACAGCAACCAGATCCGCCAGCTGCTCTTCAACTTCCCAGCCAATCAGACCACTAGCTCTGGGGCCCCGTTCTGGTCCGGTCCGAAACGATGTCCACATCCTATCACTTTTGACGTTAGCAATGTAAGGAGCAGTTCTTGACACTTTCCTTCACTTTTTCACCTTCACTTTTTTGACACAAGTTCTTGCAGGGCGTGGGTTTAATAATAATAAAAAAATACTTTATGGGCTGTATCTTTCATTTATGCCCTGAATATCTCTTGACACGGTCACCAAATGTGTTTGACGATGATTTAGGCTTAACATTTTCTTTTAAGCTAGCGCCAAAACTGACCCAACCAGGGTCTGGGTTCTGGAACAATCTATAAAATCAACCTCCTCCTTATGGATAGAAAGGACTGTCAAAGTGATTGGTAGCCTTAAATTCTAGATTTGGCTTTTCCTTAGTCTATTAAGTTGCAAAGTTTGACTTGGTGTGAAAGGTGTATTTATGATGTTCCAGGGGAAATGAGCTTTCATATCAGTGTATGTAAAATAACGTAAGGACATAAAGGTTGTTTAGCTTAGGACAAAGGACGAGTTGACAAATATAATCACAGTCTTACCCCATGCTACCTACTTTTGATTGTTGAATTTTATTTCAGCCTGTACATTTGGACTACATAGTAGCCGCGGCGAATTTAAGAGCTGCGATATATGGTCTGGAGCAGTGCAGGGACTCTGCCGCCATTGCCAAGATGGTTGCCATGGTTCCGGTTCCGGAGTTCACCCCGCGGTCAGGTGTCCATATAGATGTCACAGACGCAGAGGCTCAGGCCAGAACAAATGATTCTAATGTTGGTGAGTGACAAAGATGAACACCGACATCTTGTTTCGTCTTTATTAGGATGTGCAGATATAGGAGGTGTTTTTTAGGGGTGTTTTGCTGGTCTCGGAATCTGGAGATATTTTATTGCTCACAGGTATTCAGGACCCAGTGTGTATATTATGGTTGGAATGAAATGTTATGTGTCGTGCTTTGCTTGCATACCAACTGAAATAAATGACACGCATTTTCTGTGCATGGTGTGAATTAAAATATCTTAAAAAACAACAGATAATATTCTAATTGTGCAATGAGAAAAACTGATAGTGTAGGGCATTTTGTTTGTTGCCATGTTAGATGTTCTACTTAGCAATTGTGAACTTGGCATGTTTGTGTAAATTCCCATTCATTGTCCATCTTTCAGATATGGATGAACTAAACAACTTGCAAAGCACTCTCCCGACCTCGGACGACATAAAAGGAATCAAAATTCACCCAGAGGAGTTTGAGAAGGATGACGATGCCAACTTCCACATGGACTTCATCACGGCTTGCTCTAACCTGCGAGCTGAGAACTATGATATAGCGCCGGCAGACAAACACAAAGTGAGACACCAAACCTTAAAAAAATAAACAAAGAAAATACTTTTGAGAGAAATTTCAGTTCAGTATCGACTCTCGCAGCAAAGATCTTAACTTTATTCTTTAGAAACTCAACTCTGTTGATTTTAAGTCTCAATATAAAAGACAGATTGGGGGTTAGCTGTGTATCAAAGGCAACAGGACTTTAATAATCCAACTTCATACTAAACACGTGGTCTTTAGCAGCTAACCTTCAGGATTAAAATTGCCTGACTGCCAACTCAACACCTTTTCATAAAGCCAGCTTTTATAATGCCACGTCCCCTGGAGTTTCAGTCTTTTGTTTGATCTTTACAGAGCAAGCTGATCGCTGGTAAAATCATTCCTGCTATTGCCACAACAACCTCGCTGGTGGTTGGTCTAGTCAACTTGGAACTTTTCAAGGTAGGATAATAATATAATATAAAAATTCTGGCTGGTAGTGCGTATAATAATAATAATAGTAATAGTAAAAAAGAAACCCACTAGGTTTCTTTACATTCATGCAGAGTGTTACATCCTAAGTTTCAAATAATCTGCAACTCCTTGCATGAACCGATTATAGAGTGTACAAAGTCGAAGCAGTATATGTCGAACATGTCTGATGTCGATTGGTTTGAGGCTCTGTATATGTGTGACCAGATTTCAGAAAAAAAAAAAATCTTTCAAAAGCTAGAAAAGATTTGAAGTTCACTCATCACCTTGGTAGCCGATTTCTCTTCCATGCTTAATATCACTTGCACACTTAAGATTTTTGTGGAACACAGCCCCTGTTCAGTTGTTTCAGTTCCTGGGGAGGAAATACTAACACATGTTTCAGTTAAGTGCAGATGCACCAAAGCTTCATGACACAAGATGAATAATAATACTGATTCAGTATCGTTCAGTTCTAACACCCGGTTTCTGCTGCCGTCTTCTCTTACAGTTAGCACAAGGTCACAAGAAAGTGGAGTCCTACAAGAACGGCTTCATAAACCTGGCGTTGCCTTTCTTTGGTTTCTCCGAGCCCATTCAGGCTCCAAAGAACAAGGTAGGAAAAGAATCTGGCAAGCATACAACGACTTGTGTGTAGTCGAGCAAAGAACCAGTGAAGTTGAGCCTTCAAGGAGTGGGGTGGGCACTGGGCATTTTGGGATGGGACACACAATTTGTCAGTGGCACTGTTGTACAGGAAGATGTGCATATCAACTACAGTGTATATGTCCAGAAGTTCCAGCCATAATTATTACCAATCAAGAGGTACGAAAGTAACCAGTATCTGACAAGCTTTGGTTTTGAGGAGGAATATTTTGTTAATTTTAGCAATTGGTAAGCCATCGTTATACACTTTAATGATTGGAATCTACCTGGTTACCTATCCTAGATGTTTCAATTCTTGGAGTCTGTTTTTCATGTAGTATGTGTCTCAATAGCTGACATGGACCTTTCTTGCAGTATTACGATACAGAGTGGACCCTGTGGGATAGGTTCGAGGTCCAGGGCGAAATGACTCTCAGGGAATTCATAAACTACTTCCAGGTAATCAGCCACTTGGCTTGCACGTATAGTAACACCAGCTATGGTATTCACAACATGAGCGCTTTTGCTACACTTAACACCATTGTAATACACCAAAGTTATCGTAATCAAAGCATAAAGAAGGGACTTAATACTTGGTCTGAACTGAAGTAACACCAGTCATAGTGTACAGAGCCACGACTATGATGGTTGAGCACCGTAGCCATTCTGTTGAGCCCACACGCCATAATAAGAATGCTGCGGTTTTCCATTGTTGCAGTCCTTACCCGGGGGGCTTTAAATAACAACAAATATTCAGTTTGTGTTTTCACAAAGTTAACCACTTAAAGGTATTGGGAAAGCACTGCATGTATAAGAATGAATATAATATAGTTAGCCATTATACAGTTCTTACTAAGTGCATATTAGAATGGAGACTCCAACCTGCCAAGCTTATATCAGACACTAGTGAACTTCCTTGAAAGGTAGATTTCCGACACTAGTAAACTTCCTTGAAAGGTAGATATCCGGTGCTGGCTTTGAAAATTTAAGTTTGAATACTGCTTGCAATACAAAACTTTTGTAATACATAACCTATAACCTATAGAAAACAAACCTTGAATGTGTAACAAATAGACTGACTTTGTGGTCCATTAGCCGAGCAGCAGGATGAGGCATGAATTTGGAATCCAGTCTGGTGCACTGTCATCTTTTATCTTGCCTGCTGTGTACCCAGCCATCTTTTATGCAGGGGACCAGCCACTCCCATATTATTTCCCTCCTAACTTTGCCTTTCTGTCACTGTAGGAGAAGCACAAACTTGAGATCACCATGCTGTCGCAGGGCGTGTGTATGCTGTTCTCATTCTTCATGCAAGCTGCCAAGCTCAAGGAACGTGAAAACCTTCCGTAAGCCCTCTCGCAATGTTTCCTATGTCTGGTATTGAATTAGCTCAGTAAATAGTATGTCTAGGACCCAGTTTTGTGCATTTTGTGTGGATAACTGTTGCGGTAAACGTGCGCCATCCAGTAGTGATGAAGATGACTATATTTAATCAATGACTGATAATGTTGCACATACCTACCTTGGCTTAACATAAAAAAAGAACTTTTTAAAACTCAATCTCCCATGTTAGGTATTGTTTTCCGTAATCATATTGATTCCTTGTACCCTGTATCTAGGGATATCCTGAAGTCAACCGTACTTCCTAACCATATATAAAAGTAACTAGCTTAGTAACAACTGGCTACTTTCTACTCTGTCAGAATGAGTGAAGTGGTGCGCAGGGTATCCAAGAAGAAAATCCCGCCTCACGTGCGAGCCTTGGTGTTTGAGCTCTGCTGCAATGACACCGATGGGGAGGACGTAGAAGTTCCTTATGTCAAATACACGCTGCCTTGAACCGAACCCTGAATCATCTGCTGCTCGAATAGAACACAAAAATGTTATATTACGTGGTAACAGGACACTCCTACGTTAACACTGTGATGAATATTGTTTGCACAATGGAAGGGCTATGCTTGGTATGCATTCTGTACATGTCTTGGTGTGCATTCTGCATGTTAAATGACTAGGGGATGCTTTCTTAAGATGTTAAAACTGCTATGTGGAATCTCATAGGCTGAGATCACAAAAAGGAATACATTCAAGAGATAACTTGATATACAGTACTTTTTCATGTTTTTGGGTTATTGAGAGGTTATCAGCACTGTTAATGGCAGGTGTTATCTTCGCTGCAAAGTGTCTTGTGTGAGCTTGACAAACTGGAGTATCCACTGCACATGTACTGTGTTCACTATTTTGAAATGCAGTGAGAGGTTAACCACATTGGTAGTTTGGCATGAAATTGACGCTGTAGCATTCCTAATGAAAATATTCCTGTAGGCTTTGAACTATGAAGCTGTCCAAAACATCCTTTTGACCAGCTATGCAAGGTAACATTACAGCTGTTTCGCTTTGTGGACACTTAAAGAAGACTTTGAAATCAGTTGTAATTCATTACTAACAACTACCACCAAGGTGTGCTCACCAAGATCTTAAATCGCAGGGACCACTGTAATAAGCATTGACAACTGTGTTATAAAGAGCAAAATAGTGCTGCTACTATCAGGCACGTACTAAACAGTTGCAAATGCCTAAAATAAGGCTAATGGAATGATACCATAGTATCTATGGCATCTGGTATTGGAAGTTTGTGTAAAATAGTAGTAGGTTTGATGGTGCATCCATTTGATGCCTTAATTACTTTAAAATATCTCTCCTCTGGTTTAGTGTAAAGAATTTTTTTTAATGGGCATGAAAATAGCCTATCCTGGTGGATGTTAAGGTTATGTGAATTGGATATTTGTGTAAGGTTTGCACCTCGGGTGGTGTGAAAGATTACTATTCCAGATACGTTTTGTTGTGTGCCATAGTGTTTAGAGACCCATGTAAGTGCTAGATAATGCAGGTATTCTGTGTTCACAGAGGAGCAAGCTCTGCATATCATTTGAAATGGTGAACGTGATCTTAACATTAATTTTGCTTAACGCCATAATATATTGACCTAGTAAAAAACATTTGTGACTTGTCCTAGCTAACATCACGTGTTGAAATCACTTAAGACAGTAAATACAAGCTCAATATTTTTTGGAATTGATAATATATGGTTTAGCGATAGGGATTAATTATTTTGTAGGATGGTGTGATCATCATATTAAAGGTTGCATCCTACAAGAAATTGTAACAGTATGATGTTGTGGTAATTCTTGTGGAGGAAGAAATGTGCAAGGTGTTTTTGACTGTATGAGTTTCCATTGCTATCCAATTTATGTCCGTATTAAATATAATAAAAAAGTGCTGTATAGACATATCTTTAGACTGTTGAGATTCTAATGTGCCGCAGTCCTGTTGGTAATAAACCAATGATACCCAACATCATTATCTTACATTTAACAATTGTAAAGAAACAAAAGTATCACCTCGTGGCCCTTTCATAAAGAGTGCAGAAGTAAACTCGCAATTGGTATAAGCAAACGTAACTATGGGACACACATCTTGTATCCAGTTGCTTGTATTTGACTTTCATAACATGTTAGAGAAAGAAATTCATGGAGAAACGTTCTCATGACTGGCCTGCTAAAGTCGACTCGATTTAATAGAGCAGACATTTTCCCCTGGAGATCCCTTTGCCAGACTGCTGTTTCTGGTAGTAAAGAAGAAGCATATAGAAATTATTTTCTTCTGGGTCATACGTGCTATGTTGTTGACGAAGTGCACAGAGATCTGAAGGTTGTACCTCCCAGTGTCAACTTAAATGTATCTATGGATATCCCTCTTGATCCAGTTTATTCTATTGAGGGCACCGTTGACACATTGGATTCCCATTTCTCTTGGTGAAGAACTGCAAACCCTGTCTTAGCAATGGCAAAACTTCAGGATATTTAACTTGACTGAGACTAAAACAAAACGTTATGCATGAAGTTAAAAAATTGTGTTTGGAGTTGATGGAAGGATGTGTGTTCCAGGCTTCATAGAGAAAGGGTTAGGTGAGGAACAGTAGCAGTATGTAGAGGTGGGGTAAGGCTGAATGTAGCCTATGTGGGTTTAGTAGGGGAAGGTAGAGGGTGGTATCAATAGTATACAATATAGTACTAGCAGTAGTGTGGCGAGCTGGGCTGTTGTGCCTAGGGGAAAGTGTTGTCAGAATAGGGACACACCATCAACTTGACATTGGCTACTTGTCTTGGCCTTCGGGGCATGATGTTTTGCATCAGACGTCCTTTGAACCTACTATATGGGATCATATTCAGTGATGATGTTGCTCGCAGTCAAGAATGACAAAAATGCTTGTGCATACAACGAATGACCTTATGAATGAATGACCTTATGAATACGGTGAAAATGATTAGTTTCCACTAGAATACCTTAATACGCTCTACTCGGTCATAAATTAAATAAAAGTACATAAAAAAGGGCTGCATATAACATGAATGCGGGCTGAACCTGTTAATGTTTCGTGTGAAGAATCATGTGAAGGACCACAAATTTTGGTTCGTTTCATCTATCGCCAGCCCTAAAAAGGTTGTAGAAAATCGGAGAAATCGAAAATGCAACGAATGACTTCTACTGATCTTGAGCACTTAGCCATGGGATATTCTGTTCCTATCTACATGCTATCTGAGGCAAGTGAAAATTTTTTCTTTATTTTCTATTTTGAAAATGAATGATTTTTCCCTTTTGTGGCCCACTTTAGCGGGGAGCAGGAGTGGCATCAGCGTTGATTCTCTTGTTGGTGTGATGATCACACCCCTTTCTCAAAATCCAATGAAAAAAGAAATCACACAAGAAATGCTCTCTGTCCCCACGCAAAAACAGTTTCGCCTAAGTAGTTTAAATGCTCTCTCCGGGCATTTAAAGACCGGTTTCCCGGTATGAAAGAGGATTGGGTGGGACCTGTCTAGCATGGCTGCAACTGTTGTTTCACTCACTCAAATGGCCCCAGGTGACATTAAATCCCTAATTGCTATGTTGGGCAGATTGGAATAAATTTTGGCACATAGTAGCATAAGGCCGTAAACGTTTTGCCTGCAGAGTGTAAATAAAGTCTGGTCTTTGGCTAGAAGGTCTGTATATTTAGTTTGAATGGCTTGTTTTTCCTTCAAAATTCAAATTTGATGGCTGCGTTTAAAGGGCCTTCACCTGACAGGTGATAAGTGGGAGAACCAATCCAGAGAGACCAGATGAAAGAAATTAATCACAGGCAAGTGACTGACTCGAGTGGAAGGCGGACCTAATGTTTACTACAGCCCCCCCCCCCCCCACTCCACCCCACCCTGAAGTGACTTGAGCAGAGGCAATCCAGAAGAGTAGGGCAGGGGGGAGTTTATATATGAAGAGTGAGTGCATGTGTCGAGGTTTGGGGTGAGGAGGGGGGTTGGTTTCAAACTTCAGGCTTCTTGTGCCCTGTTCCCAGCTGTTCCTGTGGGCTGATTATCGCCACATATGTTTATTTGACACTGACAATCAGTAATGTACATGTACCACCAACCCAGGTTTAGCTGTTATGTCTGCCCCCCCCCCCCCTCCCTCCTCCCTCCTCCAGCACACTCTCACACGCATATTATGTCTGGGTTGTGGTCACATAGAATGTGTGGATGACTGTTAGAATGGGCGGGTGCAAAAACCCAGAATCACAGGCATGGGCCAATGGCAGTGAGCCAGAGGCTGGAGAAAAAAATTATGGGAAACCCACCAGTTTTCAGGCCTCCGGGATTCCGGTCTTTAAACGTTGTTTTAAGTGCCAGCTGAAAATATGCATTGCCAACACTCATGATCTTTGCCTTACTTGTCTGGGACGTGAACACCCCATGTATGAATGCACTAGATGTTTGGCTATAAAATTGAAAGTCTACAGAGCGAGGTTTTTAAGGCAGTTCTTATGGGCCGTTTTGTTTGCAGGGAATAAAGAGAAGAACGTTTATCCTCCTATGCCTCTCCTTTCTACTAGACAATTGTCTCAGTATTTGATAGACCTTCAGGGCATAGCATGTCAAGTGATGCATCTCAGGCTAATGGTTAAGTCCAAATTCCTCTGGATTTGTCCTCATCCTTGTCAGTTTTGCAGTATGCCTCTGACTCTCAACCAGTGGGGGCCCAGGGCATGGCTGTTGATCGCTCTTCCCCCCATTAGGGAGAATGTAACTTCTCCCCATCCAATCGTCCATGGTATTGTTGAATCACAACTTGCTTCTCCCACTGTTTGTTCTTCCATTCCCATTCATCAGGATGGAGATACGATCATCATGATGGGGATGGAGGCTACCCAGGATGTTCCTTAGATTGAGGATTCAAACTGAAAGTCTCATAGTTGTGTCTGGTCTGAAACCACCGAGGATCAGCCAGAACCGCCAGCTGATAGTCCTCGACTGGGAATAGAAGGTGGCCAGTCCATGGAACCTCAGGGCGGGGTGCACTTGGTGGTGAAGGAGACCCTTCTGCCAACTAGGACAGCTAATCTTGTCAGGACACCATGTTGGAATGCTTAAGCCATTCAAGATTCTTCACTGACGGAGCGCCGTCTTTGATTCAGACATCTCAAGGTCTTACTCTAGCATTACCGAGGGCTTTGGAAGCTCATTCTCGGGGGACAGTCGAGGTGGCAGCCTTAATTTATCACAGGTCTCCTCGTCCCTCCTGGAGAGACAGTTTAGAGATTTCAAGGACCCGTCTCAGGCCTCCTCTCCAAGGTGCCCACTCGAGACCCCTTCCAGCACTACTCCTAGTCTGGGATCAAGGCCCAGTACCCCTTTTGTTTATCTCATATGCGAAGTGTTATATGCAGTCCAGATGCTAGACCTTCTGGTTCGAGGTCCTCCTTCTGCCTCATCATGGGCTCTTTTACCTGACAAGCCTCAAACCAATCAGGCCATAGCATTGGCCGGAATATAACCATATCTTGCAGATGTTGCTCAAGGCTTTTTATGACCCCCAAACCACGATTGCAGCTGGTGGACAAGACTTCTCCATTCCGTGTTCCCATTAGACAAGCAGGTGGTTGCGACTAGCAACCCAAGGGGCTCGGTCCCTAGTTCAGCGGTCACAGAGCATTGCAGGTCATCGAGGCCTTATACAAGGAATTTTACAGGGGCCTTTAGAACAAAGTGGCATGCATCGGTATTAATCAGATACCTTTTCCGGTCTGCACTGCATCAGACATGTGCAGTAGGGACATAGCTCTCTATCTTTATCGAGCTTTAGTGGAGTAAAGAGTGGTCTGCTTTGCTGGGGCATCTTCTTCTCTAGGCCTTATCCATCGCCAAGCCATAGAGACCCCAAGTTTGGGGAATGGACACGACTACACTCTCATATGGCTACTTGCAGACTGCTCCCCCTCCATGTCTAAGCCGGTCTTTCCAGGGGAGAGGGTGAGGCTAGCCATCAACAAGCTTCCAGATCTTCTGCAAAACTATCTTGGGAGGAACTCTGCAAGTCGACAACCATTCAGTGTCAGGAAGACTGTCTCACTTCTTGAAGGCTTGGAGGCAGATCACCAACAATCTCCAGATTGTAGCACAAGGTTATGCCTTGCCTTTTGTGGCTCCACCCCCAGTGTCCAGCAAACCAGTAGAGACTCCTCTTCCTGTCACTTCTTTAAATCGTGAAGCACTCTGGATGGAAATCAAGTCCCTCCTGAACAATGATCTATTGGGGACCTTTTGCCAGGCGAAGGGGTGTGGGATGTGTATTACTCCCACATTTCCTTACTTCGAAAAAGACAAGTGGGTTTCTTGAATGCCTGCCTCCTCATAGAAAAGTTCAGAATGAAGACGCTGGCCCCTATTCTTTGAGATCTTAAGTCAAGCATGTGGAAGGTGTCCCTGGATTTGAAGGATTCGTACCTTCACGTTCAAATTTTTCTCCATACAGGAAGTTCCTGAGGTTCGCATTGAGGAATGCTTGAGGATCTATCAGCATTTGTCAGTGGAGAGTCCTTCCATTTGGGTTGGCAACAGCCCGCAGACTCTTTACCAAGATCTTAGCCCCTATATCGGCTCATCTTCACCTCAGGTAGCCAATGGCATAGTCAAGCAGACAATATCTGGGAGATAAGTCAGGTGTCCCAATGCCTCCTGGCAGAGGCTTTGTGTCTGCAGGATGCCGTCAGAGCATAGTAAAGACTGATAGCATCTTGTTATGCCATAATTCCCCTGTGTCTGTTTCGGCTCAGACCAGTTTTATCTCACCTGTTCAGGAACTTCAAGCAGAGGTTGGAGAGTGTCTCCAAGATTATTTCCTTGGACACCCATGAAGTTCTGGAGGCTGTCCAGTTCTGGTTGGATCCCTCCCATCTGGCAGAAGTAGTTCTATTGGGCTTTCTGTCGCCCAACCAGACTCTACAATGGATGCCTCCAATCATGGTTGGGGAGCAGTCCTAGATGGAAGAGGTTGTGCAGGGACATGGACTCAGAAAGAGTCTCTTATCATGTCAACCTTCTAGAAACATTGGCAGTTTTCAGAGCACTGTAGTTCTATCAGAAGAGCTTCAGCCAGGTATTCTTCTGGTTCAGGTGGACAATACCACCTCTTTCTTATCTGAACCGGATTGGAGAACAGGTCCCATTCACTCAAACAGTTTGCTTGAAAGATCAGTCTATGGTGCCTGGAGAGGTCTATAACACTTAAACCCATTCACTTTGCTGGAGCAGATAATGTCGAAGCCGACAGACTGTCCATCCTCCATCGACTCATCAGGACAACCTGGACAAGTCAGTGGAGTGGTCCGTCGACCAGGGAGTTGTCAACCTGTTCTTTCCTGGGGGAGGGGGAGGGGCATAGGTAGACCTATTTGCAACAGGTGCAAACGCGAAGGTGCTGATCTTTTACAGCTGAACCTCAGAACCCTCGGCCTGTCAATGCCATTCAGGACGATTGCTCCAAAGGTCTACTGTAAATGCATCCACTGATTCCATTACTTCACCTGGTTGTCCACAAGGTCAGGTGAGAAGGAGCAGACGTGATTGCCATTCTTCCATGGTGGATAAGGAGAGGTTGGTTCCCGCTGGTTCTGAGCTTGTTGGCCAACCTTCTGGTGCTTTTTCCAGCTCAGCCAAGTCTGATAAGGAATCCACACAGACTTCCCCCACCCAGTCCTCAGCACCCTGCGGTTAGCCGCTTGGCGGCGCCCGGGGAAACTCTCTGAGCAGCAGAGGGGATTCTGAGACAGTTGTGCATACCATTGTCGCTGGTAAGAGACAATCTACGGCGCAAGATCTATATGATGATTATATATGATTTTTGTTGCTGGTGTGATGAAAAGGATGTTGATCCCCTTTACCCAGCTGGCAGCTACTCAGCAGGTAGTTGATTATTTGGTCAACCTGGCTGATATATCAGTCTCACAACACACTTCTGATTCACATGTCTGCACTCATTTCTTGCACTTATGGTAGTGAATGAGTTAGGGTGGGTGGCCATCCTCTTGACTCTGCTTTTGGTGGTGGGCCATAAAGTTTGTTGCCCTCTCTTTAAGTTGAGGGTTTCTCCCTGGGATCTCCACGCCATTCTGGTCACTTTGACAGAGACGCTATGCCTTTACATCACATGGAAATGGAGCGTTTGGTGGATAAGACTTCTTTTTTGTGGCAATAGCCTCTGCTTGATGTGTTTCCATGCTACATGCTCTTTCGGTTGAGTTACCCTTTATGATTGAAAATCCTTGATCTTTTAATTTAGCAGTGAATCCGGCCTTTCTAACTAAGATGAACACCAAGGCAGACTTAGACACGAACCTTAGGCTGAAGGCATTCTTTCCTGACCCCAGTATGAAGTAGGAAAGCCTTTGCATCTTATGTGTCCTGTGAGGGACCTCAAGATTTATCTTGATCATGCGATGGACTTTAGAAGTCAAAATAGAGCCATGTTTGTTTATTTCAATCTAAGGATGCTCGACTGGTCTCTAAAATCACATTGGGCCATTGGAGTATGGCCACTATTCGAGATGCGTATTTCATTTTTGACAGAGAGGAAGAGATTGTTAGGGCTAACCCCCGCTCAGTTCGGGGAGTTCTAATCCTCCTGAAGAGATCTGTCAGGCCGCTATCTGGTTGACCCCTTGTTCTTTTGGTTATCGGCTGGATCTTGCTGCATAGAAGTCCCCTAATTTTTCTGCTCAGGTGTTGCCTGTGGCAACAAGGATCGACCACAGAATTGGATTAGGCTCAATCCCCTCCCCTTTTGTAAATTTGTATGTTGTCAAAATTTTATGCATGTTACTCATCTGTCAGCTGGACTTGTGCATGTGTGAGAGAGAGAAAGAGTTTAAATGACGTTTTGCATTAGGGATGAATAGCTTTTCCTTTTCTGCACACACTTCACACTTTAGGGGTTTGTACATTTTCCCTCAGCACTTTATGTATCTTACAGGTTTTTCTTGCTGTTGGTATATGCGCTGCGCCTATCTGTATCATATTTCCTAGCCTGTGGCTCTTGATGGGTTTGCTGCACGTCAGCGGTTCCCCAGGTCCATCCAGCACTAAGGCCGTGGCCTACCCCCACCATTTCTGCCTGCCAGATGGGGTGTTTCTTGTCATCGGTTTCTTTTGCCCCTTTTGTTTGTCCAGCCAGGAGCTTTGCTTTCATTTGGCCTGGGGGGAGTGGTGGCTGTGGGGGATGGGTTAATCTGGTGTGGTACTCTCGTCAAGTGGCACCTTGTTCTTATGTTTTTGACATCCCTCAAACAAGTATTGGATGGAAGAGTTTTTGACAGCCAGGTCAATTTCACTGCGTGGGACTCTGCACGAGTATAATGGCTTGAAGTGAGCCTAGTTATGACCAATTTTTCAGACTTGAACAAGTTCTTATATTGTTATAACTTAGCGAACTTGAAGTTATTATGACCCGTTCTTCCCACCTGCTCTCGCTGGCTGTCTCTCCTTTCCGTGAAATGGACGTAATGAAAAGTGGGATTGCTGACCAATTTTTGGCTGTTGCTGGCAGAGTGAGCTGTAACTACCATGCTTCAACGATCTTTGCTTTGCTCAATATTGTGTTGCTGGTCATTATCTGAGCAGATCGTAGAGTTGCAGTTGGAAAACACGGGGGCCCAGCTTAATGACAATTCTTGACGGTGGTAGATAATTTTTAAGTCTGATATTATTGCTTTTTTGTGGTTAAATGCCGGTGCTCTAGCTGTGATGCCCTTTTTTGCTAGAAACTGTCGAGTAATGGCTTAAACGTTCGCTGCATTATATAACGATATAAGGATTTGTTCGTGTCTGGAAATTACACTGATGGACCGGAAATTTGGGCCATTTGGGCCTCAGTAAGGTATGTTGTATGTATATTTGTACTTTTGATCTTGAATATGTTAAGGTTATTTTGGGGTCATCAGCGCACTTTTCCTAAGAGGGGCATAACTAAATAAAAAACAAAGCAAAACACTGATCATCGTAGAGCAAAATGGAGGAAAACTTGGCCTCAGGGGTGTATCTTGTTTGCATATGGGTACTTTTTACCGTGAATATGTCAAGGTCTTTTTGAGGTAATTCGGTACACTTTTCCCAAAATTGGGCTGTAACTCAAAAATGGCTCAGCATGTTTATTTGTATTTTTGACCTTGAACATGACAAGGTCATTTGGTGTACTATATACTAAAAAAAAAGGCCATAACTCAAGAAAAAAAAAAAGACGAAAATTTGGGCCTCAAACGTGTATGTAGCATGCATATTGGATACTTTTTACCTTGAACACGTGAAGGTCATTTGGGGTCATTCGGTGCACTTTTCCTAAAAAAGGAGCGTAACTCATAAACAGCTCACCGTGGAGCAAAATGAATGAAAATTTGGCTCTCAGGATGGTGTATGCACATGAATACCTTTGTCATTTTGATGTCATTCGTTGCACTTTTCCCAAAATTGCGTTAGGTCTTTTTGAGGTCATTTGGTGTACTTTTCCTGAAAAAAGTTGCGTAACTCAAAAACGGCCCAATGTAGGGAGAAAACGGACGAAAATTGCACCTCAGGGGATGTAAACGTATGTATAAGGGTAATTTGACCTTGAACATGTCAAGGTCATTTTGGGGTCAGTGCACTTTTCCCAAAATTGGCCCGTAACTCAAAAACGGCTGAGCGAAATGGAAGGGGCATTTGTAGCAGTATTTTTGACCTTGAACATGTCCAGGTCATTTTGGGGTCATTCGGTGCACTATTCCCATAATTGAGCCACAACTAAAAAAGCCGGCTCATTGTATAGTGAACGAACAGAAATTTGGGCCTCAGCTAGGCGTGTATAGAATGCATATTGGTATTTTTGACTTTGAACATGTGAAGGTCATTTGGGGTCACTTGATGCACCTTTCCTAAAAGGGTCGGGGTAAAAGGGGCATATATACTAGTAACTAAAAAAAGGCTCATAGTAGAGCGAAAGTTTGAAAATATTTTAAATATAGTTATATATTCCACTACGTCCTGTACTCCTGTCTGTCTATATGGTATATCCCCTGGGGTATATCCCTAGATATCCAAGGTAGCTAGCTGCATGTGGACGACCCTTTATGACACACAGCTCAAGTATAGATCTATGAATTCACTTGGGCGCTACCATGCAGATACTTCCAGGCCTGTGTTAGAATAAAATCGGTTCTTCCTGCAGATGAGTCTGAAATAAATCTGCGCCCGAAATATTGTTTTGAATTTTGTGTTAATTGGGCCTCTTGATATATCCATTTTTACACGGCAAAGTTCAACGGTAAACTTTTTTTTATATTTTGCATAAGATACTACATAAACATAGCATACAATACTGAGATAAGTCCCGTACAAATAGACGAGCGCGCTAATCATTTGCATCCGCTTGCCGTTGGGGAAAGCAAGCGGGTGTAGTGCAGTGCCAGTATAAGCCAGTTTAGGGCTAAAAGCCCCGGGCGGGACAAAACCACCTCTAGCCCAGCTGCTGTTTAATATTTTACTAGTTGAACCAAAAAGAACTCTCTGACAGAGGTGTCTGGGTGCCCTATAGCACTGGGCGCGAGTTTGGACTAGCTGAGTGAGGCGCGCACCACCACCCGAGGACATTACTTCAATGAAGTTTACC
>JAAUYG010174269.1_pt1 | contig 21405 bp, 20 predicted proteins | sample 7278091 | NCBI WGS metagenome assembly JAAUYG01 (sample SAMN14350201, study PRJNA611818) | marine sediment metagenome | isolation source: surface marine sediment (0.6m) | place: French Polynesia: Moorea | collected 2018-08
GCAAAATCTTCTAAGGGTAAATTCGTGGTGTAGCCACCATAGCAATGTTGCAGAACGTGAGTTGTCTTAGGGTTTAGGGTAATTGTCTCTAGGAAATCTGTGACTTTAATTCCTGTCCACTGTACGTCTAACTTTGACCAACGAGTAACACAATGAAAATCAGCAGTAAAGTTCTGCTGAGGTAAATTCATAAAATCTGACCAAGTAAAGGTCAACCGTTCCCCGCCTTCAGCGGTCTTAGATCCCGCTAAGCCCCATACTCGCAACTGCCAATCTTCGGTATTTATCTGAGGAGTTTCTCCGTAGGTGAGAACAGGAAAGCCTTTGGCTAAATATTGACCAGGGGGAACGCGATCGCTTTGAGAGGAATCTGGTTTGGCAAAAAATTTTCTCGACATAATCTTATATTACCTAGCTGAAGCTAAAAACAAAGGTGCGTACCTTCGAGGAAACACACCATTATTTTACCGACTTAATTGAAGACCAAAATGCAATTGGAGAATTGAACAGCGATCGCCGATTAATTTATTCTTCGTTATCTTCCTCATCATCTTGAGGATATACATAACTATTAGAACGGCCTGTTAAGACGGATTTGCCCAGAGACAAGGCTTTTTGAGCTTCTACTGCTGCTTTGCGCTTCCAAGTAGCTTTACGACTATTACGTTTTGATTTAGAAGTTTTCTTCTTTGGTACTGCCATAATTATTTAATTTAAAAGGACAACCTTTCTATTGTAATGGTTTGACACAAAAAAGCTAGAGAGTTTGACCAGGAAACAAACTAGTTTCACCAATAGATTGACCAAACTCTTGGCTACTAGAACCTAAAAACTTTTGATTAACTATTTCTCTAAACTCTTCTAAATCGGTTTTCCAATTATTGAGAAACTCAGTTATTTGAGCAACTCTATTCTCTTGGGTTTCTTCTGGATTTAAGTTGTAGTTGAAGTTACCAGCAAACAAGATTGCCGTGAGTGGCTGTTTTTGGGGTTGCTGCAACCTAGCTTCGGAGATATTCATTGTGAGTTGGCATCTATCCAAGAGATACATTAAATTGATGCCTGCTTGTACGGGAACTTTACCAATTTTTTTCCAAGCTCCAGTACCAAGCAAATTTCCAGTAATATACTGACGTACACTTTGAGGTGCAGTGGGGAACGGAATCAAAATTTTGGGGCTAACACTTAAGCCTACATATTCTGCATGGGGTAGCTTTTCAATATATTTACTGGCTACCGGGTAAATTGCCAAATCCTCTAATCTTTTATTGCCCAGAGATTCACTGATATTAATAGTACGGGGTTGAGCATTAATGCTAATGTCGTTGGTAAAGTTTAGCTGAGCCAAATTAGGATTTAGTACGGGCTGTTGGGAAAGCTCCCATTCTTTAGGAATAATGCCACTAAATTTGAGAAAATCTTGACTCATCATAGTAGGAGTCAGATCCTTGGCCACAATTATGATGGATATTTCTTCAATAAATTTAGTGGCGCTGGTCGAATTTACAGCCGATGTCATGTTTAATGTTGTCATGAAAGTTTAATAAACTAAAACGATTCTTCATGTATATATATGTAAGTTGCCCAAAAAAAGAATCAAATTCACAGTTTTTCCAGATATTTTAAAGTTAATTGTGATTGAGCTTAAGTGTGGGCAAAGCATAAAACAGAAGCTTTGTACTTTGCTCTTGTTCGAGCCAACTAAGCTATAATACCCAACCAATCGTGACTTACTAGGTACTAACAGCTAAGATCTAAAAGCCGAGATTGTAAGATAAACAAAACGACGTTGCATCAGACATAATTGATTAGATGCAACTAAATTTACATTGGGCTTAATGACAGGGACTTGCTTTTACCAAAAAGCTAACAGATGCAGTAGCATTTAAATGCTAATTACTATGTAACTCTTAATATCAAATTGTATATTATTGTTTTTGTTCGACTAAACGTTTTTTTTTCTAAAAAAATCACTTTTTTTATTATTTAGCCAAAAATATATATATCAAAATAAAAGTTACTTTCAGATTAAATTTGTCTTTGTCTATGGTAATTTAATTAAAATAAGCTTGATCTAACGACCAAGCTTATAAATAAATAATTATCAACTAATTCCAACTAACTATTTTTTATGACTCAATCAATTATTAATTTGATTAATAATTGATTGAGTTTTTCTCAAAAATTTTCTTTAAAAAATTAAGATGGGTTAGCTCTGAGGCAGTTGCTGAGTAGTTAGTGGCGCAGGAGAATTGTGATCTGTATTGCTAATAAACTCATTTTTGAGTATGGCGATCGCTCTAGCATATTGAGGATCTGCCTTTGTGGCAATTAAATCAGGATTAATACTTAAATTAGTCTGTTGTTCCCGACTAAGATCTACTTTGATATCAGGGGCAATACCTTTTTTGTTAATATCTATGCCACTAGGAGGATAGTATCGAGCAATAGTAACCGCTAAACCCGATCCATCAGAAAGAGCATGAACCGACTGCACTGTTCCTTTGCCATAAGTACGACTACCTACTACCTTGGCCCGATGGTTTTCTTTTAAAGCCCCTGCTAAAATCTCACTGGCGCTGGCTGAATAGCCATCTACCAGGACAACTAACGGTAAATTAGTTAATGCCTTACCGTTGGCAGAAAATTTTTGGTTTCCACCTTTGCGATCAATAGTGGAAACTATTGCTCCTTTTGTCATCCACATTCGAGCAATCTCGACACTAGAAAATAGTAACCCCCCAGGATTTCCCCGCAGATCTAAAATAAAACCCGAAGCTTGTTTGGCACTTAGATCTTGGATTGCTGCCTGCATTTGTTCTGCAGCGTGTGAACTAAATTCATCAAGCTTGATATAGCCCACCTTGGAATCTTGTTCTTGATTAAGGGTATAGCTAACAGAGGGCAATTCAATTTGTGCTCTAGCTATGGTGACATCAAAACCTGGTTTTTCTGACCGAGAAATCTTTAACTTAACCTCTGTACCGACTTCACCTTTAATTTCTGCTGAGGCTTGTTCTAGAGTCATTAATTTAGTTGATTTGCCATTAATGCTGACAATGTGATCTCCCGCTTTAAGTCCTGCTTCGCTAGCTGGAGAATTAGGTATGGGTTCAACTACAATTATTTTGCTGGTTTTTTGGTCAATACCTAAGCGAATACCAATCCCCGAAAGCTCCCCCGAAGTCTGGCTAGTTAATTCTTCATATTCTTCTGGGTCTAAAAATCTAGTATAGGGATCTCCGAGATCTTTGAGAGACTGACGAATTGCTTTATATGCAGATTTTTGATCGGTGTACTTTCTTTGGAGTAGTTCTTGTCGCTTTATTTTCCAGTCAACATGATTAAATTCGCGATCGACAAACTCACTGTTAACAATTTGCCATACTTCATCGATGACTGTTTTGGGGCTATCTTCTAGTGCCGCCACTACTGGAGAACTAGCTTGAGATACGAGCAAAGAAGTTGTAGCGAAAGCGGCAGCCAATTTTGTTGTCCTTGAACGATAGCTTTTGAATTTTAATAAGTCTAAAATCAAACCAAAACCTCTGGAAGAATAATTCATGAGCAAGCTGAACTGAATATTAGGAATATAACTAGGAATATAATTACAATACCGCCTCAAAAAATTGGGTTTCTGAACAGTATTAAATTAGGTACTAAACTACAGAATTGAGATAAAGCCAGTTATTTTTAACTTGTTTAACTTGAAAAACATATATATTCTACAAAATTAACCCAAGAATAGTATTAAAGGTTGATGAGAATTTGCAGTTCTTAATTATCTATTTCTCAATTTGCTTTTCTTGTTGGTACATAATACAAACAAAATCGCCTATATGTAGTATAAGTTAAATATATGTATAGAATATTTTGCTGTTATTGTCTGCTTAAAATGCTGATAAGTTATCTATGGTAGTTGAAATTAAATATTAGATCTTAAATATTCGATGCTTTAGAAGCAATAAAATCAAGCATTATTTGGCGATGGATGTCTCCCAGCGGTCTAGATTCATCTGCTTTTTGAGAATAACCATAACCGTGTTCAATTTCTTGGGGAGTCAACAGACCTAGATCCCAACCTTCATTGAGTTCTAATTGATCGATCGCTACGGTTAAAGGGCAAGAAAATATATAGCGCATGACCTGAGCATCAGCATAGCAATTAAATGTGGTCAGTTGCTCTACATGATAATTTATTTCTTCAATTAATTCCCGTTTAAGACCCGCTTCAGGTTTTTCTCCAGGCTCTAGATGACCACCAAATAATCCCCAAACCCCAGGATAGAGAATATGAGGAAAGTCATCTCGTAATTGCATTAAATATTTACCGTCTTGATGAATTATTGCCATCGTTACTGGTATTGGCCGCGGAGGTATAAAGCGATCTTTCATAAAACTTAGTCTATTTTTTATTTATTTAGAAATTTTTTGAACAATTTTACTTTACAGTACAGTTACTCTAAAAATTATTGACTATTTTTGCTCTACTTGAGACTCTAGTTGTTCTAATTCAACTATATAAAGATCTCCTAATTCTTGCTCAGCAAAAGCTAAGCTTTGATACTCGATCTTGCCTTTAATACTTATCTGCTGACCGAGTTTGGGAGGCGAGAGAGTCGTAACAACCCACACTTTACCTGTGGTATCTTCTATTTGGTAAGCAGCATTATCGACAAAAGGAGCTAGATGTACTACCTTACCTGTCAGATATACGGTTTTGCCGACTTGTTTGGGAGAGATTTGATTGATAGAAATAAGCGATGTTTTACAACTGACTAAACTCCCCAGTAATATCGCCAACAAACCAATAAGCCATATTTTGTTTTTAACTGGCTTTAACCTTAAATTGAAAATTAGCATTTCAAATATATCCTTACCAGTCATCAACACCCAGCTTAACTTTATTTATTAACTATTAAAATTGCCTATGTCTGCCTCAAACCCTTGTCTGCTTGATGGTAAAGCCTTAGCTCAAAAAATTCAGTTAGAGTTAAAAGCCAAAGTGGCTCAGCTAGAGCCTCAAATACAGCGTCCACCTGGTTTGGCGGTACTAATGGTGGGAGATAATCCCGCCAGTGCTGTATATGTCCGTAACAAAGAACGAGCCTGTCAGAAGGTGGGAATTGCTTCTATGGGGAGACATTTTCCTGGAGATACTACCCAAGCAGAATTAGAACAGGTAATTGCCGAATTAAATCAAGATGAGCTAGTGGACGGGATTTTAGTCCAACTTCCCTTACCAAGTCATTTAGACTCAATTGCGCTGTTGCACTGTATTGATCCCAATAAGGATGCTGATGGCTTACATCCTGTCAATTTGGGTAAGCTGGTGCGTTCAGAGTCTGGTTTGCGTAGCTGCACTCCTGCGGGGGTTATGAGGCTTTTGGCGGAATATGATATTTCTCTCTCTGGCAAGAAAGCTGTAGTAGTCGGCAGAAGTATTTTAGTTGGTAAACCCATAGCTTTAATGCTATTAGAAAAGAACGCCACAGTGACAATTGCTCATTCTCGTACTCAAAACTTGGCTACAGTGTGTGGTGAGGCGGATATTTTGGTGGCTGCGGTAGGTAAACCAGAAATGATTACCCGCGAGATGGTAAAACCTGGTGCAGTAGTGATTGATGTGGGGATTAATCGTGTAGAAAATAGTCAAGGAAAATCTAAACTAGTGGGTGATATTGCTTTTGATGAGGTAGCAACCATAGCCAGCTACATTACTCCTGTACCTGGAGGCATTGGTCCAATGACAGTAGCAATGTTACTCAGTAATACAGTACAGAGTTATAGTCAGAAAGTTAATTGTTAATTGTTAATTTTTACTAGATTACCTTTTCGTTTTGGTTATTATTTGTTTGTCTGCTTAAGTGTCTTGGCTACAGTTAATGGCTAATGGCTAATGGCTAATTGTGCTATTGCCGATTTATTGATTCCCTCAAAATCATCAAACCATTTAGATGAAAATAAAAACTTAATTAAAATCAAGAGAATTTAATGATTAACTAAGACTAAAGTAGTATTCCGCATATTAAGAGGAATTAAAGGGGAATTAAAACTGCTATGGGTACAAGTTCACGATCACTTGTGCTAAACAATACAATATACTCTTTTTTTATTCCTTGATAATTAATAAGTTGAGTTGAAAAGCTAAATTTATGCTGTTGTTTATTATCTGCTTAGTACTAGGGTTTATTTTTGCCAGTTTTGTTGAATATTGGCTACATCGTTTAATGCATATATTTCCCCGCTTTGGTCGAGATATTATTTCCCACTATAGACACCATAAAGAAAACTCTGCTCAAGGGGTGTTGCCAGAATTTAAAGATTATTCCATGGCAGCCTTAATAGGATTACCTGCCTTTTTGATCTCTGTTCCTGTGGGGATTAGTTTCATGGCAGGTAGTTTAGTTTACGGTATAATAGCTGCTTATGCCCATCAATTACAGCACGAAAATCCGACTAAATGTGTGTGGTTAGAGATGCCAGTCCACTATGTACATCATAAATATAATCAGTGGGATCATAACTTTGGTTTGGCAGTAGATTGGTGGGATAAGCTATTTGGCACTTATAAAGCAGTAGATTGGTTAACTGAAGACGAGTTGAAACAACCAGAACAAGGCTATTTACAAGTGAAGTGGTGGTAAATTGTGTAAATTGTTTGGTGTTACCAATTTGGGTAATGTTTTGAATCAATGCAATTTAACGTCCCACGTATTAAAAACATACTTCGCGGCAAGATATCTTTAATGGATATTTATATAGTCAATCAACTAAGTATATTTTTTTTATTTAGTGTTGGCTTATTATCTTCTCTGGGAGTAGCAATTGGGACAGTTTCAGATTTAGCAGATAAAATTACTGAATACCAACTACCTGTTTCTATTGCTATTTTAATTTTTGGCTACAAACTACCAGAATATATTGCCTATGCCCTACCTATTTCTGTCTTATTAACTAGCTTAATCATTTATGGTCGTTTGAGTAGCGATCGCGAATTAGTTGCTTTAGTTAGTTTTGGCATTAGTTTTTATCGCATCATTACCCCAGCTTTGGTGTTTAGCTTAATAGTCACGGGACTAACTTTTTTGTTTAATGAATTAATTGTTCCTACGGCAAATTATCAAGCAAATTTAATTCAAACTCCTTTTATCGAGCAAACAGAATTAAACTTACAAAAGAAAGATATTTTTTATCCAGAGTATGAGTTAAAAGCGGTTGATTCTTTTTCTTCACCACGAAAGCTAAAAAAAATCTATTTTGCCGAGCAATATTATGACCAAACTTTACAGGGAATAACAGTTATTTATTTAGTTGAGGATCAGATTACTCAGATCGTTACAGCTAAATCTGCCAGATGGGATCGAAAACAAGAAGTATGGGATTTGTCTGAAGGTAAAATAAGCCAAATAAACCACAGTATTGAAGATATTATTACCAAAAACTTTATTAATTTACAATTACCTTTATCAGCAACTATTTTTGAGATTGCGCAAAAGAAACGTAATCCCGAAGATATGAATATTCGGCAAGCAAAAGAATATCTAAATATTATTAAAGATAGTGGTAAAAAAATAGATATTGTTAAATTTGCCCTGCGGATTCAACAAAAATATGCCTTTCCTTTTATCTGTCTCATTTTTGCTTTAATTGGTTCAACTTTAGGTGCTAAATATTCTTATATAAATCCCTCTAAAGGATTTGGTTTTTGCGTGGCAATTGCGTTTGTTTATTATGTATTAGGCTTTACCAGCGATTCGTTAGGAATCACAGGAGTTTTATCACCTTTTTTGGCAGCTTGGCTTCCCAATATTTTATGTTTAATTATAGGAACATGGTTACTAGTAACTGTTAACAATTAATAATTAAACTGCGCCATAAGTCTATTCTTTAACCAAACGAAAGCCAAACAAAATATGACGCGATTTAATGGGGCGAGTATGCTGATAAGCAGCGCGACAAAATCCAGGCAAATCATCCCAGGAACATCCTTTCATTACGGCACGAGTACCTTGCCATTTAAGGGTTGAAGTATATTCAAAGACATTACCTGCCATATCTTCGACACCATAAACACTTTTACTGAGAGGAAAATTGGCGATCGCACTAGTATAGTTTAAACCGCTAACTGCGGCATTTGTTCCCTCATTCAGCCAATTATTACCCCAGGGAAAATATCTTCCATCTTCTCCTCTAGCGGCTTTTTCCCATTCTTCAGCAGTAGGTAAACGATAATTCTCTCCTGTTTGTTCTCCATACCAACTAGCATAAGCCAGGGCATCTTCATAAGATACTAGTACCACGGGATTTTGTGCCTTACCTGTAGGATATTTACCATCTATCCATAAAAATTCCTCAACTTTAGAGTAAGGATGAACTAAAAACCCCTGTTCTTGATATTCAGCTTCGGTAATACCAGGAGGTTGATGATTAGTTGCTTGGATAAACTTTTGATATTCCTGATTAGTAACTAAATTACGACTGATACAAACAGTGGGGAGAGAGGAAGTTTGTCGTGAAGTTTCTCGATCAAACCAACCCGATTTACGTAACTTTTGTTCAGCCTGAGCAATTTCTGCCTCCGTATTGGCAATTGCCTGCGCCGAAATACTATAAGCAAAATCTTGTTCCTGGCGATCGCTACCTAGAATAAATTCACCAGGAGGAATAAACACAAAAGATTGATCCCCCTCACAGTCTTGACGAGTAATTGACTCTGATGAATTAACCGACTGAGACATTTCACAACCTAAAAAGGCGATCGCCGTGGCGATTAAAATGGGAATTTGTCTAGTTAGTTTATTTAAACTTCCAGTTGTTGTCATGTTCCAATAACAATAAGGCAAATATCAAAAACTGTTTCTTGGAAGTTTACAATACTTGCGCTCTTAACCAAGCAATTGGCAGATATAGAGTTTTCTTGCGTTTGGCTACAAAAGCTCTTTTATTAAAAACATCATAATTATTAGCTTCTATTTCATTTAAAATCCCTTGATAGAGCATTAATGAAGCCCAGACAGGTAAACGAGAGTCGCGAATTAAATAGCGGATACCAGATTCGGCTTGTTTGTAATATTCCCTAGCTCTTTTTATTTGAAATTTCATAATTGCTTTCCAGCGATCGTCAATTACTCTTGCCAATAAGTCTGCTTCTGTGTAATTGAAGGCATGTAAATCATCAAGGGGTAAATAAATGCGATCGCGCCGCATATCCTCTCCTACATCCCGCAAAATATTGGTTAGTTGCATGGCTATGCCTAAAGCGATCGCTTCTTCTGTTGGCACATAAATTGGCTTATCTTTTTGCCAGGGTACACCATTAGAATCGGTGCCAATCCCCAATACAGCGTTAGACATTAAGCCCACTGTACCTGCAACTCGGTAACAATAAAGCTTGAGATCTTCAAAGGTTTGATAGCGATTACTTACCAAATCCATCCTTTGTCCAGCAATCATATCCCGAAAAGGTTGAATGCCCATAGGGTAGCGTTGGATAGTATCAACGAGGGCAACATCTGTATTGTCTATCGGATACCCCGCAAAAATAGATTCCAGCTGTTGTTCCCATTCTGCCAAAGTTTCTTTGGTGGTGTATTTGGCTTTATCACCGTCTACTAGTTCGTCTGTAAGACGACACCAAGCATAGATAGCCCAGATCGCTTTACTTTTCTCTTTCGGCATCAACAAAGTGCCGAGATAAAAAGTTTTGGCGTATTCTGCCGTAATTTGACGACAGAGTTCGTATGCCTCGTCTACCGAGACTAGGTTTTTTTTCGTTTTTGATTTTGGTAATTGCAACATTCAGAAGCAAACAGAGATACTGTCTTTTTGGTGGCAGAAGATAGGGTTGTGTCTTTAGTTGCCCTAGCCATTTAGCATTGTCTCATCCTATTAGCTACTAGAGGCAAATAACAGATAACAAATGTTAAATACCGACGGCGGCTATTTCTTTGTCAAGCTGTTTGGTGGCTGGATAATCTTGCGCGATCGCTTTGGCTGCTAGTTTACCAGAAAGTACCGCACCTTCCATACTCCCCAAATATTCTTGCTTAGTATAGCTGCCCGCCAGATAAAAGTTATCAATCGGAGTTTTTTGAGTTGGTTTATAAGACTGTGTTCCCGCTACAGCCCGATAAACGGATCTAGGAGTTTTAACCACCTTGAATTTGAGTAATTTTGCCTGATTATCACTATCAAAGTGATTTGGGAACAGTTTTTTCAGTTCTGCCATCGTTGCGGCAATAATCTCCTCATCGGACTTATCGATCCAATCTTTAGCAGGAGCTAGAACTAGTTCTAACATTGACTTATTAGGATCGGCATATTCCTTGCAGGTGTTACTCATATCCGCGTAAACGCTAAGTAAAGGCGATCGCGAAAAAAGTAGATGATCGATTTCGGTAATTTTGCGATCGAACCATAGGTGTAGATTTATTACTTCTACTCCTTCTAACTTAGACATCTGTTTAAAGAAAGTTTGTTCTCTCCAAGGTGCGGGCAACATTAATTTTAAGGCATCAACAGACATTGCTGAGACGTAAGCATCAGCGGTTAATACTTCATCTGCTGCACCGTTTAACCCTCTAAGTAAGAAGCCTTTTACTGTGCCATCTTCTTCTGTCATAATTTTTTTGAGGGGCGCATTGAGACGTACTTGTCCACCTTTTTCAGTGATGTACTCCACCATTGGCTGACACAATCTTTCAGTGGGAGAGCCATCGAGAAATGCTACCTTTGAACCATAACGCTCTTTCAGGAAGCGATTAATTGCAGTTAGAGGAATAGTTGCTGAAACATCTTCAGGATTAATAAAAGTTAAAGCTTTGGAAGCAGCAATAAAAATATCACTATTAACTCGCTCGTCAATTCCCTGCTGTTCTAACCAAGCAAGTAAATCATATTGATCCATATTCTCAACATACTGTTGTCCCCGAATAATGGCTGGCAACAAACCAATCGCAAACTTGAACTTTTGCGTCCAAGTCAACATATCATTGTTACGAAGAATAGAAATAATGACGTTAAAGGGCGCAGGAATATCAGGAACATTGAAACGAGAGTATGTCCCTGGTTTCTCTGGCTGATTGAAGATCAGAGCGTGCTGTTTCCACTGAAGTCTATCTTCAATCCCTAATTCTTTAAATAGCTGAATCATATTGGGATATGCGCCAAAAAAGACGTGTAGTCCTGTTTCATACCAGTCTCCGTCTTCATCTTTCCAAGCAGCTACTAAGCCACCTAATACATCTCTACGCTCTAAAACGATGGGCTGATGTCCCGCATCTACCAAATACTTGGCACAAGCTAACCCTGCTAAACCTGCTCCGGCGATCGCAACTCGCATTTAAAAATACTAATCTCAAATAATGGTTTGTACTTTAAGTCGTTATATTTTGCGACTCAATTTGATTATTATACTTTGCAATTCGTTACATTTGCTCAAATCATTAAACATTGATCATTAAACATTGATCACTGGTACCAAATTGATTCAATTTCGGTGATGATTGATTTAGCCTGGGTTAATTGTGTTGTTTCGAGTATCACTGTAACGTGACCTAATTTTCTACCAGGGCGCGATGTTTTCCCGTACCAATGAACAAAACTATGAGGAATTTCTAAAATGCGATCGCGTTTTTCTAAATACTCAGATTCTGATTCTTCATAACCCAACAGGTTCACCATCACCGCACCAGCAGATTTCAAACTGGTATCTCCCAAGGGTAAATCCGTCACGGCTCTTAGCTGCATAGCAAACTGCGAAGTATAACAGCCATCTAAGGTGTAGTGTCCTGAATTATGAGTGCGGGGGGCAATTTCATTAACCAAAACTCGATTATCGGCAGTCAGAAAAAATTCAATCCCAAATACTCCAACTACCTCTAGCTGCTCTAAAATAGTGCGAGCGATCGCCTGTACTTCTATAACTACCTTGTCATCAATACTTGCTGGAGTAATTGTCCAGTGACAGACTTGGTTTTTCTGATGGGTTTCGGTAACAGGATAAACGGCGATTTCACCCGATAGATTACGAGCAGCTATAATGCCCAATTCTCGCTCAAAAGGAATAAATTCTTCAATCAACAATTCTGCAACAGGAACACGCTGAGCTAATGTTGCCAAAGCCTGAGCATTTTCAACAATGAAAGTTCCCTGTCCATCATAGCCATGACGACGGGCTTTTAAAACCAGAGGAAACCCGTAACTAGATGCAATATCATTTTGAAATGACCAAAGACTAAATTTAGGTACAGGTATACCAATACTTTGCAAATAACTACGCTGATTGTACTTGTCTAATAAAGGAGCAAGAGTATCTAAACTGGGTCGAAAATCTACTTCTTGCTGCGATAGCTTTTGTAATGCGTCCAGGTCAATAAATTCATTTTCAAAGGTAATTACATCACACAGAGTCGCCAACTTTGCCGTAGCCTCAGCATCATCAACAGCGGCTAAAATTACTTCACCAGCACGACTGACGGCTGGATCATCTTGGTTAGGAGTTTGCACAATCAACTCAATATCTAAATTGGGTGCAGCAGCACCCATCATCCAAGCCAATTGTCCACCACCAATCACCCCGACTCGTTTACCTTTCATATTGCTTCTCGTCATTAACAATTAACAAGTTTACTGTTTAAGTAAGAGCAAACCGAGAAAAATTATTGTTATTTTTCATAATATTTCTTAATACAACTTAAATATCATCCAGAATCCACTCTGAAGTGCGTTCTCCCAGGTCTAATTGAATGCTAACGGCTTTTCCTAGTCGAGGACGTTCGCGAGTTTTAGCAATAAAAGACTGCAACTGTTCCACTCCGCCCCAAGCGTTAAGATAGTTAGCGATCGCGTTTAAGTTTTCCGCATATTGTTGGGGAGATAAAGGAAAAGAAGCTTGTTCGAGATATTTCCACATTACCTGGACAAAAATTTTGCCTTTAACTTTTCTCAGTTGCACATCGTAAGAACAGCCCCATTTTTCTAACAAAATTTGGTGTAATTGTTCGCCTGTAATCATAGTTTTACTTAAAAAGAAACTAACTTTAAGTGGAATCGATACTCAATCTCTGTAATAATTTAATACATTGGTTCATATTGCGTTTTAAGTAAAGCTCGAATAAGTAGTGTCAAAATTAGCTTGACAATGACTCTTCAGCAAACTTCAAAATTTTAGACGCAACTGTTGACTTTTAAAGACGGAGAACTTTCTAAATGCTTTTAGTAACAACAAGTCATAGATTATCTAGATCCTGCTTGACGGAACTCTGTCATTTTACGGCAAAGAATGTCTTGGGCAGCCTACATACGGACAAGCCCTTTGTTTGGGGGATGACGGACATCTGTAGGTTCTGCTCGCTTCTATGACTGTTGCTTAAGTATCTCCTTGTCATTATCCTACGTTTACAAAAAATACAATTTATCTATAGTTATGGCTCAAATTTCTGGCTCTTCTGATGTCCCCGATATGGGGCGCAGACAATTTATGAATTTGCTCACCTTTGGCTCAATCACAGGAGTAGCCTTGGGAGCTTTATATCCAGTAGTAAAATATTTTATTCCTCCTTCCAGTGGTGGTGCTGGTGGCGGTTTAACTGCTAAAGATGCTTTGGGTAATGATATTATTGTCAGCGAATTCATCGCTGAACACCAACCAGGCGATCGCGCTTTGGCTCAAGGTTTAAAAGGCGATCCTACTTATATCGTTGTTGCAGGAGATTCAACCCTACGTAACTATGGTATTAATGCTGTATGTACTCACTTGGGTTGTGTAGTTCCTTGGAACGCTAGTGAGAACAAATTCAAGTGTCCTTGTCACGGTTCTCAATATGACGACACTGGCAAAGTAGTAAGAGGGCCTGCACCTCTATCCTTGGCACTAGTTCACGCCGAAGAGAAAGACGATAAAGTAATCTTTACTCAGTGGACAGAAACCGATTTCCGTACTGGAAAAGAACCTTACTGGACGTAAATGAAAGGATGAGAGATGAAGGATCAGGAGTAAGTAGCTACGTAGGTAGTAAATTATTTCCTCCGCCCTCATAATTCATAATTCATAATTTATCCTAACCAAATATTATTCATAAAATTAATCTTTTTGAGATTGTTGACCAAACAAATGAGAACATTGAAACCATTGGCAATAGCAAGACTTGTCAAGGAAATAATTGCTAAATCTGCTGTCGTGGCGATCGCTACGGTTGCTATTTTTTTAGCCAGCGATCTTGCTATGTCCCAATCTGCTGCGGCATATCCTTTCTGGGCGCAACAAACTGCTCCTGAGACTCCCAGAGAAGCTACAGGCAGAATTGTCTGTGCTAACTGTCACTTAGCAGAAAAAGAAGCAGATGTAGAAATTCCTCAATCAGTATTACCCGACACAGTATTTGAAGCGGTAGTCAAAATTCCGTATGATTTAGACAGTCAACAAATATTAGCAGATGGCTCTAAAGGCGGCTTAAACGTCGGTGCAGTTTTAATGCTACCTGATGGATTTAAAATTGCTCCTGAAGACCGTATTCCTGAAGAAATGAAGGAAAAAACCGCTGGTGTTTACTTCCAAGAATATAAGGAGGGTGATGATAACGTAGTTATCGTTGGTCCTTTACCTGGCGATCAACACCAAGAAATTACTTTCCCCGTACTTTCTCCTAATCCTAATACTGACAAAAACATCCGCTTTGGGAAGTATGCAGTTCACTTAGGTGCTAACCGAGGACGTGGACAAGTGTATCCTACAGGTGAACCTAGCAATAATAACCAAATTAAAGCTTCTGTTGCAGGTACAATTGCAGCTATTACTCCTCAAGATGCTGGTGGTTATGAAGTGACTATCAACACTGAAGATGGTACAGCAACCGATACTATTCCTGCTGGTCCCGAACTTACCGTTTCTGAAGGACAGCAAATTGCTGCAGGTGAAGCTCTAACTAATAATCCTAACGTTGGTGGTTTTGGTCAAAAAGATACTGAAGTAGTTCTTCAAAGTCCTGCTCGTATTGCTGGCTTAATGGCTTTTGCTGGCGGTATCATGATTTGCCAAATTTTACTAGTTGTTAAGAAGAAACAAGTAGAAACAGTTCAAGCAGCAGAAATGAATTTCTAATTAATTCACGATTTACTTTCAGTTTTAATTGAATAACATTAAGACAGGTATAAAACCTGTCTTTTTTGTTTAATAGTCATGAAAAAAATCTGGCGTTGCCAATCAAAGTAGGAAACTGATAGTCTAGAATCCCAGGATAACGTGAGGCAAGGAGTTCGGAGTATGCCCTACGGGCACGCTGAGTCTAACGACTTGCTCCGCAACCGCGAACGGAGTTCGGAGTACTCGCTACGCGAGACGCTACGCTACAGAGACAAGGAGTTATGATTTTTTCCTCGAACTATGCGAGATAAACAACGAGATAAAACGAGATAATCAGTAATTTAGGCATCTATAAGATTTGAGTCCAGAATAAATGTGAGTGAATAATTCTTATCTTTTAGAATCCCTTAGTTATTGCAGCTGTTTCAGAGAGAAGCTGAGAGGAAAAAGTGTCGCTGCAACAGAGCTAGTAGCTTTTTCGCTCAAATATTATGGATTGTCCTACTCTTGTATACTGTATACTCAAAGATAATATCAGCTAGTTTTCTAACCCTCGTCTAGCTTGAATACGGAAGTTTCGGCTGAAACTAATAAGTCAAAAGGTAACAAGTAAGAGGTAAGAGGTAAGAGGTAATAAGTAAGAGGTAATAAGTATAAAGATATGGGAAATTAACTAATCAATCTACTATCTTAAAAATTATTGGTTTCAATTCACGGACTGATTATATAAGTTTAAATTCAACTGATGATTGCTATTCAAAGAAGTCAATCCTTACGAGAACAAGTATATCAAGCCCTGCGAAAAATTATTCTGACAGGAGGTTTAGCTTCAGGTGAACGAATAGTTGAAACTAGATTAGCTGAACAATTACAGGTTAGTCGTACTCCTGTTCGTGAAGCAATTGGTCAATTACAACGAGAAAAATTAATTGTCTCTAATCCTAATGGTGGTTTTAAAGTGGCTACACTTTCTATTCAGGATGCAATTCAACTTTATGATTGCCGTATAGCTTTAGAGCAGCTTTCAGCAGCAGGTGCTTGCGAATCTGTTAATTCTCAACAGTTACAACAATTAGAAGAATACGTAGTTGTAGCAGAAAATTCAGCAAAATCTAAAGTACAGCCAGCCGATAGTTATGAACTTTTGGAACTAGACTATAAATTTCATCAGTTAATAGCAGCTAGTTCTAATAATCAATGGCTATTAACTTTGTTAGAACAAGTTTTTGACAAAATGGCGTTGCTTAGGGTTCAAACTACTAAACACAATCCTCAAGTATTAGAAATTCGTCTAGAACATCGACAAATCTACGACGCGATCGCCACAAAAAACCCCGATTTAGCTCAAAAAACTATTAAAGAGCATTTAATTGCTAGTAAAGCCAGAGTTGTGCGCGAACTGGAAATTATCAACACCACCGAATTACTTACATCTGAAATAACATCATGACAACAATAGGATTAGGTATTAAGCGCGTTTTTATTTGTGGTTCGGCTTTGAGAGGACAGCCAGATCATCAAAATCTCACAAACGCCAAGTTTATTAAAACTACTAAAACTCTTCCTCAGTATCGCCTTCATGCAGCAGAAAATGGCTGGCATCCCGCTATTTATGCCATAGAAACAGGGGGAATTAGTATTCCTGGTGAAATTTATGAAATGACTGAGGAACAGTATCAATATCTCTTGGCTAACGAACCTCCCCATATGTACCCCGATACAGTAAATCTAGAAGGAGGCGAACAGGCGATCGCCATGCTATATCCCCAAGAATTGATCGAAAAGCATAATTGGCCTGATATTTCGGATCTTGGCGGTTGGGCAGCTTATAAAGCAACAAGTAGTAAGTAGTAAGTTAAGTTACCTGACTTTCAATTTGGATCAGTATTGGGTTTATTTGCGCCCACGTTCTCTAGATTATGATCGACAAAGTCTATATTTAACTAGTTTTGAGGCTGTTTTATAGAGCTATCAATTAAAGTAGACAGTGTTTGTTGTGCATAATTCGCACCTCCTGAAAATCCTTCAATTGTTGCCATTAAACTTGCCCCTCCAATTAAAAGTAAATATTGTTGGGAAAATGATTTTGCATCTTTGACTCCTGCTTGTTTGGCTAGTTGCTCAATCTGCATCCGAATTGATTCTCTTACTCCTACGGAAACATCATGAGCAGGATGAGAATTATCGGCTATTTCAAGCACAGCGTTAATAAAAGGACAACCCCTAAAATCTGGGCTAGCATACCATTCCCGCAACACATCAAAAGTAGCTAGCAATTTCTCCTTTGCCGTATTGCCACGATTTTGTACTGCTGTTTCAAACCAATACAACCATTCTGTAGCTCGGTGTTTCATTACTTCTTCAATCAGTTCGTCTTTGGAAGCGAAGTATCGATAAAGAGTTCTTTTCGCTACGCCGCTAGTAGCAATAATTTCATTAATACCGACTTTTTGAATTCCCTTTTGATAAAAAAGTTGCGAAGCAGTTTCTAAGATTTGCTGGCGAGGATTATTGGCAGATTTCATTTTGATTTTAAGTAGACAATGTTGTCTCCATAGAGATATACTATCAACAAAATTGGTAGACAGACCTGTCTCCTTAATTATTGAATTTAAGAATTAAAAAATTTAATCGATGGAATTTACAATTCATACTTTAAAAACAGCACCAGATAACTCAAAAGAAGCATTGGCTCATGCTCAAGAAACTTTTGGCTTTATTCCTAATTTAGAAGGCATTTTGGCAGAAGCTCCAGCTTTATTACAAGGCTCGATGACGTTATGGGATTTATTTGAAACTACCAGCTTTACTGCTATTGAACAGCAAGTTATTTATTTAACAGCCAATTATGAAAATTCTTGTAGCTACTGCATGGCAGCTCATTCAGGATTAGCCAAAATGAAGGGAATGTCTCAGGAGAATATTGAAGCTTTAAGAAATGGAACACAGATGCCAGAGCCAAAGTTACAAGCATTACGCCACTTTACTCAAAAGATGGTACAGAAACGCGGTTGGGTTGAAGATAGTGAAATTGAAGCATTTATGGCTGCTGGATACGGTAAACAGCAAGTATTAGAAGTAATTTTAGGTATAGCTGTTAAAGTAATGCATAATTACACCAATCACATTGCTAAAACCCCCCTGGATCGGCAATTTAAACCTAACATTTGGTCAAAACCAAGCACGTAGCAATAGTGTAATATTTAATATTTCATGGAGTAAATCGCAATTGATCGGCTACGAGTCGCGCGATCCGAAGGCTGTACGGTAGCACAATCACTTTTGTGATTTATCCTAGAGAATTAGGAGAAAAATATAATTGGCTCAATAGGCAGTAGCTTGAGGAGGAGTAAGCCGAATTAACTGTAGGGCTTAGGTCACAGTAGTCTCTCTAATCAGAGATGCTGCTCACAAATCTCAGATGATTTACAATGCAGAAGTTGAGAAAGTCACAACCGATAGCTAGAAAGCGGTCAGCGTAGGAGGATGTCACAGAAAACGCATTAACTCATTATAAGATCATCACTATAATTTCCATCAGCAAAGATGTAATTCTCAAATCCATGGGTTTGCATGGTAGTGTCACCTAGCTCAAACACAGTAAAACTATTGTTAGTGTATATACTAAAGTCGCTTTTGTTGTAAGAGCCAAGGCTGAGTGTATCGAAACCTGTACCACCATATACTGTACTGTCACCAAAACCTTGAACGAAGTCTGCTCCATGACCCATATTGATGGTGACGCCACCTCCAAAACTGGAGGCTTCGACCCGATCGGCTCCAGCTCCGGTAAGGATATCGCCACCAAGACTTCTAGTACCACCTCAAAACCATGATCTGCCAAAAACCTTTGTGCTAAAGTGGTTTTGCCAATTCCCCCTTCTCCTTGCAGCACAATAATTTTATGATCCTGACTGATTAAATTATTGATAGTTGCGATCGCCGTTTGTCTACCAAGAAAACCTGTTACCTCAGGAATAGCTAAATCTCTAAGGGAAGGATTAATATTCTGGTTGATGTTAATTTCTGCATCGCCTAATAACTGTAATTCCTGATTGATTAAACTGCGAAAATTACTCTTAGTTACCTTTTTGCCCCAAGCTTCTGATAATAATTGCCATAATAAGGAGCCAGTATCTTTGGCGTGTCCTTCAGTACAGCCATATTCATCGGCAATTTCTAAATAGGTTTTGCGTTGGCAAACTCTGATAATAATTACCTGTTGTAAGTCACTGAGGTGTTTTTGAGTTCGTTGATAAACAAACCTATTTACTAAGGCTATTGCTCCTTCAACATTCATAACTCAAGCTGTTCCAGATTCTAGATTCCAGAAATTGACACTCCCGCGTATGGATGACGAAGGTTTTCACCTTTGATAACTAATCACTGATGAGGTTACATTGATAATATTAACCTGAAAAATTCCTTGAGAATGTGACTTGGGTTTTATCAATCAACCAGACTATAGCCTAGCCTAACCCGATGCTAATAGCGCAGACAATTCATGCTCAACCTTTTGATTCTCTTTAAGATGGAAAGTCATGAAATAGGAAAAAAGTTTCTTATTCTTGCAGAGCTGCTGATAAATGACAACAGATAACTTTTTCAGGTCTCCCAAATCTACACCATTAATTATCTCCTCTACAATTCCTGGGTTAAGGTGAGCTGAGAAATCATCAATAATCTGTTCCGTACAATTAATTAGTTCCAGGATTTCGGCTGGTATCGAACTCGGGTAAAATACAGGTGAATATTCATTCTCATATTGTTGTAGAACATCTTGAATCATTGGCTGCTTAATATAATTTAAAATTTCGAGAGCATCAATATTAAGATTCGGGCTTTGGCGAGGAATCAGGGAAAAGATGGCATCATTTAGCTCGTTGTCTTGATATATTTTTTTCACTCTGCTGAGATTAGTATGATGAAAAAAGACAATTGGTAAGGAAAAATCCTGGCCGATTTTTTTAAATAGATATGATAATGACAACCCGGTACCTGCTAAATCCACAATGGCAGAATTTCTCTCCTTGTTCACAAGATGTAACAGATAACTCAAATAATCCTCGCTACATTTGACTCGTGCCAAACGACTGGTGAAGAAATACTCGCAATCGACGGAAGATTTACAATTTCTAGCAATCTGACGAAATATCTGATGTAAATGAAAACAATCCCGACTCGAGAACCAATATTTTCTGATATTATTCTGCTTGGCTAGTCGTAAGAGAAAAGCTGAGAAAGCTACCAAAATAACCAGATTACCTTGCACGAAACAATTATAGAAATCTTGCTGCAAAGGATTTTCAAAGTGATTGGCTAAACGAATTTTTCTGATAACTCTTGCCAGACTCTTGGCTCCAATGTTATTAAGCGCATTTTCTACAGATGATGGTTGAGCTAACTGGTATAATTTGGCTCTGATTCCATATCTTTGCGCCATATGCACGTCTGAATGACGATTATCTCCAATGTGTTGGGCAATCTTGGTGTCATTAATGATTTTGCCCCACGCTCTACCGTCCTGTTTTCCTTTGGCTGATACAAATAGGTCAACCTGTTTTTCTAAACCTGCCTCGTGCAACATTTGGCGTAGGACATTTTCTGAAAGATACATATCAGATACTAGCAGATCCCCATCTTTTACCTTCTCCAAATTCTCTTTAATCCCAATGACGTTTTGCATTTCCGCCTCAACTTCTGCATCTTTTAGATATTCGAGATCGCACCTATTTAAGTTGAGATCTTGAGCTAATCTCTGGTAGATGTCTTCTAAGTTATAATTTTCTGCATTTCTTAATAGATAATGCTCCGCCTTCTTGCGATGGGAGGCAAAATTCTCGAAGCCAGTTGTCTGTTCAACTTGAAGGAAGATTTCATCTGGATCGATGCAAAAACGGGCGATCAGCGTATCGAAAATATCAAAAGAATTGATATTTCCTTGAGTGGGAAGAGCGTTGTTTAAATTCACCTCAGCTTCAGTGCAGTTGGGCTGAATTTCTAAGGCTTTCTGATAGCAAGCGATCGCTTCCTCTAACTGACCTTGTTGTTGTAGAGCATAGCCGAGGTTGTTATAAATTGCTGCCTCCTTTGGCCGAATTTTTAAGGCTCGCTGGTACGCTGACACCGCTTCGGACCACTGCCCTTGAGCTTGACGCAAATTGCCCAAACTGAACCAAGTCTTGAAAGACTCTGGCTCGATGCGGAGAACAGCTTGGAACATCTTCTCCGCCTCAGAATTTTTTCCTCTCTGCCGCTCCAGCACGCCTAACCCGTACAAAACCTCTGGTCGATCGGGCTGTGTTTCGAGAATCTGACGA
>JAAUYG010188420.1_pt1 | contig 21379 bp, 15 predicted proteins | sample 7278091 | NCBI WGS metagenome assembly JAAUYG01 (sample SAMN14350201, study PRJNA611818) | marine sediment metagenome | isolation source: surface marine sediment (0.6m) | place: French Polynesia: Moorea | collected 2018-08
AGTCGGATCAGTAATCCGGATTAAAACTTGCGTCGGCATAAGTCTGGTGTGAAAGCAACGTTTTCCAGGCCTGGCCGCGTGGAGCGCTGTTGTCGCAATGTAACAAAGCGAACAGAAAAAGCACTTTCGAGTCTGGTTTGTTCTGTTATCAAAATTTTCCGCAAAATGTTGGAGAAAATTCGTCAGACAGCAGCAAAACTCAAGGCTAGTCACATGACCGACTTTGCCGCCACCTGGCAGATAATTTGGGTAAAGTCAACCAACCTCGTTCTGAACCGAAATAACTTTTCTGGTGTGAAAGCGCGGCCGGGCACAGCATGGAATTTTTAATTGCTTTATCTGCCGAAGTAGTACTCCGGATTACTGGTGTGAAAGGGGGGTTTGGTTGAGCTTGCTGTAAAATACATCTCTGCTTGCTGTAAAATACTTAGCTCCTTGGGTAAAATATGGCGGAGTTATTTTGCATTCCTGACCCCCCACCTGTCTTCCCTAAATGCAATTTAAATTGTCCCTCATATATGAATAATAAAACACAATGGCTGCAGAAACCATCCAGGCATGGTAGATCATCTGAAATGACTACACTGGTATAACGTCTTAACCTTTATACAATGTACAAGTTACATACGTTGAGTTTTGTTGTTTGAGAAAGAGAAAAAAAATATGCAGTAGAATATGTGAAGCTAGGAAGGAAAAAAAAAAAGAAAATACCGGTAGCTGTTGACCAAAATAATCTAAGCATAAGAAACTCAACAGTTTAAGAAGTTATAATGCAGATTAGGGAGATCTACAGGTTTTTTTTATCTATCTTCTATTCAGTTTGGAATGTGCTGGTGAGCTATTTTTCCTCCACAGTTTGCAGGTATTGTAAGCGGTGTGTCTGCACACCTGGATGCTACCAATAGGACAGATGTTCTCAGGGTCATTGACCGAGGCAAGGTAAGGCAAATACCATTAAACAGTGTAGTAGTAGTCATTCTCAAAAATGTCTCAAGCTACATGTATATTACCGTAGTTAACAAAATTTGAAGTAAGTTAATTTCTATTTTAAGTAAAAAAAATATCAATTGTGTCCATACTGTCAGAACTTTTTGTATTTAAATTAAGTTATTAGCAACATTCCAAAAGAGTTAGAAGCCCAGAAAAAACTTAATAGCATGCATTATATTTGTTGTAATAAGGAAGACAAGTTCTCACTTTGGCCTGGGCAGGGGGCCAAAGATTAGCTGCTGGCAAACATGTACTATACTAGCCCCATGAGCCCCCTCACATTCGGAAGGTTTAGGGGACCACACCCAATCACCAGGGCCTACTACAGTACTAGGCCTTCCTGCCTAAGCTGACTGATATTATCTGCTGGTACATTAGATGGGGCATGGCAGCAGCTTGCGGAAACAAGCTCCAAGCACAAGGGCTCTTGGGCGGGGTAAAAATATAGACTGACCGGGGAGGTATTCCACTAGGTAGTGTATACCTTGCGTCAGCAGTTTATACTTTTCATCAGCCTTGTCTGTGCCGGAGTTCTCAAAAATACTTAAGCGTATGTTTTGACTTGAAACTTGAGTCACTGATCTAAGCAATGTGATGAAAATTTGACTTAAGTCTCAACTTAAAGACTTAAGTATGTTCAAGAACCCCATCCCTGCATGAAAGAATATGACAACAGCAAGATTGGACTAGGTGCTCTTGTACTGAACTACTGAACGGCACTCTGGTCATGTTTCTTATTCTTGCGAAAATTTATATGTCTCATAGATGTGGTTCTTGATAAGTGTTTGGCTGCTTGACACAGATAACATGTAGAAACTGAACATGGTCAAATTTGCCATAGCGTTGCCATGTTAAAGGGTAAAGAAAGAAAATGAAATGCAATTTCTTCTTCTTTTCAATACTGACATGTACATTGTAGTTATGGTGTTTTTTTTAAATATGACAGTGAAATAATAAAAACTTTAGTTTTAACAAAAATTAACAAATATTTTGATATACCGGTAATCCAGAATTGAACATAAATGTACGTGGATACTGTTACTTGAATGCAGTGATCTGTTTGAAACCTAATGCAATTAATGGGAAATATGGTGTTAACGATAAATGCTAGAAATTTCAAGCAAAGTTGAAGTATCTGTAGCTTATCAATACTGCTGGTAGAAATATATTAATTAAGTATACATGAGAGAAATGTTACAATTTAACAGCAATATGATGACATGCACACTGCACATATTTTATAAATATCAAATTAGATATACTTATGTAGTGGTAAAAAATGTTTCAGCAAAGTATTTATCAAGTGTCCTATGGTCAACAAGTGACAGGTACTAGTATGTATTCTTGATTTAAGATGCATGAGCCAGGATCATTACCTTGATACCATTACGGTCTGACTCTATATGCCATCCTATTTGCCAAGCAATTGTGATCCTGCTAGAGAGGTGGCATTTAATTGACAAAAGGGAGAACTAAATGCATTCATAATGCATGTAGCAGCACCAAAGATTATTGCCCACATTAGGGAGGAAGGCTTCTGTTGAGAATGGCTGTTATGAGAGGCACCACTGCATTTTAGCCCCACCCATTTGGCACACAAATGAGGCAGAAAAATGTGGTCTTATAAATTCAATGTGGTCCTAAAATGGAGGGAGAGTTATTTATGTTGAAAAAAGAAAACTGGTGTCACTGATGGCTGGACTTGAAATACATAATGCGTAGGGAAGTCTTAAAATGGAGGGGTCTTAAATGGCAGGGAGCACCATAGTTTATTCCAATCTGTGTTCAGTGCCCTGTCTGGGTCTCCAAGATCATTCAGCAGACTTCCGAATACAAGTAGCATGCGTATTGATTGATACTTTTGTTTCTTGTCTTCGTGCCTTGTTACACCAGAGAGAGGAGCATGTGGCTTGGATGACGACTTATCAGCATGACGCTGTGATCTCACTAAATGCGCAAAATATCAAGATCTCCAGACGAGATGGCAATGAGGTAAAGACGGAAGCTACACTTGCTATTTGTAACATTGTTCAGCAAGCAGTAAAGCCATGCATGATACAGCAAAGTGTGTGCAATAGAAGTACATGTACTAGTAGTCTTAAAAGATCACTGCAGTGGAATATTGGAATAAGACCATTCATGGTCAAAGCCAAATTGGTCTTAATTCTGAGGTGCTCTTATTTCCGAAACATAGTAACACATCTTTAAGTTTTGGTCGACTAAAAGATGGTTTCAGTTCTAGGGTGGCCATAATGCTGGGGTGGCTTTAAGCTGGTGGGATTCTACTGTATTTTATTCTATAAAATATGCAAAATGAAGCTGTACAGTGAAGCCTGTCTTGAGAGACCACTGGCATGATAGACCACCTGTCTTTAAAGAGGCCACATTCCTTCAGAAGATCCCACATTTCAAAGCAACTAAACCTGTCATGAAAGACCACCTGTTAAGAGACCATGCTGTTATATATGGCCAGTGGGGTGGTCTTTCAAAACAGTTCTTGCTATATAATCAGCATTACCCTCAATTCAAGTGTAATTTTCAACATTTGAAATGCCACCTACCGGTAGTCTGAAAATTGATAATATTAAAACATACAAAAACAGCTTGTCTGGTAAAGTGGGTTCAGTACAATGCACTGGTATTGGTTCATGTTCAGGCATGTCACCAAATGTTCTACAACTGATAAACCACAAAAATCATTATTATCATAATTATTGGGTTTGGATGCTAGCTAAGAGTTTTAATGACCTCATTACCAATTACCACTATATGCTAAATAACTCTGATAACCACATGGTAGCATATGGCATGTACAGTGAAATTCTCTTTCCATGTGACTATAAGTGTGATATTATGGTCGTTAGCTACCAAAAAGGATGTTTTTTTAGTTCAACTATTGATCGAGTTGTAAGCAAAACCTCCTAGTAGGGCTGCAGCTGTCCCTGCATTTTAATACCACCCCTTTACCAGTACATGATTTAGTCAGAATGTGGTCTAAAATTGAAGGTGGTCTTATATTGGAAATGTAAGTCACTGATGGGCAGCCTTAAAATAGAGTAAAATCTTAAAATGGACAGGTATCACTGTATTACCAACGTATCATGCTATGCATGTAGTCAAGCTAAACCAGTCATCGTGATGGAGGTATAATATCTATGCAATGAATGTATCTGGCTTGGTCCTGGCTGCCCTGCCGACATGAATACTGCCAATTCTAACGTAGAAAACCAATGTTGTCAGCAAGCTTTAGTTATTATGAGTCAGTCATGCATGTCCTTGCACCTTCAGGTTGGGTAGAGCCTTCCTTTTATAAATTCTATTGTCAACAGAGCATACAGTTGCAGTACATGTATACGTATTTGGGATAGTGCATGCATAAAAGTTTTGAAGTATGAAAAGAAACCTAAAATAGTTTGAAAGACATACGTGTCCCAAGGGTTGATACAGTACATATATGTTTTATACTGAAGTGAAATTGTTATTTTATACTGTAGACTTTCTTGTTACCTGCCAAGGTACTGGATCCTGGTCTAACCAATAAGCATTGCATCTGAACCAGAACAATGAAGTCAGATTGAAAATGTTTACATTTAAACAATGTTATAATTAGTCTCCAGCTTATCATTATGATCTTTGTCTTTGTAAAGTAATGGTACAATTTGACCAACAAGTGAACATCATTATATTGTCGATTGGCTTGCAATTTAAATTTAAGCTAATTTATATCATTCTGGAACTTATTGCTACCAATTTCTGATACTGACAAGGCCCAGACGTTTAAGATATATTTAAACATTTTATGCATGGTGTATCAGTGTATACTATGTAAAAGTCAACTGATGTGGTCTCCTTGAAACTCTGCATGCATCAATTCACTGTGCACTTTCCTCGTTTTCTGCACCTTGCTTATGTTGCAGTCTATGTACAAATAAGGTATATATGTATATAAGAATTAAGAAAATAAAACTGGCCTTGAAACCAGAAATCTTAAGCATCTTAAATTATATATATAGTCTTCAACAGTTGTTAAACATGCTAAATGTGCTAAACTGTATGAAAGTATACCACATGAACCAGTATCATACTGGTGCATGTACATACTGTATATTTGTAGAACAGTACAAATGATGGTAAATATATCACGCGATAAAAAAAGAATGACAGCCGTATTAAACCTAGTCCTTGTACATGTTGTAATGAAAAAATATCATAGAAAACAATAAAGAAGTGAATTTTAATCAGTTGATCATCAGATTCTCATGAAGAGAAGTGATTTGGTGTAGACAGACCTGCTTGTAAGGACCATCTTGCTAGTACATGTACCAGTACATGTATTATGCCAAAATTGATTAGATGAATATTAGTTTTACTATATCTTATAAAATATCTGTGTTGTTTTTTCAGGAGCTCTTACTGAGGCTGCCAATACATGAAATAGCAGCCACCTGCTATATTCGGGACGATGACAAACATATCGTTGCAATCAAATTTGGTAATATTTTATGTGTCTGTGACAGTAACAATTTGCAAACTGGTCTGTATATATAATTAGCTGTGATCTTGTCAGGAAAATACAGGTACAATTGTTGTACATGTGGATGCCCCTGAAATTAAAGCACATAATATAAGTAATACCTCATACATGTATCTAAGTCGTCTAAATTGAGGTTGAAACCCTAGAATTTTGCAAAAGATGTACAAGTCTTTATGATAAGATATATAAGCAAAGTTTGATTTATGGAAACTTAGGACCTTGAAAATGTATGCGCATAGGTACACGTATACATATACATGTAGCATGTAGCATGTAGCATTGTACATTGTATAGTATAGACCTTTGTCTTTGCTGGAGCTTAGCTAGTATTCTGAAGCACATGGGACATCAGGAAGAATGGTTTTAGTTTGAAGAAATCCCTGTTTGTGCCTGTCAGCAAATATTGACCTGAACTGGTTTTGCAGGAGACGTGGACTTAAAGCCAGGAACAGTGTCAACATTGACAGATGACAGCCTCATGTGTCAGCTGGCTGTACTCTACTGTGACAGCAAGGTTAGTGACCTCAAAATTTGCTCAGAACATGCACTTTCAACAGGACTGAGGAGTTCTTGTTTTCCAACCTATAATCATTCTCAGTTCTGAATCTATACTGCTTTGTGTTTACATTGCAGTCTTGTTATATCTTATTTTCATTCTCCGAGGTTTTATCCTACTGTCTCTCTGTACAATTAAACCAATAAACAGCTACTCTCGCGCATTAAAGGTATTCTGCAGTACTTACTAGAAACTTTGCACTGCTGAATGTATTAATATAGAGAAAATTTCTGTCATATCTCCATTATTGAAAGGTTAAACCACTATTACCTCAATCTCCATTATTGAAAGGTTAAACCACTATTACCTCGATTCATGTAGTGTATCCACATGATCTGTAGACACTGTTTTTAGTTGAACAATGATCGTGATGATGGCGTTTCATTGGGATTCATTTCTATTTATTTCTTTATAACACCACATTTGCCAATGTTTGGATTAATTAGGGACTTTGTGATTAATTCTGATTTGATCAAAATCAAAAGTTTTGCCTGGTGTTCTCAAACTCCTCACCTTTATGCTAGAAAAAATAAATAAATAAATAAATGACGAAGTTTGTGTTAATATTGTAGAATGTTGCGGAGGAGCTGTGTGCCTTGGTTAGCCAGTGTTTCCAGCTGGTGTACACCGACGCCACCATGCAGTATCTGGACATCTGCGTGAATGAAGCCGCAGCGGGAATGTCCATAGGCTCCTCAACTATGCGGAGTGGTAAGGAAGGCTTACGTGCCTTTAAGTGCAGTTGTGGAATGGTACAAGATTGATTGAAGGATACGGATAGCAAGGATACGGATAGGATACTGTAGCAATAGTAGTACATGTAGTTGTGTTGGTGGTGATAATAGTAGTAGTAGTAGTAGTAGTAGTAGTAGTAGTAGTAGTAGTAGAAGTAGTTGTAGTAATAGTAGTTCTAGTAGTAGTAGTGGTAGTAGTAGTAGTCATATTGGTAGTAGTAGTAGTAGTAGTAGTAGTAGTAGTACACATAGTACATGCAGTAGTAGCAGCAGCAGTAGTACATGTATTAGTAGCAAGAGTAGCTATGGTTGCGTTTCTGTAGGTCGTGCTCTACAAGTACTATACATCACATGTGAAAGTGGAAAATAAACTTTTGGTGGTGGTGTTGAATTTGTGTCAAAAGTTGTGTTACCATTAGTTGCTAGATGTCCGAAAAGGTATCATCTTGTGAAAGTACTATCATCTGTCAAAATGCCAGTGTACTATATATCACAGTTCTGTATATGCCGTTCTGCTTATTTCAGATCGGTCAAGCAACTCCACTCCCAAGAAAGACCGCACTGACACAAGCAATCTGGGGTTGTGAGTACAGCAGTGCTTGCACCATTCTGGAAATTTACTCTGCCATCAGGGCGAGATTGGAGAATTCGAATTTTGAACTGATTGAAGCGTTTTAAGTTTTCAAGTCCAGTATGCATGTATTTGTTTAGTTACAAATGCATGTATTTATGTTGCAGGAGTCATAATTTCTATTTCAAAATATTTGTTAAGTAGTGGTATATATATACAACATTAGATAGGAAATAGTACTGTCTGCTTACGGGTTATTGAATAATCTTGCAGTACCACTGACCACTTTTCATTGTACATATAACATTGATGTGGTTTTGATTTGACCTGCTGTATTGGATAAACGAATACCTGTGTACACCACAAAACATGTTGCAATCTTGGCAGCTAAAATTAATATTTGCACATTGTACATGGTGTGTCATCCTGGCATTTCTTTTCTCTCAGCCTGTCTCGCTCCACATTGGACCTGGAACATGTGAATGGAGCAGCAACGATTTCTTCCGTTGCTTCAAAATCCTTCCCCAGAACCACGCTGAGAAGCACGATGAACCACAGTGAAAATGAACTGAGCCCGGCTGCCAGTGAAATGATACAGGACTACATGAAAAAGGTGGGATGAGCTTAACACTTCTTGAAAATAATAATGTAAAACTGGTGATAAATTTCAGCGTGTACAGTTACTTAATCCACGCAAATCTTAGAACTCGGACCAGAACTGGTGTAAGCTGGTCTTAATTGTGAGGCGGTCTTTTTTTAACACAACTTAATGTTGAAAATGTTGTTTTGGTTGCTGGGAAGTGGTCTTTGTTCGAAGATGGTCTTAATTCTGAGGTGGTCACAAAACGAAGTTTTCACTGGGAATACCGGTACGTTTTTGCTGCTTCGATGTCGAGTAGTGGAACCTCATTTTGCAACCACCTTAGACATAATGATAAGACTAACTCGGAATACAGACTACTTCTCAGTACTCTTAGTACTACCAAAATTGCTTTTTCAGGGTTCAGTAGTCTCAGAAATAGGGCCACCTGCCATTTAAGACCAGTTGATAACAGTTCCATGGGTACTCTTAATGCTGAGAGTTTACTTTGTTGATTAGTAGTGAATTGGTTGAATTACTAGAAAGAAAATTAAAAAAGTACAGAGACCATAGGCTGTATTTGGCTAATATGTGTTTAAACCCTTGCTATGTTCTTTTTTATCAGCTGTACAATAAGCTCAATATTGATGAGTTGCGGAGGTTCGCAATGCTAGTGAAGGCATGGCATACAACAATGTCATTTCAAGACTTCTGTGACAATGTATTCGAGTTGTACGGTCCGGACAGGAAACATTTGTTGCTTGGTAAGTGTGTCAGTTCTGGGAATTTATTTTATGTTTTTTTTTTTTGTTTTTTTTTTTGAGGCATACATTAATTCTTCACAGTGGTCCCTCTATTTTACAACCCTTTATTTTAAGAACACCCTTGATCAAAGACCACTTCATTTGGTCCCAAAGTACCACCGTGCGTGATAAATGACCTTTATATTAAGACCACCTGCAATATACCGGGTAAGACATTTTCTTGGTCTCATGGGCGACCTAAAAACGGAGGGACTACTGAAAAAAGTCCAGCATGTTAAACCAGAGAAATTGGATAAAATTCTTGTGTCAGATCTAAAGTTTACAAACTTTACAGAAAGTTGTTCATTACCAAGGATATCGGCCTGTGTTGTGGTTGAAATGCTGAAGTACATGCGTCCATTACAAAGCAAATGTTATTTATGAGCAATAGTTACTGTTAAAAACAATTGTTTTCTGTTTCTTCCTGCAGGAATGCGGCCATTCATCCCAGATAGAGACTCCTTGAATTTTGAAACATTCCTTGACAAGATAGGGTTGAATGAGACAGGCACTCGAAGTGACTCCGTGAACGGCAGCTTATCTAGGGTTATGAAGTAAGTCGAGCCCAGTCTTTGTCAAGAGACACTGTGTATATATAATCATATACATGTATAAAATTAGTACATTTACTAGGGATCTTTTCAATATTTCCCTGACAAACTGGCAAACTGTGGGAAAAAATACAGTAAACTAAACAAATTTCACATTACAAGGTAACAGTTACCTGAAAATCTAGTTGGGTTAATATACTGTGCTAATGGATTTGAAGTAAGATATTTTGGGTTGTTGACCCATTGCTACAGTTTCATGGTAAGGGCTGTGCTATGTGAGGGGGGGTGGGGGGGTAGGGGGAGGGAACAAGGAGGGACCAGGTACTCTTTTACAACATATGTTTGCACCTCTTTGTAATATGGGTACGTAATAAACCTTTAATAAAAGATATTATAAATTGTGTTGATCTCACCACTTGCGTCTGTTCTGGAAGAGATATTTAACAAAGTTGCATACTCTCTTGTGTACTAGTACATGTACATTGTATATATTTCATGCTAATTGCCTCAGAAGTCATTAAAATAGAAACTAGCATCAAAGTGGCCAATTGCCTACTTGGCTACTAGCTTTATATGTCTTTACAGTACCAGTCCTTTAAAATGGGATGTTGTATATGTTATATTACTGCCAGTTGATCAACATAAATAGGTAAATATTTAAAGCTTATTGAGAAGTATTTATGTAAAAAACAGCCTTTCTATTAAGTGGGAAAAATAGGGCTTTGACCCGCTGGGAGCAGTGCATGTTGAAGTCACTGACTCAAAGTATTGCTTGTCCATGCAGTGCGCTGCCGGTTTCAGATGGGGGCATGGCTCAAGCAGTTCCGGCGACTCTCAGTCCACAAACACACGAGATGAGCATGACCCGGTGCTGACAGAAATCTCACACAATATTGAGATGTTCAGCACTCGGCCCTATGGCGGTCAGTCCAGCCATGGAACCACTGGATCCACGTGACGGCGACTCATCTCACCTGCCTTGACTATTCTGGAACAGGAGCATATGCTGGCCATATTTTCTGCTGTTTCAGTCCTCAAGAAAGAGAGACCTGTATGTAGGATTTGCCATGAATCCTGCTAACTTTTGCCCGTGTTGTCAGCCATGAAACAAAAGTTTACTGAAGCCACGCTTTCTAGATTTGCTGCCAAGAAAGAAATTCTATAGTGCTGGGAACAAACGCACTGCAGGTGAAATCTGACTAAATCCATTGACATTTTTTGCAGCGACTTTCTAAAATGTCAATATTTATCACGGCACGTGTTGATATGCATATTACGTAGTATGATGTGTAAGGCCAGTTGTGTGTGTGTTCTGTTACACCAATATCAAGCCGTGAAAGTGAAAACACATGTGGCACTGATACCAATGAACATGTGAACCTCCAATAAATTATTTATTTTGTGTACATGTATATTGTTACCGAGACGTTTTCCAGTAAATGCTCAGTTGAAGGCATTTATGGCACAAATTGCTGAATGATAGCAAGCAGTGATTCAAAATACATGATGAAATTAGCACGGTTTGTTAAACATGTTAAATAATTATATAAAATGTCTGAATGGAAATTGGCTACCAGAGGTACATGTACTGGTACATGTGTGCTACCCACTGATGTGATATATTTGTATGTAAAGTTCACAGTGTGCAAGTGTCCATTGCATTTAGTGCCTTCCATGATAGCAGAAATTGTTTGTCAGGACATGTGGTGGTGTGTTATTGTGCATGTAATACTTTGGCGTTTGAGGTAGGCCTTCACAACAAATCGTAATGCCTCTACTGTTTGATGACTTTTGTTTGTATTAAAACGTATCTTTGAGATATATATTAGAAATATTTGCCATTTAGTCAGACAGGGATGTGTTCTATGATTGCCTGGTATTTTTAGTTCCTCATAGCCACGAAGGACTCTTTATGACTGATAGCCCAAGTGCCTAGTTGCACGAGTAGAAATTGGGGCTTACAAAGTGGTTTACAGCTTTGCAGTAGCGGTACAATAATCTTCTGTGACTGGTGGACTGCCAGTCGTAAAATAGAGTAGAAAATCCAGTGGCTCTAAAACTGTCTGCTGGATCTACTACCCGGATGCAGGGAATGACAAAGTTTGGACGCTTGGCTTGTGGGTGCTTGAATCAGTTTTAGTTGACCTGACAGGCAAAATTTTGCGCCCGACTCACAGCAAAACCTTTTAGTGCCATCACTTAATAACATCGCATTTCAAAGACTTTCGAAAAATTATTGACAAGATATTGACATGTGTGTCATCCATCAAGCTATCACAAGTAGCAGGTACCACAGCTTGGGATATCCATTATTATCTGAATGGTCGAGTGTCTTCCGATATTTGTGTGATGAAACTCAGACTTCCAACATTTTTGGTTACCACCAATGTACCTTTTGCTATATATTACATACTGGAGTGTTCATGTCGACTTTTATAGAAAAAAAAGTTTGTCAAATGTGTCATGAAGGAGCGTAAAATCTCTGCTCTAACCAAAGGTAGATGCAGGGGCCTCATTACACATGTTACACCAAAATGTAAAAGTTTCTATTTTACAGTTACAGAACACTTTTTACTCCCTGTAGATTGCTTATCTGCCCATGTGGTACTTGAGATAAAGACAGTTATACATGTAGTGCTCTATTTGGTAATGATACAAACTTACCAAAGGCAGCTGTGGTGATGAAATGCCAGGTTATTTGTTGAGAAATATTTTGCAGCCGCACGTATATCTGTGCCCACCAGCCACCTTTAGTACAGATTGCCGATGTAAAGATATAATAATAATAATAATAATATGCAGTTCTTATATAGCGCTTTTTCCTTGCCGAAGCTAGCTCAAAGCGCTTTACATATTATTACCCCTGGCAGACCTGTTTTAGATATTACTATAAATATAAAATATTACTAAACTATATTTAGATATTACTTGAAATGTAGGTTTTCAGGCAGGTTTAATTTTATGCCAAGTCTGTGCAAATATCACTCATGCCGTAAAAGCGATATGATTAATACAAGTGTCCACTTGGAACTTTTTATTATATACATGTATAGATATATTGTTGAAAAACTGCTAAATCAAGCACACATGGTGTTTTATGGTGCTACTGCAGTGCAGTGATATCACATGATTGTATAGTTCATGCGGCATTATTGTAATGCCATGTTGTGTGATGAATCGACCTATGTGCCTGTTGAGTTGTCATGGTCTTCCAGTCTCCACCATGGACTGCCTTCTTGAAACACTTCAGTATGGAAATGGGAATCATCCTAAAGTAACTTCATGTACATTTATTCATCATACGGAATTTTTAAAATGTGAAAAAAAAAATTGCACGAAAAATTGTGCCCATGGAATATAGACTGTCGGTTTCTCAGTGGTAGGCTTGCTTTTGGTAAATCTCAAAGCAACAACCTTCTGATGCCATATCATTGGAATTACATATATGTATTTGCATGCATATTTTGCAGCCCCCTCACCTCCAAAATGGGATGCTTGTATTTGATATGCCCTCGTTATAAACCAATAAAACGTTTTGGTTTCACTGATGTTGGGACTTGTATTCTGTGCTGTTGGAAAGTATCGTTTCGCTCACGAAACAAATTTTAAATACTACTTTTAAACACTGGGCTACCATGCAAAAACATGAGTAAACTCATTCTTCAGTATATATGTCTTTGTCAACATTTAATGGGATGAAAATTTACACAGTGCACGTTGCAATTTGGCTTCAGCTGTGCCAATTCAATGACTTCAGTATCAAATTCAATCAATATGCGAAATCACTGACCCATTTGCACCATTCCACAGTCTGCACGGATATAATTATGATGTAATGGCTGTGAAAAAAAGTGTAATTTACAGCATGTATACCCAGTAATCAGGATCTAATAGCATGTGGCACTGTCACATTGTAGATTATATCCTGAAATATAGTGTGGCAATAGTAAAGGAATGGTTTCCCACTTATACAGAAAGGGCAACTGGAAATTCTCACAGATTTTGGTTGAATTGTGATTGTCACAGGACTAAGGCAGGCATGATTGTAAGGAACTCGACTGCCAGAAATACTAGCACAGGTACCATGAATATGTACATTGGGTGCTCTCACCAAAAGACGCTTCTCTAATATGGCCAGATTTGGCAGATGTAGTGTCATTAGACAGGGAATACTGTATGTATAACATACAGATGATAAAAACTAAACTTCCCAAGTGCCTATTAAACTCTTACTAACCGATTTATTCTCATTCATACATATATAATAACACAGGCTGTACATGTCAAGTACAATGAAAAGTATAACAAGTCCACGGGCACCTGTTTGATATTTTCCTGCCAGCAGGAGAATAAATAGCATATACATATAATTTGGGTTGTCTCAACGTATATGTAGCACGCAAAGGGATATGATAAACCATTGCCACAAAATTGCACCGAGTGAGCAACATCCATGCACGAGTTATGGCCGTCTATGAGTGATGCTGTCGAACACATTCTTCAAACTCTGACATATTCCCTGGGCATCATCCTAAAAGAAAACGGTGGGGGAAAATCGATGAAGAAACATCCCAACAAAATGTATCTGCATCCATTTCTGTAATATCCACATGCAAAACTATAACCTTTTTGCACTATGTGCTCTTCTTGCTGCCGATGTTTTCGCTGCTTGTCAATTGTTAGAGATACAAATGAAATATACCGGTAATATTGATCATTCAAGTTCACATTACCTGAGTACTATTTACAGAGTTATTAGTATGTATTATTAGTAAATGCTTTTGTAGAAATACTGTCAGACCTCACTATGACACTGGAAGACGTAACAATGGAACACTTTCCCTCCTGCCTGCCCTATTTTCAGCGCCAGATTGCTCTTGTAGAAACTGTCATTGTAGTATACAATCTGAGCCACTGTGTGTAGGGGATGCCTTTGAAGAACTTCCTGGAAAGAAAGGTTGAGGTGTAAACCAATGCTATTCAGAAAATCGATATTATTAAGTACCAATAGCATTTTTGAAACCATGATGGATATTAGTGAAAACTTGCATTTCTCACCAGAAAATATCTAAATACTTCTGGTCAGCAGCATAATGTACCATAGTTTACAGACTTAAGTTTTGTCAACACACAATATACAACTAAATACTATTTAGTACATGTGTAGACAAATTTGAGACAATTTTCTGTCCATTTTACTCCAGTAGTAGCAATACCTAATTTAATAATCATTATCCCCAATGGTAAAAGTCCAAAATATAACACATTTGAACGGCGATGAACCAAACCTTTTCATGCTGGTCAAAAACTTTAACCCCATGCTTTGATATCGTCATCTTCACCATATCTTCATCCTTGGGTAGTAAGTTGATTTTACCTTCCAACTGCAACAGAGTGGGGATGCATAAGAAACTGCAGGACATGATGATTTTCCCTTCTAATTTTTGATAAATATAATAATTGAAATATATACAAATAGTTATTCTGGAATCCATTCTTACTATTATAATGTCACTACCATTAATTCTTTCTTGGAGTAAAACCACACCAGCCAGAAACTTACGATTTGAACTAGATAAGCAAATACAGTTTCATGGTATGAACTCATGGTGCAATGGTTAATTGCTATGAGCTCATGCAGTATATTAGAAGTGATTTGTTGCTACCTGTCCTTCCTCTACCCTGTCAATAAGCTGAACATCTGGATCTCGCTGTTGTGTGGCTCCCAGGTTCACATCCTGTATCATGCCGAGGAAGTACACCTCATACTGGTTTACTCTGATCTGGGACATTCTGGACATGCTACCCAACATTGTGGCTTGAAGAACTGCTGAAATGCAAAGCATAAATTTTGTTTGTATAAAAAGTTGAGTTTCTAAAATGTCATGACCAGCAGAACAGCGTAAACCTGGTCTGCCCCAAAATTCTCTTATGCGATATCCAGATTAATATGTTATCAGTTAATATATGTAAACATACAGATTTCCTACTACTCAATATGTAAGTGACCTTGACTTTGACCTTTCAAGGTTGGTCACTCAAGGTCAAATCTGATGATATATGATTAAATATATGATTTCATATTGGCATTTAACAGTAATATATGGCCTAACTAGGCTCCTTTACAAGATATAAGGTCAAATGTGCTGGTGCCATTGGATTTCCCATATATAGTTTCCCATTAAAGTTTAATAGTAACATATGGCCTAAATGGCCAGCTTTATGAGATGTAAGGCTTGAAATTCGTGTGACTTTGGCTTTGACCTTAAACGGTGCAAATTCTGCCGCGAGTGTTGCGTATTAATCATGTTAATTTGTTTTTATAAAGAAACATAGAGTCCATCAAAATCTCCAAATTGAGGACTGCTGGAAGTTGCCCAATAATGATATTCAATGGTTATTTATTTCCATGACAAAACAGATCGGCACACCTTTTGTCGAAAGTATAGTTCCACGAACAATTCCGATTAACTTCAGGTAATTGAAGAAGTTCAAGGACAAACGTGCCCCACAATGCTTACCCGGAAAAGTCCAAGACCAAGGATGTTAAACTCTGGGTAGCCCGAAGTGACCACAGACTATTCAATCTGATCAGTAAATAGTAGAGAAGGATGTGTCACGAATTGCAGGCCAAAATTAATAAACAGTACTAGCTATCTTCCATTTGCAAGGAGCCCGGCCAAACCTGTGCTCACTTTCATCTATACATACTACTCTTTATTGAGGCATACAACTGAACTCACATTTCACAGAGAAATACACTTTTAATGCACCATTTCCCAAACTAACAACTATCCATTGCAAAAGACATGGGTTTTTACCATGACGTCACGACCATACATGTACTTCCCAAAAGGCAAGTGTCATGCATTGGTGTGGTCTGTGCTGCCAGTACGGCTGCTCATGTTTGGCTGTATTTGCTACAGGACCAGTCCTGTCCAACATTACATATCGACAAATTGTCATGTGACCTTCAACACGTGAGAATGTGCAACGGATAGTTGTTAGTTTGCGAAATTGTGCATTTAAAAGTGTGATTTCTCTGTGAAATGCGGTGAGATTCTTTTTAAGTGTAGCACTCTACCACTGTCTAACAGAGTATTTTCACAATTTATAGACTAGTCTGTTATAGATATGCCCCCATAAAGAGTAGTATAGATGAAAGTGTGCACAGGTTTCGCTGTGTTCCTTGCTAATGGAAGACGGCCAGATTAAGTTACATTGATTTTGCCCTGCAATTCGTGACACATTCTTCTCTGCTATTTAGCAATCCAGTTGAATAGTCTGTGCAAGTGACTGTCTACTACATCTATAGTCTATATAGACATTGAGCTATCGGTCTAAAGGGTCATTCACAGCTAGACTCTAAGTATGGGTACCATTCTGTTTGTTAGGGGTTCTACTGTGACCCTGCAAACCCCTAACAAACGGCATGTTACCCAGCTGTGAACACTCCTTTATGACTGATGGCTGTCTAGTACGGTAGTATACAGGTATAAGGTAACCATGGGTACCATGCCGTTTGTACAGGTCTAACGCTATCGCTACTCCAGAGGTAACGATACCGTTAGACCTGCACAAACGGCGGTACCCATGGGGGGTTAGATATAAGTTAGTCAATTGGGGCTACATGTTACCCATGGTTAGCTAGACTCTGGCAGTGCTGTAGCCCCAAGTGACTGTCTACTTTATACTGCCGTACTAGACATGTTACTTGAGCTATCGGTCAGACAAAAGGTCATTCACGGCTAGTGTACCAGTGCTTGGAAGGCTAACGGCAACTGTCCCTATTTTCGCCCATGAAGAGTTAACTTAATTCTAAACCCATCACTAACATCAAAAATATGCTGACATCTAGATATTAGTTTAGTACTTACAAAAAGTACTGTATATGTGCTATTCAACCTAAGGTAAAGAAAACATTCAATAATTTATTAAATATATATATCTCACTCTGAAACGTAAAGTTATATTCACTAGCCGATTCGTTCGTTAAGGATTGTATTCAAATCATCAGATGCCTTCAAGGCATTAACCTTTTATGTTTAACAAAGCACGTTGTGATTTAATAAACGCTGAGACCAGATTTAATTTTATTATTTATTTATTGAGGTATCCCATCCCCTGATGGGATCCCCTTATGGGCTTATCGACTTTTTTTCTTCTCCTTCCGCTGCCGAAAATGGCATTCCTGAAGGGCAAACACAATGAAGGAAATCTAGCATTGGCCTGGTGTTTTATGAAAACCTTCTTATAGATAGTCTTCAGTACAAGTGTAATTTTTTTCCGTTACGGCATTTTCTCCCGAGTTATGGCTGTTTCTTTCTGTTTTCTGCTCTTTTTTTTTTTGAATAAAAATAACTCAAAAATGTATTCTCGGAGGGCACACATTAAAAGAAACCTTGTGTTGGAATAACTTCTTATAGATAGTCTTCAGAAAAAGCTTGAATTTTTTCTGATGCAGTCATTTTCTCTGGAGTTATGACTGTTTTTTTAGTAAAAATAGCTCAAAAATGCACGCCTGGAGGATTAACATAATGAAGGAAACCTTGCATTGGCCTGGTATTTTACAAATTTTGTTTCTGATACAGCCATATTCTCCTGAGTTATGACTTTTTTTTTTGAAAGAAACCTTGTATCAGCCTGGTATTTTAATCTTCTTTTAGATAGTTTTCAGGACAAATTCAATGTTTTTTCTGATGCAGCCAGTTCTTCCGAGTTATGTCTATTTTCCGAGTGAAATGATAGCTCAAAAATTCATTGCCGGAGGCCTAACACAATGAAGGAAACCTTGCATTGGCCTGGTATTTTAGCAACACTTTGTTATAACTAGTCTTCAGGATAAGTATATTTTTTCCGATACAGCCATTTTCTCCTGAGTTATTATTTTTTTTTTAAATTAAAAATAGCTCAAAAATGCATTCCCGGAAGGCAAACATATTGAAGAAACCTAGCATTGGTCTGGTATTTTAGGAAAACCTGCTCATAGATAGTCTTCAGAAAAAGTTTTTTTTTTCTGATACAGTTATTTTTCCCCAGTTATGGCTGTTTTGTTTTTTTTAAATACATGCAGCTCAAAAATCCATTTCCGGATCGGAGGCCTATCACAATGAAAGAAACCTTGCCTATAATGATAATTCGTATCACTTTTTCGTCAATTTTCCACCTTTTCAACTCTATCTGTCTTAGCAACATGTGCGTAAAATGTGGGAGAAAAAACCTTAACCAGCTGAACTGAAGTATTACCTAATGATATGCCTGTGTCATTAGGTGCTTTTGGCAAAAGAAATGTTCTGTTCGCACATTTTGTGGGAGTGTAGATTTTGTGGCGACCTATGGCTCAGGTTCATGGCTCACAATCAATGGATCACCTTTTTGGGTCATCCACAAGTTTCTAACACAGAGAGTGATACAAATATTTGCATTGGCTATATGGTCCTTTAAATAATTACATTTAGGCACCACTGTGGCAGCAGCCAACAGCTTAGTCTTAGTCCAGGAAACCTCGCTCCGCTGACCCCCTACCATCTGCTTTATAACTGGACAGCAGAGCATCAGCAGCTGGGAGCGAAGTTTCTTGGACTACAGGATTAATATGATTTAATATATATATTTAGTTGTAGGAAGATGTACGTGTACATACATTAATTACAGTTAAATTACAATGTAGTGAGAAAAATATTTACAAATATTGTCTATAATGGTCTGCCTCCCATTACGCTGCGCATAGATAATCAATAATTACACGGGCATTACCAAAGTCCTGGGCATGACAATATAGCTTGTCTATATTCTAATAACTCTCCAATAGCAAAACCTATCCTAGTGTTCTCGCAGAACCTATCCTGGTGTGCCCACGGTTCAATCTATCTTAGTGTGTTTGACATTGGGTATTTGCATAGACATTTATGTTTACAGTTAAACTCATATGTTTGTTTACACCATGATTCCAGCAAATGTAATTCAAACTTTTACACAGTGCCGAATTACTATCTCTGAACGCTAGTTGGTTATAGGCACAGGCGCTTGGAACCAGTCAGGTGTATTATATATAGACTAAAAAAAGATCTATCTATAGGATTACTTTTTTTTTGACAATGTTACAAGCGCCTGTGGTTATAGGTGCTCGAAAGACTGGTAATAAAACTTATAAATTGACTGTAAATTTGCTCTATAATGCTAACGTCATCACAAAATTAAATTGCATGCATTATGAGTTCTATATGGAAGACACACACATTACTTTTGCAGGAATTTGCGCCATGCAACACATACATGTTCAACCTTGGAGAGAAGTACTACTAGAAAATGTTATCAGTATGCAGATTAAACGTTTAGCTCATTTCAAACAGTTCTTAAAGAGTCAGGGGGATTTGATAGAAAAAATGTGTATCTTAGTGCGTTCCGTGAAATAATTCAAAGGCTCCAGAACAACGGGAAAAGTTGGTCCTTGTTGTAGGCCCGGGTTGTAGGCCTATATTGATGGACCGCTTTAAAATGTTTCGCGGTGAGTTAGGTTATAGTAGGTGTGACTAGAATAAGAGCACCTCACGACCTTCTGCGAGTGTGTACCATATCATACCGTCGCGGGGAGCGAGCTTTTTAGTCAAAATCGTTCTGAATTTCCCCATTATTTAGACATACAGGGATCACAGAAGAAGTTCAACAATGCCATTGCAGGATGACGTCCTGAAGATTGGGAAAAGGCTTGATAAAATGATATCAAGCGGTGCAACGGTTTGTTGTCATATTTATAGCTCAAGTATAACTGATGATAACCCCTCTCACACATCAGTGCACATGCACAGTCTCACTGTCTCAAAGAAAACATGGCCCAAGGCAAGCATGCAAGTGCATGAGTGTATAGCCTAGCCGTGTTACCTGGGTCGCCTGCAGCTCTTGCCATTTTCTGATGGACGCGGCAGGCGGAAGCCGTGTCAGCGTGTGACCATCAAAAGGTGTCAAAGAACTTTGCTTGCAAGACATGTCTTCCGACGGTATCCAGTCATTTCGTGACACGGTCGTTTCGTCACGACTATTTTTGTGTGACGAACTGACCGGCGGCTGATGGGGGAGAGGGCTTGTGATCGACCAAGGGATAAATGACCGACCTCCCCAAACATATTTATTTCGAATTCTTCTCCCATAATTGCTAATGTATCAAATGACGTTGTGATATGGCCTGGGTTTCTGAAATTAAACTCCATGAAGCCCTCATTTAGAGCTGGTATATTTCTTTGCCATGATTAAGGTTATAACTTACTCATTATCAAGGCAGACAATAACGGTTCAGCCTTTAAAACATGCAAGCAATCTCTGCAATTGCTTTGATGATTGGCCCATGGTGTAATCATGGTAATAATAAAGTGCTGGACACCCAAAACACCTTTGAATAGGTAACTCGGGTGTGACGAATGGAATGTGACAAAACGAAGGTTGTGACGAAACGACCGTGTGACGAAATGACCGTCAACCTTTTATAGACCCATGTATACCCCTAGTCTAGATAAACTCAAACCAGAAACTCATTGAGGGCACAACTTCACCATAAACACTGATAAAGAAGCAAAGACACAACCTGATGCTGGCTACGAAGATATGCATTCCCGCAGAGGGTTGTAGACACTGGTAGACCAAGAGAGAAATGTATGGAGTGCAGGGTATACGGTCGAATTCGCTCACAGGGACGACCCGCTCCAAGTTTCTACAGGACGACCCGCTCCCACTATAAGCTCCATGAGCTGTGTAAAACATCAAATTATAGTATATACATGTACTATTATTATATTATCATCTGCATTTTTCTTCTCACAGTATCCCAAGTATGATCTTGTTAATATTTTATACGCCATTTTCCTCCTCAAAAGTACGTATTTGTGACTTATAATTGTGCAACTAATTTACATGCATTTTTCACAAATTCGCTGCCGAAACCAAATCCGTGTGAATAAACTTTGTGGCGGCCCAGTTAATTCTTATATGAAGCCTGCAGCTATATTGCAACAGAAACGGCAGGCACAAAGTGCATCTATTAAATTAAATCATTGGAGCGGGTCGCCC
>JAAUYG010279928.1_pt1 | contig 21366 bp, 14 predicted proteins | sample 7278091 | NCBI WGS metagenome assembly JAAUYG01 (sample SAMN14350201, study PRJNA611818) | marine sediment metagenome | isolation source: surface marine sediment (0.6m) | place: French Polynesia: Moorea | collected 2018-08
GTTATAATGCTAGCATTATACACGCATTATACATGTTATAATATAAGCATATACACGCATTATAGCTGTTATAATACAAGCATTATACACGCATTATACATGTTATAATGAAACGTTTTTGCATGGTTGAAAGCCGACTATAAGCCTGATTCCCCCCCCCCCCTTTATGGTGCAATGTAGATCACTTCGTAGGAAAATTGCTAAAATAATGCGAGATCGACATCCTTGGTGGTCGACTAGATTAAATTATAAGAGCACCTCTTACATACTACAGTAGCACATGTTAGCGTCTACTTTTGTCCCACTACATGAAGATTTACTCATCCTAAGGAACGAATTTGCTTGATCTGTGCAAACCGCATGCCCTTGTGTTGCAAAAAAGAAAACGTGCAGTCTAGGGAATCAAAGGAACCTTGGGGCATCTTCTGGAGCAACGATGACTTATAGCATTATTGGCTTTGTACTTATGTCCGGTAGTCAGCCTTCTCCAGACAAGCAGAGCTCCCTTCTTGCAGCCATATTATAAAACTGCAGATAATCCGGACTTAGCGCAATTCTCGATAACAACGTTCCTTGCTCCTATACCGCAGAAGTGATCCAGCCAGCGCTCTATATAACTGAGGCATCATTAACTCGGTTATCCAGACAGCTAAGAGGTATAGATCAATGATAAAACATCTGCTTGCGGGTTCCTGCCGGTTTCCCTGGATCCCGCAAATTCCAGATTCCACCGCAAAGATTCCAGATACTATAAAGGCAAAACTTTTAGCCCTTCCCCATTACACCAAAGTAAAGATATGAGTACACGCGAAAGTTAGAGCCGATATCTGGGTGCCAAAATAAGGTTCCCGTAGTGGGAAAGCAAAACTTCGATCGGTCTTCAGAAGATGTTGGAAAATTATTCAAGTAGGAAAGGTTGTTCGTTATACAGGGGGTGCAAGGAATAGTTCACAGCTTAGGTTGTTTTATTGAATCCTGCATGCTTATTGAGCATCTGCATACCGAAGAAGGTTCTTGAAGAACCAGAAGCATTCAGGTGCGAGTTTTTATTTCAGCTGCATTTTGAAATCGTATTGAGGATATACATACATATCTGTAGCACGCGATCTGACATTGGTGGCTTAGCTCAAGTCGTAAACTAATACGTGAAACGTATTTAGATTCTCACTTCGAGTGTTTTTAATTAGTAAAACACTGAAATGTGTGTTTCAAAACCCAACCATTGTACTACTTTTGTGTCTAGAACTACAGCGGAACACAGTTCTGAGACAGAAAGAGAAACGATATTTTACATTAAGCTTGTGTGTAAGTGTAAATTATATAAACCCTCTGATCAACGGAGTCATTGTCTCCCAGGCATGACTTCGTATTTTCTGGTCTTCGGTGGGATTACGTGTCAATGAAAAACAAATTGCAGTAGTTCTGGTTTTCAGCGAACATCAATGCCATGGAACATGATTTCTGGTGTTCGGGTTGTGTGTTTCCATCCCTGCGTTACCGATCTTTTTATGTTTGTGTGCATCCTCACGAATGGAATATCTCTTAATAGAATGTCTGTCTGGTGTTCCAGGTGTTTGTGGGCAGCCCTGCCGATGGCGAACTCCACCGAGGGGATGTCCTGGTGTCGATAGAGAACTATGATGCCAGCAGTCTGACCCATAAACAGGCCCAGGACACGTTCAAACACGCCGGGGGTTCCATCTCGCTCCGCGTGAAAAGGTAAGACAGGGTGTTTCGACAAAAAAAGAAACCTATAAACCAACGCTAATCATTTATTTTGCCCTGGATGCTTCTGGGGAAGAAACGCGTCTAGGACACCAAAATCACTCAAGGGTGATAAAGAACCTCTTAGCCCCATAGTTTAAAAGTGCTGGTAATTGTGATAGAAAACTTATTGGGTATGCTACAATAGAAATTGCAAAGAAAAAAATACCTACTGGTCTAATACACTATATAAGCTCAACGTTCGCATATACATGCAGGACAGAGAGTGGAATATTGTAATTTATGAAAGTGAGCAATAGAGGAGTTTTGCTGATGCTATAATAACTGTAAACAAATATTTCGATTCTGATACAAAACTAAACATGCAGCTATTACGTTTCTTTCTATTACTAAACACTTTATCGCTAATACCAGACAAATCATCAGATTATTTGAGAATGCACATAACCTGCAGTCAGCCTGTTGGTAGCAACTAAAATTTGTCTGCAGAAAAAAAACAGAGATATAAATTATCACCACCTTAGGTTAATGTATTAAGAATACCAGCTTCATGAATACAGTTAGGACTGTGATTATTTTGAGGTGACAAATAGTCTCTTAGGCTGTTAGTTTTTCATAAATATTTATTCTGATATTGGGGGGCTCATTCCATCATTTTAGAATTAAATTAACTTAAGGGAGTTCTGTAAAAGTGTCTATTTGGCTAGAAGTGTTAATACGAGATAAATATTAATACTGACAGCAGATATATGTAGAACTTGCATTTTGTGGTGCTGTTCTGTTTGACTACTAACTTTTACGAATTACATTATTTTAGCACGACAAATAGGCAGTTAATTTACTAGTTGTGCAACCAGGAATAACTACTGCATGCGAAAATATTAATTACCACAGTAGACAACATTTAGGTCCTACCAACATGTGCAAAAAATGAACTGCTAAAGAACGTAGACTACGAATTTAGGGGTCTAACTATGAGCATTCTCTGCGTAGTATGCGGTGCAAAGTTCTGCATAGGCACAATGTGCACTGTTCTATCTTGTGGGTCTTTGTCTCGAAATTGATAAGAAATGTGAGAAGTACTATATCAGAAAGCGATGTTTGGTACAGTGGTAGCAACAAGGAAACTAGCTATCGACCTATAACAAGATAACACCGATCGAACTAGTAACAGCAGCAACAATAGCTACAACCTTCAGTTGATCGACGTCACCTTCAACTATCAATTTCACGATGGCTGCCTAATCATTTTCTGTCCCGAAACCTACTCTGAATAGTAAGAGCCTGACAAAACTAGACGGAAATGAAGTAAGTACAGATTACAGTTCGGGTCAGGTGATTCAAAATTGAGCTTTCACAAGACGTTGACTAGCATATTGCAACAATCATGCACTCACAGGTAGTGATCCATATTCTACTAGCATATCAGCGGGACCAGGATGTTTTTTCAAGTAGCGGAGGCGTTTTGTTAAAGTTATGGTGTCTTCGTGCAGCAGCAGCAGCAGCATCAACACCACCATTGCTAGCAATGGTCTGCATTTTATACCAGTACTTAACTGCCTAAGACCTAAAGGCTGGTGGCCCAGTCTACACCATGACCTGTGGACAGCGATGTGTAGTCCATACCAGTTCCCTGGAATCCTTGACGTTTGCATTGCTATACGTTTGCTTTGCAAAAGTTTATTCTCGGAGCGCCAGGGGTATATGATTGAGGGGGTTCCAGGTGGGCAGTTTGGTGACCTACTATCCAAGGAAGGTTTAAAGGGCAATCATGGCGATCTGGCGACTCACAAAAGAGACACGGGACCTTTTCAAAGTGACCTGTGGTCATAACATTTGTGACCTAATGATATGGGTGCAATTTAAACAGTGACCTGCCAACCTGACCCATCTACAGCCTCATTTCGAGTTAATGCGCTGCTTATATCAACATCTCAGTAACTAATGAGTTCAATAAAAAGAGGTTGCCCACGTGATGAACCTGCCCACAAATCACACAAATGCCAGTGTTGACTAAGATCTGCCCAGATTAGAACGATTGCTACAAGGGTGTAGGTCACACGTTTTACACGTTTTACACTTACGCTCTGTCCACCTGCTGGTAATCTTCAAGCATCTTGACACTTTGGTAAGGGGCAGATTTCACCGGTGTCCCTGAGCAGTAACTTTGGGCAAACCACAACGTCACAGTTCACAGCTCTATCCTATCCCTAGAGTAGTCTTTGATGATAACAATGAACCAGAAGATGTCCAATAGCACGTTCCCTGTTAAATATAACATAAACATTCTGCGTATCAGATAACCTGTGTCGTTATGGTACCTTTGTTATACAGTTTAGATAGGGTCTTAACAGTTAAAAACTTTTCACTGACTTGTTCCTAAATCACTGTTGCAGTCGAATTATCTAGAAGGGTGGTACGCGTTTGGGGCGTACCCGAACTCACTGAGCACTTTCAGATAACAGACTGTTGCAATCGATGCACTTTGAAAAATAATCTTCGGCAATAAATTCTGTTGGTCTTTATTTACCGTTTCCTGGAGTTGTGCTCTGAAGACTAGTTTCGCAAACTTGGCGACTGATTTGATACGTGAGGGGGTTCCAGTTTTACGTTGAGCTACGGGCATTACATAGTCAATAGTATATGAGGATGTGTAAAAGTGACGTTCATTAGTTGAAACTGAATTCTTTACATAATAAGCATTAGCAGTAACACTATTAATGTTTGGTTTCCAATAAAGGGTCATTGTTCTGCTTGACTTGGTTACATAAGCGTGCGCATCATTTGTTTACTAATAATACTAACACTACTTGTAGTAGCAGCAGCAGTAGCCGCAGCAGCAGCAGCAGCAGCAGCAGTAGTAGTAGTAGTAGTAGCAGGAGGAGGAGGAGGTGGTGGAGGATGGCTGAGGGGAGGAGCAGAGTAGTAGCATCTGAAATTGCATAGCACGTACACCAACTGACTCTTTATTCAAACTTCAAAAGATTTAAGGGAATCGACTAATGGCCCTGAGGCATTCATTCAACCTGTGGGACTGTGGATATACATCTGTGTACACCTCAGGAACCTAGAAAAATGCTGTTAGCCCTGGATGTTTTGCCGTAGGAAACCAACGCCTCTGGGACTAACTACACCAGAGTCTGATGGCTTCCATTCTAACGAGGCAACAGGATGTATAATCACACTTCAGGGTCTGTAGTGGAATATTTATAGATAAAGGAGTATCCGACTCAACTGTTTCAGAAAGGCTGTGTGTTTCATTGGGGCATCTGGGTGAGCTTTCTTCCCATTCTGAACAGGTACATGCCTCGTAAAATCATTTAGCTTGTTATTAAGCCGCGGGTATCTGCTCCGTGCTACGCCTCGGTGGTGTCCCATTCATCCTCACCTGGGTACAAGGACGTTGTTTCTTTATACCAGCTATTGCCATATGTCTGGGCCTTATTCCATCTCGTCTAAGGATGTACATGGTGTCGGGTTTTCTTTAGTGGATAGTTTTCCATGTTGTGGCGCATGCTCTAGTTCATGTGAAGCATCCGGGGAGTTGAGGCATAACTAGTGGCAAGATCTCTGTTTCCTTTCAGAACACCAGTTAGAAAGACAGGCTGTTCTTGAAGGGTGGAAGGTTAAAGTAAGGCACTGTCACATTAAAGGCATTCGGGAAAGTATGATTTTAATATAAGGTCGAATACAGGGTTCCAACACAGGTTGCGCTTTGACATATTGAGACCATCTTGGCCAGTGTGTGATAAAACACTACTTGTACTATAAATGGTGTTGCATGTGGTTGTTTATTGTTTTGCATCTTGAGTCGACTAGTTTCATTGCAGATCGTCATAATTTTACTTGTCATATGACATCTACACAAATTGTTACATGCAGAATTTCTATAACGGATTTGTTTCACACAATACCTTGATACACATGATATAATGCCGCTCAAATTTAAGCCGGTGCACTGAAGACAAGAGTGATCAAGATAACCTAGTTTATGTTGGTCCCTAATAAAATCCCCTTCTAGATTATTCCCATAGTGGAAAGAAAATTGCATAAGAACGGCACACTGCACTGCCTGAGATAGTGATGCATTGACTCCTGCGGGTGCAGGTGTTGCCTCGATCTCTGACTCATTGATAAATGAGACTGACACATCGACTGAAAGATTGATTGGTCTGAGGTTTCCAATTTTTACCATTTTTATTCTAGAAGGCACGAACGTATGTGAGGCATCAAATTACGTCTGCTCTGAGATTACAACACGTCGGCTCCTGATCAGTGGAACAGTGCTCATGAACAGTGCAATGAAATATGGATAAAGCAGAAATCCTTTACACTCATTCAACAGAGTACAAAACTCTATCTTTGGCCCGAGATACTCGCTTTAGGAACTCTGTAGTAGGAAGTTTCGTTACCCTAGAAACAAATCAGAAAAGGAACAATTTACAATAAAATGGTAATTTTTATTTAGCAAATCTTGTTTACTCTACATACATCTGCAGCTTCGATGCTTTGGGATACACAAAACACAGCCCTTCCCCTTATGCTGTCTTGGCGAATGAATGATATGCCGAAGTTCACAGATTGAAAGTGATTTAAGTATATTGAACGTTTAAAGATAATAGTCTAACGAAAGCGTTTAACCATTTTACTGTAGATCATATCTATCTTAAAAACGGTTAAAGAAAAAGTCCGTGGCTCAGCTTTTCGAAAGCGTCGAACATGCGCTAAAATATCTGAAATGAAAAGGAGTGTCGAACCCAACAGACCATCTACATACATGTACGTGTGTAATGCAACGTACATTTACTGTACACTGATTCAGCATGACCAGTCTGACAGAAACATTACAGAAACTACTACATTTCATTTACCTAACAATATCAGGTGGAGCAGCCACATTATTTCGACATTGCATTTCTGTGTGCAGTGATGTCTACGTTCCCAAGTCTACACAGGGGCTGTTGGAACAGAGCTTTTTCGGTGAAAACACCAGCTGAAGGTCGTGTTCCAACAGAAACGCGGAGGCGAAGAGTATTGTACCACCTTTCATTTACCTAACAATGTCAGATGGAACAACCACATAGCATTTCTACGTGCAGGTAAATGTGGTTCCCAAGTTTATACCGGGATAATGGAACGTAACGTAAGGTCGTGTTCGAAGGCAAAATTTCAGTATTGCAGGAAGGGCTTGAAATGACCACGTTGGCCGCGTAATTGTGGTAGAAACTCAATTTATGCAAGTATGGTGCCAGCGGTTGGATCCACAGTATTGCATAGTATTTCATAATTACACCTGGGAATAGAGGCTGCTTTAAGTATATAATGGACCTGGAATGTGGCATGTAGCTGCAGCTTATTACCACTGCCTAAGTGTTGATATATCTAAGGGCAAGGTGTACGAGCAAGGCGTTTGGTTACCCAACTGTAAGCAGGTACGGCTGCAGCTTTATCGCTTATATTCTGCTGAAAGGGCTTCATCGGCGGCCTGGAGCTTTACAGGACTGCTCTTGTGGCATAACTGACGGATTGGCTTAGGGCTTTCTGGCTTGTTTGCCTTCCCTTGCCTTCTTCGAGGCACTTAGGATGTTCCCTTCTATCCATCTGGCTCTGGCTTCTGCAAGACCCGGCGCCTGCCAAAGCAACCGACGCACCGCAAGTTGGCGTATATCTTCCAGGAATTTTTGGTGGAACAATTTATCTATCAGGTTTTTGCAGCTGATGTGGAACTTCAAACCCACGCCTCGGTTATAGCACGGTTGCCTTGGCAACGCTCTCTCTCGCTCCCCGGGTCGAACAGTGGGATCCACTGGGCCAAGGGAAGAAGTTTGTGGGGATGGTAAACGGGGGGGGGGGGGGGGGGGTTAAGACGGGGTGAGGAAGTAGGGAGGGGTACTAGCACTGCTTCTCGCAGTTGGTGGCTCAAAATAGCCAACCTTTCCCGTTACACGTGCACTGATGACACTTGGCCTTCAGAGACGTCATGCATACGTCTGACAAGGACAGCGACTTTGTAAATAAAATTTCCACTGAATGGTGTGACAACAAGAGTTCCAAGTGACATTTGTCCATAGGTAAGAATGTCTGCAATGCTACTAGCAGCCATACAAGGCAACTAGTGGCGGCGGCGTGGGGAGGGCATCGGCGCTGCCCGCTGCAGGCCGCAGCTTCCAAAGCATGTTTCGCGCCAGGTGAACCGCCGACATTCGTTAGGTCATCAGTTCTCGCGGCCGGCGGTAGGCGGCAGCAGGGGTGCGTGCCTTCATTCCTCCAGTGTCGTAACAGACCGATTGTTGCTAGTTTATATACCAGAGAATCGGTCCATTCTGTGTTTGAAGTCAGGAAGTGTGTATACACAGAGGTTATTTTATCCCGGGAGCGGTCGTAAAGTCTTTCTCGAAGTCTCCGTTCCCTGTGTAATGATATGGCGTCTGACAGACGACGCACTTCAGTTGGATAATTTTCATAGTAGTGTCTGTCTGGATTTCTGGATTTAATCGTTCGTGTGTTTATATCAGGAGTACACACAGATGGGTCCCCTTTTCCCGTGGATAAGTGATACCTGGATATTATAATCGCCTAAAAAATATTCCAGGTCGGCTGCAGGGAAAGTGTGGATTGTATCATTTCGCTGACAGCCGGTTCACTCACCGGCCGGCTTGTGTGCTCTGCCGCGTTATTTCTGGGGTGATGATAAATTGCGTTTGAGGCCCAAAATAACAACGTTTCTGTTATACCGGGGGTGTCTGACTTGTCTTCTTTGGGGAGTGTCTTATATATTTCAGCCTTGTCGGTTTTTTGTTTCAGGTCCGCTGGCCTCAAGTCCCTGGGAGCGGCTACCGCGGCCGGCCCGACCCGGTTCGATAGCAGCCAGGTAAGCAGAAAATCATGGCCGTGCCGTGACATTCACGCGACCTTGCTGCCACGTGAGGATGACCGGCAGAACGTGAGACACGCCTGCGCGTGCATCTCTGCTTTCAGACAAAATCTTCTCACGTCTACGTGCCATTCTTGTAAAACTTGACGAAACACCAAGAAGAGCACAGTGAAACCTTACATTAGTTTGCCCCAAATAAATTATTGATTTGAAAGCATTGCCTTTCATTTAAATGAAAGCATAGCATCTTAGCTTATGTACCTTTATCTGAGCGAACCGACATGCAATTCCATAATCATTACATTTTTGAGCTACAGAAATATTAACCCACTTGCTGCTGTCCTGAAATGTTTTTTGGAACGGTAACTCATTATTCAGTTATTACTTGACATTTACCCCCAATAAGTACTTAACACTCAGGAGTGTAAAATGAAATGCAAACTTCAATTATGGCACAGCTGGGAATGCCGATAAAGAAGTAAATCGCTAGGTTGCTTTCCATTTATCCAGTTATCATTGTTCTTTTTGTGTCAGTAATCTAGAATTATAAGGTAAACGAGTGACAGACGAATGACTTGGAAAAAAAAATAAACATCTATCCAAATTCGAGAAACACGGCTTAGGGTGATGTTCTATAGTATTTTAAAATAAAACCAAAGTAAAATCTTGCATCGCGGTAGCATAAAAAGTAACGAAGCTAGGGCAGCATCACCAAACATTGTGCTGATCTTCCTCTGTGGGGTAAGGTCTTCGCGTGAACTATCATCCACTCATTAATTTCTCCCCTATGCAAAAATGACTGGAAAATAATAAAAGTAATAATACTGTGTCAGTCATTAAAGTAATTATATGCCATGGGTGTACAGACATAAACTGCTGGTAGCAAACACATTGATCATTCACCTTGCATCATTCATGTACATTCCGTTATTCATTTGTGTCACTAACATTCCCCCAGTGATATCTTTATGCTGATTCCGGACTGGATGTCTCGTCAATACTTAAAACAAGACTTGAGTATTTTCGAGAACTTCAGCCAAGAACTAACTCATCTGTAATTATGCTAACGTGTTTCTTGGTTAACCTGTGAACACCCTGTATTGAAAAGACATCTATGAAAAAATAACATTCTAAACACACTTCGTAATCATCTAGATTTGGTTAACATTGGTCTCAGCCTTTTTAGATGATATAGCTGACATTCAGAAACCTGAAACCTGCAACAGCATTATGCTCTTTTCGAATTGCCCCAACGCGGTTTTACTTGCCACGACCATATTTTTATTTATAAGCCTCGACTACAAAACAAACAAGGCAGCTACTTCTGTCAATTCCTCGCCTGTCAATTGCTCACACTCGTACGCGTGTGGCAAGGTCGTAACCATGTGGTTGGTTTGGTCACTTTTACGTGGGTAAGCAGGTTTTGTATCATTGCTTCCTCGATGGCAAATTATATCACTGTACCTGAAACTTTGGGGCGACAATTGGTTTAGTGATGGGCATACATGTATGTAACATTTCTGTTTATTGCGTGAAATTGGTTTCCCCTTCCACTGCCTTGCTTTAATGAGATTTTTCCCACAGAGTTCAAGGCTCCAGTCTGACTGACAGTGTGAGCTTTGCAATACTGTCCTTTATGGAACAAGGTCTCTGTGTAGCATAATGATAATTAATTCTGTGGAGTTTTTTTTTTCGCGGTAAATAACAGTGACGCAGCTTAAAAGGAGATTTGCTGAAGTAATGGTTTGCTTTCCATGAATGTTCTGGCTGGCTCCGTTCGGCAGTGATAAACCGCAAGGACAAAGACGTCCCTCGAGCATTAGATAATAATGTCATTTAATATTTTAATATTCTGAGATTTTTAAAGACATTTTAATATTCTTCCTTTGCACCGACCCAGGCAGGAAAGCAATTATGTAGCATCTTTTCGGAGTGCGTTGTTTGACGACATGCCCTATTTATTTTTGGATAAGTGAGCTAATTTTGTCTAAACCGCCTATAAACCGCCTATATATTTTGCCTATAAGAATAAGCCGGTGAGTCAGAATGAAATAAGTCCCAGTGATTAGGACTATTTCCATAGGTACAGCTGTGCTTACGGAATTACGAGAATACGAGCCCAACATACCGTCCCTAAATGCCAGAAGGAGAGGATTTGGGAGGGTGAAGCCGCTGTTTGGGGGAACCCGATACCAAGGATATTCTTCACGTGTTCTGGCAGGCCTTAGCACTGGCAGAAAGCACTAGCAGACTTTGCGGCAGCATCAGAAATATTGCGGCAACCGCAGAAGTAGAAGTACATGTACGTAGTAAGGCAAACGTCTTGGTCTTTCGCTATACCCCATCGTCTCCCCGGATTGCCTGCGAACATCACGGGGCATTGGTTCCGCGTCGGTTGCGAGGTAGCTGGCGTTAACAAAAATATTCCTCGAACCAACCGACGAGGTCCGTCTAGACTTCAGAAACGGTGAGAATCTTTCGCAGATAGGATTGTCTTCTCTGGCTTTTTCCCTCCACTCGCTGAGTTGTTGCCACTTTGGCTTAATCCGGAACCCACCATATGGGATCAGATTCGACGAGAACCGGCTTGTTTCCGTGAGCAGAACAGGACAGCATAAATGAAAGCCCGCGAGGCCTTCATTCGCCACAGGGCACTACAAACGAAAGCCCAACCTGTCAATGTCTGGGAACCCACCGACCTGTCGGCACTGGGATGGGTTCAAGCAATATTTTTGCACGTCACTCTTCTTAGACCCCACGGTTGAACTTGAAGACAAAGCTCTCCATTTAGAATGCTGAGCCACAATAACAGCTATCCCCATGGAGAGATGCACGACCGCGATTCTGTTATTTATGAAATACCTTTGAAATACGATTATACTGAGCAAGATGGGTGCAAAATTATAGTGACTCAGGGTGAGCTTCTATTTGAGATAACACAGAGTTCCACAGACTTTCTAACTACTGCTCCGCCCTTCTGTTGGCCACTGGTGGTACATGTATCTTTATCTCCCAGTCCCAATATTGTTCTCGGATTTCTATTACAAACTCTCTAAGAGCCAGTTACATGGATGCTAGAATGTTCCTGTTTTAGCGACTTACAAGGTCCTCGTAGTTGCCTCTTTGTCAGTCCCGTGATGTCTTCATAAAGTCGTCTGTTTTCCTCCGTTTAGCCGAATATTGTTACCTGAAATATAAAACACGTTATTTCCTATATTTTGGTGATTAACTTTCGTTCACAAAGTGTCCTCAATAACTATCAATCTGCAATTCCACCCGTCTAATATTATTATCTCCAACACATTTGTCGCCGATCAATGACATTACACGTCTATTATACATTTACCAAAGTCCTAAATAGGAAACCGGGAAATGTGTACATTATACGCTATCCGCCATACACACTTGGTACATTTTCTGTATTTTTGTTCTTAAAAACTCTCTCAATACGACTTTATCTGAGTCGCACAACATTTCAAAAGAACGGTTACGGGTCCTTAATTCGCCGTATTGACAGCTACTGAGTTGCGACAAACTTTTTTATTCCAAAACGTACATTTAGACTGCAGCATGTGACAACCAGTTTGGGCAATGGTGTACATGTACTATGTGTTTGAGAAAAACAACAAAGAATATGTTATATTCTACTTGTAAAATTTAAAGTATGATAAATTAAATGAGTGATTGATAGCATTACAGATTGATGTCTGTTTTGTTCGTTCTTACTTATTTAAGCAGTTCCTGTTCTTTCAAAGATAACCTTGCACATTAACTTTGTTTAAAAATTAACATTGTTGCTGCTTGTTCAGTTCTAACCAGAATAACCTCGCTTCAATGTACTGTCTTTGCTTCTTTGCTGTTACAGTTATCGTCACCATCCTACCGCTCCCGTCCCCTGGAAACCTCCGCCCCCAAGCCCGCTCCTCCTCTCGGCGCATTTAGTCCCAAATCTCGCCCCCAGATGTCCCACCACCAATGGGGGGGCTCCGGCCCAAACTACGGCGTGGACTACTCGGCCCATGGTCGCTACCAGGCCCCTCGGGGACCCGACCCCATGCTCAGCCGGGTCCAGCAGAGCCTCAGTAACGCGTTGTGGCACCCCGAGGACGCCCAGGGGGAGGACGACTACTCAGTTCGCTCCGTGAGGGATATCAAACAGCAGTTTTCGGGTCCTGGCACTGCGTATGGTCACCAAGGTGAGTGAGACAGACAGGAACCATCCAAATCTTATAGCTATACAACTGAAGTTAGTATTGATGAGGTTATATTAAATGCTACCCAAAATGGCAGCCCCAGCTTGATAAAACCAAAGGTCAAGTTCTTGTTTATGTAATTTTCAAAAATAAAAAGCTTCAGGTGCCCATTGCCGCAGCCTTGCCGAGCACTCCCCCCTCTCTTTAACGATCATGTGCTCCAATAACAAATGGTGACTTAAGTCAGCCTGGTATACTGACTGTAACCTCTCAACCCCCCTCATCAGACACGGGACTACTAGTTACGTTTAAAAGATGATAGAGCAGATGACTATGACAATGCACACTTTATTACGGGTCTTTCTTTCCTTGCTCACAGCCTTGGCTGAACTGCTCCGAAACAAAGTCGACAGATGAGTTACATGTAGCTGTACAAACCATTAATTTGGGTTATGCCTTGGACGAAACGGACGCTCCAAAGATTAATAAAACTAAAAGTGGTTGGTTTTCACTAAATTTTAATTTATATGACTTATATTTTTTCAGTTCTGTTGCATTAACGAGCTGTGACTGGCGATCAATCTAACACAGCAATGTGATAGTAAACCGAAAAAAACAGAAAAAATTCCTCCGACCAGTCCTAAACATGCAATAATGTCCTAAACGGGGTCTATTAAATTTTCAGAACACACTACAGAGTTAATTAAACAAGCAGCTAAATCACCTTCCCTGTTACTCCAAAATCACCTCAAATGACCAGTTCCATTGAACCTCACCTTACTGAACACATCATAGTCGGGATAGACGTAACGCTCAGGGATATCGCAGGGTAAAATATTAGGAATCCTCTACACACAGTGACGAGATTTTTGGATGACACACAGCATCTATGCACCGTACTTACCTGAGAGCAGCATAGCTTCGTGGACCATAGGAGCTGCCACCTAGATGCTTACTCCAATCCCTACTCCTACAACACCCCAGATCTAACCAGGTATACAAACAAACGTGTATTTGTGATATTGTCAATCCTCAAACTGTTCCCCCATTTCGTATGTGATTAATTTGCTACTCCCAGCGGCCACCTGGATAAGACCAAGAAATATTTGCACATTGGAATTACAGAATAAAATATATTATATTTTCTTTCATATTTTTTTATTCGTTCACTACAACTGTTCTCCAATTTCTGCTTGCATCCATATTTGATTTTTTTGTGGGAACAGTTACTTTTTAGTTTCTTCTTTTTGTTATTAACGTGTGATTTCAACCTTGATTTGCCTGTGAGGGATGCGCTTTTTAGGTGTAGGATAGTGGACAAAATAATAACAATTGCATTTGATCTAACACAGCTAAAGCCGAGCAGGAGCCTTATAGGCACGTCAAGGAACTGAAGACCTATTTCCGAAGCCTGGATCGTAAGTAATCGCGATCCCAGGTATGTAGAACTCAGATATGTTTGAAAAGTGCCCTCCCTCGTGTAGCACCCACAATGGCTTGTTCTGTGTTTCTCGGGGCTTGCTGAAAAACCTTTGCTCTTAACAGTTCTACACAACTCGAATTAAGTGCGGTGTTTAGCTCCTTCTGCGATAATGTCCAGCTGACGGCGCCAGATTTACACAATCAATAATCGTATCAACAACAGGACAAAGAAATGCGCTAGGCATTCTGTGCAAGACCATGAGCGGATGACTATCACTGAATTTAAGGATAGCTGCCTCTCCTACAAACATAGGCATCTACAATGTAATCACGAAGGGCCATTTTACCCGCTGTGTGGTTTCCTGTATGTTTTCTGTGGTCTCAACTAAAATGCCTTTTCGCAAGTTCTGACAGTGAAGAGCTTCTAAATCTACAGTCTAAAAGGTGTCCTGTCAATCTGCAGTTTTAGCTGAGGGATATATAACACCAATTTCTTATGGAAAGACTAGAGGGTAATTTCCGCTGCTTTTAACACTGATTCTTAAAACGCCAAAGTTGTCGTTCCAAACCCGATGTGCTTGTTCTTTGTAAATGTGACTTCACTGATATACGTGTGACGGTATTATGTGGTTTAATTCCCTACACCAATTTGTGGTGAACGTCTTTTCTACCATCTGTTGTTTGAAAGACCTGGACCCTAGACCCTTACGAGGACAACTATCGTGACAGCGACGCCTTCCCCTATGTACCCCTGCACCCATCCCTTATATTGCAACAGATACGCTTATGTTGGAATTTTACTACAGAATTAATTAAAATGTCAACACACCTTTACTATCTTTATCCAGGTATAGTGTACAAAATCCAGTCACTGACAGATGCCTGTATAGTATGTTTGCCCTTGATTTTGTATGTTCTGCAAAAATATTCAGAGCATACATGTACATATGGGAGAAGCAAGGGAATCACAAACTGAACTTAGAATTTAGAGTTCAGCGACTTTATTGGTAACCGTTTAGTATGTAGCGAAAGGTTTAGCACAAAATAGCTGGCTGTTGATGTGCGAGTGCCGTGTAAGTGGGATTTTGTGCTAAACATACTTGACAGTGCCCTTGCATCTACATGATCTACGTCATGTTAAAGCTGACAACCACTACAAGTGTAGTATATTCATTAATTTGATATTATATCATATAAAAATTATCTGTATTACCTATTTGACCATTTTCGCTCTTGTTCCAGCCCACGGAAGTAGTGGTACGCCTTCACACAAAGTTCGCCAATGGAGAAAACCGGAACCCATGGGGGGCCCCGCCTCCCTGATGGAACCTGGCTGGTCCCCAAATGCCCCCGGAGCTCACCCTTCCGCTTCCTCCCACGTTAAACGTGTGTCCCGCGCTAATTCAGCCCCCATGACCCCTGTAACACCCCCTGTCAATAGGCAACCATCTTATCCTTCCCAGGCTCCCTATGCCCCCCAGCAGCCTCAGAGAAGTGAACCGGGTCGTCCAGCCTGGCAGGGTACCCTCCGCTCGTCCGGGGGCCCCAAGCCATGGGAGATCCACGAGCAGGAGAGCCTAGTGCCAACCGCCGGGGAGGCCAACTACAGCCCGGCTGTCGCCCACGGTCAGCCCTCACCCGGGGGCCAGACTGTGACCCCGCACCAGCCCCGCGTGCAGTCGGTCCACTATGCCCCGGGTCAGGCCCCGGAGTACCGGCAGAACGACCCTCAAGCTAACCAGGACGAAAGCGCAAGAGTAGTACACACCCAGTATAACAGCCCGCTGGGACTCTACTCCAAACAGAACGTGAACGAGATGCTGCACTCACAGACCGCTGGCAAGCCCGGACAGGGAACACTGCAGTGAGTAAAGTACCCACTCTTGACATCAACTGCCGTCTCCGTTCTTAGCTACTTAATTAACACCTAACTTACCAAGTTACGGAGCACCAACAAATTTATAGATCACAACATATCAAAAATATCTTAGAAATTAATAGGAATACCTAAAAAGGCTAATAGTACAGTAACGACCAACAATTTTAACAAATGGTAATGTGGTAAGCATGAAAAAGTACTAAAAACTACGAAGGTACTACTGAAACCCATCGTGTACAGATCCAACAACATTGCTCTGTGGTACTCTTGGGTCCCTTACACAACTAACTTACTACGCCTAACAGATTCCGTACGAATCGATTTCTTGACATTTAATTTTTTGGAAGAACATGCCAGAAAGTACATGTATGTAGAAAACCATGTTGTTAGTTAAACAATGTCTAGCTCACCTCGTCCTACATGCTTCTGTCCTTCTAGAGTAACGGGTGGAGACCCTAACAAGAAGTTCAATCCCGCACAGTCGGATGTCTATCGTCTGCTGCAAGAGGAAGAAGAAATGAAGGGCCGTCCCTCGCGTCAGAGCGCGCGTTACCAAGAGCAACCGGCCGGGGAGATGCATTACCAAGGCTACCAAGACCAGTCGGTGCAGTCTCCCTCAATGCAGGCGCTGGAATCCAGATACGGCGGCCCGGGAGGCCATGATGCAGGAGAGGACTATGGCACCTCCGATTTTTAGGTCATCCAGAAAGAGCGTTGAAGTCACGGCATTTCATTACTGCCTACATCCACGCTACGCTACTTGCTAAGGTACAACACGGCGAATCGCAGGAATTATGTTTCGTGAGGGAATTGTGCGATTTTGTTTTGACCATACCCTGTCCGGCGGTCCAGCTCAGCTGGCGGTAGACAAAACAACCAAGAACGTTTTCTTTGTTTCGGTGCAGCTACCACCGAGCACGTGTATCAACAGAGACGTGTTTTTGACGACTAGTATTGTAAAAGTGGTTTGGGTGCGGAAATTTTTAATGCTTGACAGGGTTCAACGCGACCATTTCTATTACACAACATCTGAAAAGAAACACTTCTAAAGTTGAAACGGCTTAACGATTTTGTATCTATTCTGAAACATACATGTATAGACAGGGCGTAAATATTTGATTGGTGATTAATCAGTTTGGGGACGATACTGGTAGTACGGGTGGTTAAACCCTACCAGACTGGTCTTTGACCTTGGTCAACTTCTCTTTCTTCCTTCACTTGGCTTTCTGCCAAAGTATACAATAACAGGAGTAAGTAAACTGCATGAGTCTTGTATAATTTCAGCAGAATTAAAAGCAAAAACCTCATCGATGATGTCTAGCAGTTCACGGTTGATGTTTAGTTGAATTTGAATTTGTTTCACACGTCACACTTACTGAGTGAACGGGCAACATGTTACCATATAGTAGCATTTTTTATCGGTACGAGTTTGCGTCCGTACATCCGAGTTTGTTATGCATACTCTATGGGTTTATTGCTTTCGTTTTTCGATCATCTACGAGATCACAAAGGGCCCAGTGTTTTTAATTTTAAACATCAATCCACACTGTTTGCACTTTCCACACAATGACGGCAAAAATAATCACCTTCACCCTTTGATGTGTACACGTTCATATATATATAGCCACCCTTGTTGCCTTGGGTTCTTGTGATCTAGAGTTGATTGGAGACGTATCTAGGCGGTTTCTTTCGCTTGTGTCGGTTTAAATGACACCACTACTACTATTTCAACCACTATACATATTCACCTTGGCTTGTTTGACTTCGGTTAACGTAGTAATGCAGGTAGTTCGTTGTACAGAGTTCGCCTTGTTTTTCCACTGTACGATATGTACAGGTGTGCGTTCACTGTGTACATAGTGAGTATGCGAGTTTACTATATTTACAATGGAGTATGATTTTCTCACAGTGCAGCCATCAAGATCGGGCATGATTTATGTTGTCTGTTTCATGTTGAATGTAAATATGACGTGCATCTTGGCAATAAAGACTATGCAAAAACCAACGGTGATTTTCGTTAATATTGTGTCTGCTGCTTACGCTACCTCCACGTTAATGCATTTCATGAATCGAAATCCAAGTACAGTGTGCCTATCCCGTTAATTTACAGGTTACAAAATTCTGGACATGTTTGGCCTTCAAGGGAAGTCACATTGTAACGACCTGCATAATTTACGTTCTAAATATATACATAATTAAGCTACAATATAAGCCGATTATGATAAGCATACATGTATTTATTTTTTCAAAAGTTTTTCACACGACAGTCTAAGGCCATGCCAATGCACCTTCAGCATCTCTGAACATACATGTCTACCACACGGAAATATGGTACTAGATGCCACTAGTTGCTAGTAGCGACGGCAAAACGTTAATATTGCAAACTGCTTTTATTATCTTTATCTTGGTATCTATCTCCAAATAATAAGTCCAAAGTCTGATAATTCGTTTGCTAAAGTCCGGTGATGACCTATAGTCAATTCGACTAAATCGTGACTCAACTGATTATAATTGGACATACTGTAAACGTTGAACGCCTCCATTTGAAGCAGTTGTTCAAAATTCAAACGGAACTCTGTAGTTACAGTCACGAGGACTCGTAAGTAAACAGCTTTTCGTCAATATACATAATAAAGACATCTTAAATTCCTGACACAGTCGCTGGATTTTCACCAAACGTAACCATCAAAATAACCGTATTTCCAAAACTACAAGTTTAGAAAGAAATAACGATTTTCATTGCAGCCGTTCTACTAAGGGTTATAGGGTTGCTGCAACAAGAAAAATATTTTCTATACATGTACATGCATCTATAACGGCTAACGAAAAGCAAGTGAACGCAACGTGTTTTACTGAAAACAAAATGCATCTAAATACAAAATGACATTGTATAAAGCAAAATCTTAGTCAAAAGTCTTCCATAAACGTATGTAAGGGCAAAATACGCCTGCCCAGTGGAAATCTGACGATTTTCTTCAAACCGAAAGACTATACATGTATTTGCATAGTTTTCGTTGTGCTTGTGTTGAAAGGCAAACCAGTCCTGAGTAATATGCACCTGAACATCGCGGATAATTCTGTTGTGCTGGTTCTCATTCTGTGACATACCTACACGTAAGCATAGCCATTAATCGATACTTTTTTTTTTTAGGAAAACAAGTTGTTTATTAAATGAGATAAAAATATATAAAGCTGTTTCAATAATGAACTGGTGATAGTCTTAATCATCACATACGTCACACTAGGTGGTTCTAGGTGGTTCTGCCGGGGTGGTCTTAGATCACAGGTGGTTTCAATTCCGAGTGTCCTTTTAGCCCTTCGTTGTAATAATTTTTTTTTCTCAAATAAAAAGGCCAATACGAACGCCAGACGCCTATTACAATAGAAGTTCCCAGTCCTTCCGTTCAGAGAGATCTTGTTTCGTTGAATCCGGAAGCGGATTGTCTCTTAGATCCAGATGACGTAATTGGCCGAGGCTTATTAACCGGTTAACGTCTATATCTGAAACAGAGCCATACACAAATATCTACACACGTTACTTATTTAACTACACATTGATATGAAGCATATCAATATAACACGCGTATAATCCTCAGTTTCATTACCGAAGGTTGCCAGGTGTTTCGCTAAAAAAATGACAGGACGTTTAGTTTAAATTGCCGTGTGGATATCAAGACGTGCTTTGCAGTTCGGCTCGGACTCCTGTTGGAGATTGTACATCACACAGATATCGGAAAAACAATATACATACATGTCCTAAGACCTGATAAACAATATACATTTATACTGTAACCCCACATGCCTATATATGTGTATTATGTGTAATGATAACAATGCAGTGCCTATTTCGAAGTTTTAGGCTATTCCCCTGATAAAATATTCAGGATTTTAAATGAACAAACAATTTTTCATCGCCAACACATGTACCCATACCTGTAATCTTGTTGTCCTTTGCCACAATTTCCCGAAGACTGGGACAGTCGTACAGTATGGGAGGTAGGATCTCCAGTTGGTTGGAATCCAGAATGACAGACTCCAAGAGAGATAGTGTGGAGATCTGCGACGGGAGATCTGTCAACTGGTTGCGACTCAGATCCAGGGCTGTAACAGACAGGCGAGTAATCATTTACTAATTAGTAACTTGTGTCGAAAGTTCTCTGTAATTATTTATTGTTTCTTGCTATCTTTTGGTGTTTTTTCCTCTTTCGTTCTCCTTCTTGACATTCATTCACTTGTTTAGTAACAGTTGGACCCGCACGGTACTTACCCACCCACCCACCCACCCACTCCCGCATAGCGTACCACTCGGAACTTACTGGTGATCGCACCCGCTCATTGCAATCGGTAGCAACACTGACTTCGTATAACTGTTACCAGGTTACGAAAGTTTGCATCTATCTCTCCTATTCCTTTAAGCATCAATTGACATTCAGTTCAGTCACTTACTGCCACCATCATCAGTACACCTAAGCCAGAGGCACTGCAAACTACTAGAACAATTGCTACATAATGTTCGTTTTCCTTCAAAAATCTTATCCTTATAACCGTACATTTCAGTTGAGTAAAAAAGTCAGCCACGCGTCCTGTCAGAGATTTGATGGAGTTCCCGGCCAAATTCAAGGTTTGTACGGGCACCCCTGTCATGAGGGCGAACACTCCCCGGGGGAGTTGTGTCAGTTTACAATCCGACAGGTCTGCAAGAAGAGAAACAAAAATGGTCTGTTTGGTGTTATTATTCTACACAAATGGTGCCTGGATTAACTAGGCAAAGCAGCAGGTGGCCAATGCTGTGACACATGAAAATGACCCACACTGGATTCCAACTAGCGACCAATCGACTTCATCTGAATGCCTTGCCCCTAAAGCCAATTTTAGGGTTATAACAGACTTTTATACATCAAGTGAGGTACTTTAGGACCCCTTTGCTCTCTTTCTGGGACTGTTTAAAATGGGCCAAACACATGGATAATCGGATGTACGGATGATCCATGACGGATGATAAAGCCAGAACATCGAATAAATCTGAAATATGGTTATTGTTTAAATGTAAAGTTACAACAGTATATAGTACGTAATTACACTGTGAAATCTGCCATATTTTGTGCCGGCTTTGATTATACATGATTTACGGTGATGCCAAGAAGCTGCTTCGCACTGAGAAAGTGTTGCATAACAAACTAGGCTCCGTGAGAAAGCCGGCTTTATCACGAAAAAGGCGGACTTTGTCACGCCCAGTAAGTTCACAGCTCGGTCAGTCCCTAACCGTGACGAAC
>JAAUYG010083291.1_pt1 | contig 21349 bp, 7 predicted proteins | sample 7278091 | NCBI WGS metagenome assembly JAAUYG01 (sample SAMN14350201, study PRJNA611818) | marine sediment metagenome | isolation source: surface marine sediment (0.6m) | place: French Polynesia: Moorea | collected 2018-08
GCATTGCACACACGGTGGGGATATAGGAATTATCAATGTACATGCATATACATAAAACTTTAAATATATTAATACAATACCCCCTGTTTTAAAAGGCAGCATAGCATGTGTGTACAAATAAATCATCAAATTATGGAATTGCAACGTTTGAACAAAAATCTATCCGGGAGATGACTTTGACCTTCTTGAAACCGCATCATACGACTGAGCAAAGAACTCTTGCTAACCAGTCTTCAATTTCAGTAGACTACCATCGACACTGTCTGTTTATCTACAGAAGCTTTGGAAATTGACAGTGACGCTGCATCCACACTTGGCTCAATTGATGCTGACATAGGCCAATACTAAGGTCTCAAGTAAACTGTCTGGGTGAAATGTGAATCAAATTAACCAAAAGATTCTTTGCGCAAACACATACACTGCTTCCCTTTTGATTTTGAAGCGAACACGATCATTTTTTTCAACTCTTGCAAACGTACAGCAAGAGACTAAAGCACTATCTCCTAAACAGCGTTGTCTTTGCGTATTTTCACCCGTTGCCCGAAGGTCAGAAGGCAAGGTCCTGAAATCTGATCAATTTAGCTAATGTGAATCTTTAGTTAAGTTATCCTATAGCCCTTATCAATTGTTCATGCTTCAAGCAAGTTTTCAACTGCTTCGTGAACACGAGGATCCCTCCAAAGCGACAAAAAGTTAGTAGTCGCGACGATATCTAGGTCTGCTCTGCCAAACTGTCTTGCAAAAGAATCTGCTGCACAACTGCACAAAACACTGAAAACAGCATGCAGTGTTTCTTTTAGCGTAAAGGGCACCTTGAAACTAAAGGTTTAATAATGGGTCGATGTAGGTTAATCTTAGTGTATAATAATAGGCCTACGAGAAACCAAACACAATCCTCGACGGACGGTCTACGGGGTGTTATTAGTCATACCTTAGCCGTTTGCTTGATTTTATTTCAAATAGCTTTGCAGCCAATTAAAGATTTACAACATACCTGTTTATATAACCACAGTTCATTTCGAGATTTTCAAGGCTGCAATTATCAAGGTGCTCTATTACTGGATCACTGCTTAGCATCTGCATCACCGGGCCCAATAATAGTAATGGCCTATGTATGCACACCATATAGCTATTTTTTTAATTTCCCACTCCATTCCCCTATCAAACATATACATACAGCACAACATTGTGTATTGGAAGATTATTCCCTAGTTCAATCCTGTTGTGCAGTGTTAATGTCATGTCAAGCCTATATGTCGAACCACTGGACAGGTAGCTATCGAATGGCCCTGCGGCCGCACTTGTATCGATCTTCTGTGGGCTCTATCCCTGATTTCCACAAACGCCATATGAAATATCGATTTCGAAAGTTTATGTGTGACTGTTCATATTGCATATCTGGGGCGAGAGCAATGGCAGGGATTTAGTAAAAAGGACAGCAATGGCCGGGAGAATGTTTTGGAGATTCCCCCAAACGAGGGAGTCATTTGATATCTGTATTTTTGACTAGGTGTTGATGCTGAGATAACGTAGGGTGCCATGGAGGCATTCCGTCGCCTGGCGGGTCTCAAGGACCCAAACGAGATCGCGGTGTCAGGTAAGTTGACTCTGGTGCACCCTCCTTTGGCATTAGTAATATGCTGCTAGTTGTATATATGGAAGCATAAACTATCACAATGCACTGCTGAGTGAATAGTCTTCCGTTTAAATCTAAGATTGAAATGATATTTAATTGGTTCTCATTGAATAAAATACCCAGCTAGGCCCACACAAAGACCGGACCTTGGATTCACCTGCTGATGTGTTTACTGTAGCTTTTGTTAACATGTTTTTTTTTGTTATGCCTGCAATTCTACGTAAAGAAATATATAAGAGAGATTATGTGATTTTATTCTGTGCGTTTCGATATAAACCACTGATGCTAATACTACTATATACATTTCAACCTTCGCGAATGAAGCCAAGCTCGACCCTAAAAAACATAATTTTGCCATGACACAAGTTGGAAAATAAACACGTTCGATTCCTTGCAAATTCGAGTATTCTACAATGAAAGGCATGCGCATTATAATCAGGACGTGCAGGTGCTCTGAATAGCATAAATACGTCTCCTGTGTGGTGTCCAGTTTTGGTCCGTACTTTATACCAGCCCATATAGCCGTTGCAACACAAATGTCTGCTTCATGGGATGCAATATCTTACAAATGAATGCCTCCCATCAGGCACTTTCAAGTAAATTTCGAAAACTGGTAGCGCTTGAGCCACTGCAGGACTACCTCCATCTCAGCTACCACCAGCATTTTGTGTTCACAAACATTAGTTTCGTAGGTAGCTAAGTGAAGAAAAATGAACGTTTTACAAAAGATGATTTTCTACATTAACAGCAGCGAGAGGCCACATTGGTTTGCAGATATGTCCGAGGACATGCTGCGACGCGAGGTGCAGAGACTGCGTGACGAGATCCGGAAGCAGAAGGATGCATTCAACAAAGAGAAGCAGTCGCTCGGGAAGGAGAAATCTCTCGTCGTTCAGGAACGGGACGGACTGATCGCGACCAAGGAACAGCTGATTCGGGAAAAGAAAGATCTGCAGAAGCAGAAGGACCAGATGCGGAACGAGAAGGACAAGAACGCGAAGGAGGTGAAGGCGCTGCAGAAGAAGCAGAGGGAGTCGGAACGCGAGATAGAGAGGCTACGTGCAGATCTGAAAAAGTACGGCGGGGATAGTGGGATGTCGAGCCAAAACAGGTACGAGGTGGTAATGGAGAGGGATTGTTTCGTTTATGAGGGAGGCACGGTCTCCAACCAGGGCACAGAGGTGACGAAAATAAGCAAGGAGGATATCAACGTGGACGCTGGGGACAAAGAGCTCCTAAAGCGGCAGATAGATGAGCTCCTGTCTGAGAGGGACAGCCTGGAGCTGAAGATTGAGGAGATGTTGAATGAGAAAGATGAGATGCAGAATGACCTGGATCAGATGACATCAGAGAAGGACTCTGCGATACGGGACAAGATGGACGCCCAGGAGGAGAGGAACAGCTTCAAGTCAGCCAACGAAATCCTGCAAAGTGCAAAGGATGGCTTGCTCCTGGACAAGCAGAACCTGCAGGAAGAACTTGAAGCACTGAGGGTTTATCAGACGGAGGCGGAACAGAAACGACTGCGATTTGAAATCGAGATAAAGCAGCTGAAGTCAGACGTAAATGTAGGCGCAGCACTGGGAGAGAAATCGGACAAAATCGAGAAAGACATAGAGTCTTTACTGAAAGAAAAGGAAACTTTGCAAGAGAAGCTGTTGTCGGCCGAGAATTCTTACCGGGCCAGCGAGACAGCAAGGGAGAAGGTTCAGAAAGAAATGGAAGGTTTGAAGGATGAACTGCAGCAGGTTACCCAACAAAAAGCCGACATGAATATCAAAATAGAATCTCTCAACACTAGCATTGAAATGATGGCCGATAAAATGGCTGAACTCGAACAGGCAAAGCACAATACAGCGCTGGATTTGAAGCGTGAAAGCGAGGAAGTCAAGAAATATCAACAGCAACTGCAAGAAGCGACCCGTAGCAAAGAGTCTCTGCTTAAGGACCGCACCAATCTAGAAGACGAGGTGAAAACGTTGCAAAGAAGACTATCGGAAAGCGAAACTGTAAAATGTGGCCTAGAAGAAGAAAACGATGCCATGAAAAAGGAGCTGAAACGATTGAGGGAAGAACAAGAACTTTTAACAAAAGAAGGTTCGTTGATTCAGCAGCAGACAGAACAAATTCTTAAAGAAGAGCAAAATGAAATCAGGACGCTCAGAGAGTCGTTGGAAAAGAAAGAGTCGGCCCTTGAGAGAGCTAAAGAAGAGTATGATAGCATAAAGAGGTTGAATACGGAAAATGAACTGGAATTTACGCGAAAATTAAACGATATTAAGGAAGAAAACGAACGGATCTATACATCCAATAAAGGTCTAGAGCAGACACTAGAACGTCTAGGGAAAGATCTGGAACGAGCTGTGGTGAATACCCAAGAGCTATCTAAGGAAACCAATGACCTCAAACAGGAAAAGGAAACTCTAATACGGGACAAAGAGTCTTTCATTGAAGACATAAACCGACAGTGCGAAAGTCTCAACCTCGTGAAACAGGAAAAGGATGACCTTAACAATAAATTGATCACAATGGGCGAAGAACACGATCGCCTAAAGAAAGCAAACATGAGATTAGAAGAATCAGAAAAACGTCTGGGGGATGAATTAGCGCACGCATTGAAAGATCGAGCACAATTCCTCGCTGATGTCAAACAGCTACGCAAAGAGAAAGAGGAATACACACAGCTGGTTCTGGATAAGGAGCAAGAGGGGCAAGGACTGGAGGTTATCCTCCGGCAGAAGGACGATGAAATAAAACAGGCCAGTGAGAGAATAGAAGACCTAACAAAAGAGAAAGAAAGGATTGCCTCAGAGAAGTCAGGGCTTGGGGAGGAACTGGATGACTTACAAATGAAATTTAAGAATGTTCTTAACGAGAAAGATAGGGTGGATGGGCTGGTGGCACATCTGGAAACAGAACGCCAGAGTGACCATGAAAAAAACACACAATACGTATCTGAAATTGCCAATTTGCAGAAGGAAATAGTTGCCTCGAAAGAGCAAATCGAAACCATGATACGTCAAAAGGAAAAACTTTTGAAGGAAAAGAATGCTAGCTTATCTGACGTACAGCAAACGCTAGAGGACCAAAGCAACCTGTACGAAGAGGATAAAGAAAAGTTCCAAATTCAAATCCAGGTGTTGCAAGATACAGTAGTTGGGTTAGAACAAAAACTCAAATCAGAAGACGGGTCACACAACCAGACAAAAGTCGAACTGGAAAGAATGACAAATCTAGTTAAAGAGTGCGAAAATCAGGCACAAGACCTAAAGGCAGAAAATCAGACGTTACACACCCAACTAGAGAGAAAAGCAGCAGAGCAACAGGAGTTGAAGACCTTGTATGAGAAACTGAATGACTCAAGTGACTCCATTAGCACTGATAAACAGATACTTGAGATGGAGCTGGCAAAGATTAGGAATGAAAGAAGTGTCCTAGCAGATGAGAAACTACTTCTAAATGAGGAGAAACAGGCCCTGTCCAGACGCATGAAAGAATTATTAGAAGAGAGGGATACGCTCTTGCAACAAAAGTCCAATAATGAAAGTATTGTTGATAGTATAACAAAGGAACGAGATTCTTGCAAAGAAGAAATAGCACAGCTGTTTGCATCTGTTGAATCTTTGTCCAAAGAAAAGGCAAACTGGGCTGAGAGCGTTAAAGCATTACAAGAAGAGAATACTCTAATTAAGGGAGACCTGGAAACGGCCATCGAAACCCAAGAGAAAAATAATCGTGAGTATGAAATGCAGATCAAAGAGCTCTGTTTTGAAAGGGATAGTCTATACAACACAAGTGACGGAATGAAAGCGGATCAACAGTCTTTACTTGACGAACTACGAAACCTGAAAATTGACAGGGGCTTGAAAGCAGAGGATAATGATCGGCTTAGGCAAGATAACCAGAAGTTAGAGCACAAAGTCCAAGAAATGAGTGGTAGAATGGCTGAACTTATAGATGAGAATACGAAGAAGGTGGATGAAATGAATGCTGGAATGGAAGAGGACAGAATTCTTCATTCAGAAAAACTCACAAAATTAGAGAAGGATCAACAGTCTTTACTTGATGAACTACAAAACCTGAAAATTGACAGAGACTTGAAAGCAGAGGATAATGATCGGCTTAGGCAAGATAACCAAGAAATGAGTGGTAGAATGGCTGAAATTGTGGATGAGAATACGAAGAAGGTGGATGAAATGAATGCTGGAATGGAAGAAGAAAGAATTCTTCATTCAGAAAAACTCACAAAATTAGAGAAGGAGATGCAGGAAGACAAGGAGGCCTTGCTGAAGGCGAATCATCTTGAACTTGATAAAGTGGCAAACACTCTGACTGCCGAGAACAATGAGCTGCAGGCATCCAACAATAAGCTGCGGCATGAACTTACAGAGTTGAAAGAGCAACTAGGGACAATGACCCAGGAGCACGAGAACACGCTGCAAACAATATCACTGCAGAGAGAAGAGGCACAAACTTTGCAGGTTCAACAGAATGAAGCGACTGACGAATTAATGTCTTTGAGTGAAGTAGTCAGGAAATCTGAAGAAGACAATCGTCAACTTAAAGCTGACAATAGCACACTAAAGGATGAACTGGAGCAGGTTCGGAAACAAAAGTTGGATTTGGAACAGGACCATGAAGCGCTGACAGAGGAAATAGATCAAATTAAGCGCGATTTAAGCACAGCTTCAGAGGTCTTAGAGAACCTGGAAAATGTAAAGAATTTGTCTGACTGCCGTTTTAATGCCGAAATAACGGAACTGCAACAAGAAAAAGAAAAACTCCTGATAAAACATCAGCAAGCGTTACAGATGGCTAAGGAAAAATTATCAGTGGACAAAGAGGAATCTGAAAGAATGTATGAAGCAGAACTATCTGCAATGAAATCAAAACACGAAAAAGAGAAAGAAGATATCATGCAAACCTTTTTGAGAGAAAAGGTAAGTTTAATTAATAAAACAACATTAAATTTCGCAACCTTTGAATATTACAGACCTTGCATTATATTTTCTAGAAAAATATTCCTGGTTTTATTTTTTCAATATAGTAGTTGTAATGAATGTTCCTAACAATTGCAGAGTCACAGTACAGTTAAAGTGTGCCTGAAAATGCACATCCTTTAATCTCTTTTTGACAAGAAATGCCCATTCTATGGAATATATTAACCTCTCAGAACAGTATTATTATTATTATTATTATTATTATTATTATTATTATTATTATTATTATTATTATTATTATTATTCATGCCATTATCATCATCATCATCATCAGCAGCAGCAGCAGCAGCAGCATCAGCAGCATCAGCATCAGTAGAGCAGCAGCAGTAGTATACTTAGTTGTAGTAGGCCCCTCACCAGACTGTACAATAATACTGCACAACATAATAACATGCATTATAGTGCAGTGGAAGGTCACTTGCTTAATTTTCGAGACTGTCATCTGTGCAATGTTATAACTGTGAAAGCATGATGGGATACTTCACTATATAGAACAAGCATATGCCTACACCACAGCACACTGCAATAGATGAACCCATGGCGTTGGGACGATTAGAGTAGTATATTGACTGAAAAAGAGAGCAACTAAAATGGATTAATTAAAATAGTCACTGTAGGAAATAAAGAAAAGAAGAACTATCCGGTAACTTAAATACGGATAAGATAAAGCATCAATTGAAGGAATGTCGTTAGGACTGTATAAAAACCAGGCATGCCCGCAAACATTCTTATGGAACACTTGCCAAAATCTAAGGGTGACAATAGGGTGACACATCTTGTAACATGTGTCATCAACATAACATATGATATATCGCCCATTTAGCTACAATAGACATAGTTTTGTTTTATTTTTTATAACTTAGCCCAATGTATAATGTCCTCCACATCTGCCCTTCCTTCTGGGTGAGTTTTCTTAAAATCACTTCCCTTCAAAGTCATAAGTACTCGACTCATGAGAAGGCTCCCAACAAAAATAAAGAAGGAAAAAAAGATATTTCAGGTTTCTTTTTGAAAACTTTTGTGTATATGCACGTTCAAGATGCAAAAAGAATGCAAACCAGGTAACATGTAGAGGACAGCAGAAAAACCACCAGGCCCTAAAGTTTGTTACTATATGCACACAGCGATTTCACTAATTTTCACCAAGGCAGAAAGAATCAGATGCGGGCAATATCTATTCCAAACCTTTGCATTTTATTTTTCAAGGTCATTCAAAGTCAAATTTAGCATTGGCACCAGCTTGCTCATACTCTTTTCATGTTAGTATTTAGTGCCAGCGTATACTTATGCCCAACTCTCTCCCTTTCTGAGAGATAGTGAGTGATTTGACCCAAGACGTGGCTTTCAAAAGTCGCTCAAAGACCAGTTTGATGATGCAGCTGACTTTGTGTATACGACTTCCTATTTCTATGTAACGTAAAAGGTCACTCAATTGTTTCGATACATCTAATGACACATTTGGACTCCCTATGCATGATTTTCCCTTAGTGCTGGACACTATACTTGTTCTAATTCAGGCCACAAAGTCAAAACTAATAAGGCGCTATCTCCATGTACAGCTTTTCTTTTCTTGCCTATTGATACTACATGAAGTCACCGTTGATATAGTCATTTAAAAATTCTGACACCCAGACCCAGCTTCCCACCTTAATACACCACAGCAAAGCTTTCTTCGAATGAAATCACTTCATTTGTGTTTAACAGCGAGACCCTCTATGAAATATAAAATTGACTGGTACATTGTTTTTAGATATTTTGTAAACGAAAAAAAAACCCCCACTCACACAAATAAATATCACAAAAAACTCACCCAGAAGAATAACCTGGAGGTCTGGAATAAAGACCGCTTGGACAGTGGGAGGTGCCACCTACTCGGTTCCACCAGGTTCCGCGTAGATGACTTCCTGTTCCACATAGATGACTGCCTGTTAATATTGAATTGTATTTAGTGGTCTTACTCTTACACTTTTTATATATAGAAGTGCTTGAAAAAATGAGGAATTTGAACTTGAGTGACTTTGAATTTGACTTTTCTTGCACCATGTCCCATTAATCAGTCTTAACTTTTTACTGCTTATTATACTGCCTAATATACTTGCTGATCGACGAGGGAACATAGTGAATAATTTCCTTGAACTCGTCTGTTAAACTTAATTGATATTTATTTTATGTGCCTGATATCTGTAGTATATACTTTACAAATTTGTCAGTGTGATATTAGGTTACAGGATATTCACCAAATAATGTTAATAATACACATATGCTGCGAAGATTAGGTAAATAAAAAATTAATATAAATTAGTATAACACATAAAACGTGTATCTGAGACTTGTGAGACATCACATTCCACGCCATCTGAATTATATAATTACAGCTTTATACTCTATACTGAAATTGAAATGTAACCAGTAAGTAAAAGGTCAGACAGTTTGAGTCTGTCTGCGATATAATTTAATCTGAATATTCTCACATCATAAATAGAAACCCTCTGTATCTTTTGTATTAAATACAAAACTATAATAACACTATAACACAAGCATATCAAGATATGGAAGACAGTAGATTTAAGATATCTGAATGTAACTCAAACTTAAATTAGAGTGTTTTCTTCTACCGCATAAAGAAAGCAAGGAACCATTGTATACATGAGTAATGTAAAGTAGAATTTTGTTCTATTCAATAAAGCATTTGTAGGAGATTCGAACATAAGATAAGGTATAAAAAAAATTTCTAACCAATCTCTATCTATCAAACTAAAATGTAATTCAAACTACAACATCCCTTTAATGCAGACGGAACTGGAACAGAGGTGGATGGGAGCAACAACACAATTGGAGCAACAACGTGATGATCTCCACCGGTGTCACAGCAAGTTGGAGGAAGCCAATGCTTCACAAAAATTGCTACTGGAGGAAAGAAATACACTTGAGGGCAATGTGCAGAGCATGAGGGACCTTTTGTTTGAGGCAGACGAGGAGAAACAAGGTCTCAAAGCAACCATAGAAGTGAACGAAAGTAAAATAAACCAACTCCAAGAGAAGAGCGATATCATGGAGAAGGAAAGCACGTTAATTCAGGAGGAGCTAAGGGAAGAAAATCAAAAGCTACATCAAGACAGCCATTTGATCGGGGAAGACATTAAGAGACAAAATGACTGTATTACCGAACTAAAGCAGACAAATATGGAAACAGTACAGACATTGAACACAATTAAGGAAGAAAAGGAAACCCTTCAGACACTAGTGCTGAATTTACAGAAATTAACCCAACAATTAGAGGATGAATTGGACCATGCAGCAAAGGAGAAGGTGCAGATGGCATCAGAACAAAAAGAACTAAGGAATCAAATTGCAGCCAAAGTACAGCAGGTTTCAGAAAAGCAACAAGAAATAAACGGATTGGAGAATGTACTAAGACAGATGGAGGACCAGATAAAGGAGGCAGGAGACCGAATTTTATATTTGACCACAGAGAAAGACCTAATTCTATCAGAGAAGTCGGCAATCATGCAAGAGAAGGATTCACTGCAAGTGAAACACGAAACCCTGGGTAACATTAAGGATGATCTCGAGGAGCAGAAGGCCGCTTTCATGGAAGAAATCGAGAATTCTCATCATGGCACAGCCGAACTTGAATCAAAAATTATTTCTTTGTACAGGGAAATGGAAGTCTTAAAAGAGCAGATGGAGGAGATTGTATGTAAAAATGAGAACATCATAAAGGAAAAAGATGATAATCTGGTGCAGACAAAAGAAAAACTAAAACAGGAACTTGACATTTACTGCGAAGAAAAGGCAAACTTTCAATTCGAAATTCAGAATCTCTCCAGTGAAAATGCAGCACTAGCAGAGAAAATTAACATGGAAGTGGCAAGCCATGAAACATCAAAAGTTGAACTGGAGGAAAAAATAAATATCATTGGGGATCATGAGAACAGAATCAAACATTTGGAGAACGCAAATCAACTACTGGACTTAGAAGTTCAAAAGAAAGGAGACGAGCACAATGACCTCAAGATATTGTATGGAAAGCTATGTGACAAAAGTGAATCCATCAGTGTTGTTAAACAAGAACTCGAGATAAAAATCATACGAATGGAGAAACAAAGAGATACTCTTGAAGGGGACAATTTGTGTTTGAAAGAGGAGAAAGAAAGACTGAACAATGTTATTAAGTATTTACAAGAGGAGAAAGATATGCTTCTATCCCAGAAGATAATGGATGGCAACCTCATTAAAGATCTAACAAAGGAGCAAAGTTCTCTTAAGGAAGACCTAAGAAGATTACAGAGTGATGTTTCTATTCTCTTAAATGGGAAGCACGAAACTGCACTCATAATTAATAATCTAGAAGAAAAAAAGGCTAAGCTTGAAATAGACTTAGAGAAAGCACACCTAAGGCAAGACAAAACCGGTGCTGAATACAAATCGCAGTTGGATAATCTGTGTACCGAGAGGGATCAAAAAGACATTGAATTGAGGAACTTGAATGAGAATATAGTTGTCATGAGGCAAGAAATAGAAACCATTTGTGAAAACCGAGACAGTTTGGAAAGGCAAAACGTGATGCTTAAAGAGAATATAACCAGAACTGAAAACGACAACAGATCTTTACAGGAAGAAACCCTTCATCTGAGAAAATCGCAAACAGAGCTGTTGTTACAGATCGACAAATTACATGAAGATAAATTGCACTGTATGAACGAAACACAGTCAAAAATTGACAGTCTCCAAAGTGCATGTGCTGTGCTTGAGGAGCAATGCCAACAGCTAGAACGAAATCTCAAAGAATGTAGTGAAGAACTTGAAAGCGTAACAAAGGAGAGAAATGAAACAGCAGAAAAAATGAAACTGGAGTCTGCTGAACTGGAAAAGATTTCCTTTGAGAAAAAGACAATGGCCAAAGACCACGAAGAAATGATTTTAAGCCTTTCCACAGACAAAAGCCACTTGGTTGCAATAAATAACAGATTTCAGGATGACGTAAATGAGCTTAAAAACGCATATGATGTGCTTTACAGATCACATGAAGTTACGAAGGCAGACCACCAGTGTTTGCTTGATAAATTTGAAAAACTGCAAATTGATAAGGATACGGTATTACATGAAGTCATTCAAATTCAACAAGAAAATGAGAAATTGCAGCAGGGAATTGCAGAAGTCAATACCACTCTAGCCAGTGTTGTTAAAGACAATGAGATCAGCGTGGGGAAATTGTCAGTTGAAAGAGAAGAGGAAAAATGTCTTCTGTTAGAAGAAATCACAAGAATACAGAAAGAATTGAATGCAGTGCAACAGGAGAAGGTTCTACTGGAGGATCAAAAACTCGAGCATGGCAGAGCAATAGATGTGTTAAATGCCGAAAATCACAAGCTCCAGACAGCCAATGGCCAACTACAAAATGAGCTGGTTGAACTAGATAACACACTAGAACACCAGAAACATGTGCTAACTGCAGAGATGGAAATCCTTGCCAAACAGTTGATGAAGGTACAAGATGAGCATAATATCCTCTTACAGGAGAAATCAGTTAATAAAAACATCATTGATAATATATGCAGGGAAAGAGATTCTATTGCAGAGGACTTATCAAAGGCCCAAACTGCTGTTTACACTCTATCAAATGACAATGAAACCTTAATGAGGAAAATTAAGGAGTTAGAAGCAACGAATATTACACTTCACAGAGACTTAGATGCATTACTCATGCAACAAGATAAGGCTACTAGGGAACATACTGTTCAGATGCATGAGCTATGTGTTGAAAGAGACAAACAAAAGCTGGAACTAGAGAAGTTTTCTCAGGAGATGTATTACATAAAACAAGAGATGGATAACCTCTGTGAAACTAGAGATACCCTAGATAAACAGAAATCAATGCTCGAAGAGAACATAAGTATTACTGAAGATGACAAAAACTGTCTACAAAAAGAAAATTCTCACCTCAAAGATTCCCAGAGCGAGCTGCTGTTACAGATGGAAGAACTGCGTCTACAGAAAACGGAGTATATGGCTGAAGCACAATCCGAAATTGGCAGTCTCCAAAATGCACGGACTATGCTAGTGGAACAATGTCAGGAGTTGGGGGATATTATCAAGCAGTGCAAAGAAGAAAATAACATATTAACGAAAGAGAGAAATGAAACTACTAAAAAGATGGATATATTGACTAAAGAGATGGAACAGATAACCTTGGAGAAAACAGCAATGACAACAGAGCATGAAATGACGGTCTTAAATTTGATTCACACGAATAACATACTGACTGCAGAGAGCGAGAAATTTAAAAAAGACATTATATGAACTGGACAAAACAAAAATGCAACTGGACAATTCTGTGGAAGAGATGAAGGAAAATCATCAGTCCTTAATAGAGGCAGTGCAAACACTGACACTTGATAAAGGGCAGATATCAAATAAGGTCAGTCAACTTCAGGAAGAAAATAACAGGCTACAGGATGAAGCAAGGAAAATCAGTGTTAGGTTAGATTGTATTGTGAAAGAAAAGGAATCGTATGAGGAGAAGATGTCATACGAGAGAGAAGCAAGGCTTCCACTTTTAGAAGAAAATGAAACTTTGCACAGAGAACTAAGTGCAGCACACGAGGAGACCATTCTGCTGAAAAATAAAAACCTTCAGTTTGAGAAAGTCACTGAGATGCTGACTAATGAAAATGGTGAGCTCCAGAATGCAAACGACTGCCTGCAGCACCAGATAGCAGAACTACAGGAAGTATTGAAAGAACAAGAACAGATGTTGAGAGAGAAGCAAGAAACAATAGCCAGACAGATGGAGATGGCACAAGAGGCGAATGATGTCCACTTCCAAGAAAAAGTTATGAATGAAAACCTTATTCATGGTATAAACAAGGAACGGGATTGTATTAAGGAAACCTTAACTAGGGTACAAGATGATATTTGCATTTTATCAAATGAAAAGGAAGCCTGTGTAAACACAATTAACGAACTAGAAAAAGACAAGGCTAAACTTCACACGGACTTGAAGTCTGCACTGTTAAAGCAAGACAGGAATACTGCTGAATATGAAAGGCAGATCAATGAGCTATGCTTCGAAAGGGACCAACACAAACTGGAGCTAGAGACGTTGAACCAAAAGTTTTTAGAAGTCAATACCAGGATGGCTAGTGTTGTGAATGAGAATAGACTTAGTGTAGACAAAATGACAAATGAGAGAGAAGCGCAGAGGCTACTACACTTGGAAGAGATCAAGCTTCTACAAAAAGAAGCGGGAGAGGATAAAATAATTCTGCTTAAGGAGAAAACACTTGAACATGACACACTCACTGACAAGTTTAATGGTGAAAATAACAGGCTCAAGGCAACCATTGAGCAACTACAGGAGGACCTAAGGGAACTAGAGAATAAGTTAGAACACCAGAAACATTTGCTAACAGGGGAGATAGAAACATTAGCCGAGCAGATGAAAATTTCCCAAGAGAAATGTTATGTCCTGTCTCAGGAGAAAACAGCTATTGAAAAAGGCATCGATGATGTAACCAAGGAGCGAGATTGCATGAAGCAAGATGTAACTAAGCTCCAAGATGATGTCTGTACTCTATCAAGTGAGAAGGAAGCATATGAGCACATAATTAAAGAGCTAGAGCAAACCAAGACTAAATTGCAAGCACAGTTCGATGGACTACTCCTACAGCAAGAACAAACTACGAGTGAACACGAGAAGAAATTGACTGAACTATATGTTGAAAGAGACCAACAGAAAGCACATCTGGGAAAGTTGTATGAGGATATTTCTCACATGAAACAAGAAATCGAGAACCTCTGCGAAACTACAGATACTCTACAGAAGCAGAAATCAATACTTGAAGAAAACATGAAAACAGCCAAACACGAAAACATGTGTCTGCAAGAAGAAACATTGAACTTTAGAGAATCACAGAAGGAGCTACTATTACAAATTGAAAGCACGCAGAAAGATAAAGTAGAATACATTTTCGAAGCACAGTCAGAAATTGAAAGTCTCCAAAATGCAAGGGATGCACTGGTGGAAAAATGCCAACACTTAGAGCAAAATATGATGCAATTCAGGGAAGAAAATGAAAGGATAACAGATCAGCGAAATGAAATAACAGAGAAGATGGCCTCATTGGCCATTGAACTGAAAAATATTTCTTCCGATAAGGAAGCCATGGCAGAAGAATATGAGAGGGAAGTTTCAATTCTCAAACAGGAGAAATGCAAACTTGCCACAGAAAAAGACAAACTTCTGAAAGAAATATGCGAACTACATACAGCAAACGAGAGTTTATGCAGCTCAAGTAGTGCAATGAAAGCTGACGTCCAGTTTTTGGTGGTGGAAATCCAAAACATGGAACTTAACAATGATGTGATGCAGAAGGAAAACATTCAACTAAAACAAGATAATCAGAAACTCATGCAGGAAATTGAGGAAATCAACACAAGAATTTCTGGTGTTGTTGCAGAAAATGAGCTGAGGGTGGAGAAAATGGGGCATGACATTGAACGACAGAGATATCTGCATGCCGAAGAAATTGAGAGAATAAAAAAGGAACTGGAATCAACACAAAAGGAGTATGCATTCCTACTAAAGGAGAAAAAGATGGAACTTGGTACAGTTAGTGGTACATTGACCACCGTTAATGAGAGGCTAAATAAAATTAAAGATACATTGCAACTTGAGCTATTGCAGCTCAGGGAAAAGATGGAAGCAGAAAAAGAGGTATTGCAAAGGGAAAAAGAAACACTTACCAAGCAGATGGGCATAGTGCAGGAGGAAAATGCTATACTCTTGCACAAGAAGACAGTTAGTGATAGCATTATACAGGATATGAGCAAAGAATGGGATTCCCTTAAAGAAGACCTAACAATGCTTCGAGGGGCTGTTGATTCTTTAACAAATGAGATGTACATGTGTTTGTACTGGCTTAAGGAGCTGGAAGAATCTAGGTCTCAAATCCAAGCAGACTTAGAGATTGCTCGCCTGGAGCAGGGAGAAATGACTACTGAATACAAAAGGCAACTAAATGAGCTATGTCATGTAAGAGATAGGCAAACACTAGAACTAGAAAGAATGGATGGAGATCTGGTCTGCGTGGAAAAAGAAAATAAAACACTCCACAAAATGGTGGATGGGTTAGAGCAGCAGGTAGCAGAATTTCAGGAGGAGATTAGTAAGGCTTTGCATGAAAGAACCTGTCTACAAGAAGAAACCCTCATTTTGCAAGAGTCACAGAAACAGCTGTTACTACAAATTGAACTGCTGCAAAAAGATAAAGTGTGCTATATATCAAAAGCACAATCAGAAGTTGTCAGCCTTCAAAATGAAAGAGTTATGCTAGTGAAACAATGCCAGCAGCTGGAGAAGCAAGCTGTGAAATACAAGGAAGAAAAGGAAAGAGTAACAGAAGAAAGAAATGAAATTGTAGTAAAAATGGATGTGTTAGCCACTGAACTGGATAGGGTTTCATCAGTGGAACAGCAAAAGGCAAAAGAATATGAAGTAACGATTCATGCTCTGGAGCAAGATAAATGCAGGAGAGATGCTGAGAACCAGAAACATAAGAATGATATAAATGACCTCCAGGCCAAAAACGAAAGGTTATGCAACTCCAATGATGAAATAAATGCAGATCTGCAGTTTCTGCTAGAGGAACTGGAAAGAACACGTGAAGAAATGGTTAAAGAGAAAACAGCTGAAAATAACAAAATTACCTGTGCACTGACTGCGGAAAATAATAAGCTGCAGACAGCTAACGACCAGTTGCAGTATGAGCTGCTGGCTATTAGTAAGAGAATGGAGGAAGAGAATGAGTCCTTGAAAAGGGAAAAAGACACATTGGTGAAGCAGATTGAAATGACAAAAGAGGAATGTGATATTCTCTTGCAAGAAAAGAGTGCTAGCGAAAACATTATTGATGGCATAACAAAAGAGAGGAACAAAATGAAAGAAGAAATAAACGAGCATCAAACCACTAATAAGAAGCTGGCGAACTCATGCGATGCAATGAAAGAAGATATCCAGTTTCTTATTGATGAAATACAAAAGCTGGAGCTCAGAACAGATCAGGCATCTAGAGACAGCAGTCACCTCCGTCAAGAGAATCACAAGCTACAGGAAGAAATTGAACAAGTGAACATCAGAATGGACAGTGCTATTAAAGATAATGGGATAAAAATGGAGAAATTGGTGAGCGAGATAGAAGAAGAAAGAATTCTGCATTCTACAGAAGTGGAAAGAATGCACAAGAAAATGAGTATGATACACGAAGAGAACGAAGTTCTCTGGCAGGAAAAACGTGTCAATGGAGAAATTATTTCCAATATAACTAAGGATAAGAACAATCTGGAGACAGAAAGCAAGAAAATCCACAAAGAGATGGATGAACTTCAGACCACAAACACAAAATTGGTCAGCACATGTGATATGCTGGAAGATGATCTTCACTTTTTGGTTGAGGAAGTACAAACTCTGGAGCTCTACAAAGATCAGGTATCGAATGAGAATGTTCAACTTCAACAAAAGAACGATACACTACAGCAGGAATCTGAAGAAACCCAGACCAGGATGACCAGCATTGCTAAAGAAAACGAATTAAAAATTCAGAAACTTTTGAATGAGATACAGAAGGAGAGAATGCTTCATTCAGAAGAAATTGTAACAATACAGAAAGAACTGCTTTCTGTACAAGAGGAGAAAGCGGTGCTGCTGAAAAATAGTACCATTGAACATGAAGTCACAGATACATTAAACTCAGAGAAGGACAACTTGCACCGAACTAATGAAAAATTGACAGAAAAGTTAACTGAATTAACAAAGAGGCTGGAAGAAGAAGAACAATCGTCCATACTGGAGAAAGAAAGGCTGGTCAAGCAGATCACGGTGAAACAAGAGAAATGTGATATTCTCTTAAGGGAGAAGAAAGGTTACGAAAAAATTATTGATGGTATAACAAAAGAGAAAAACAAAATCCAGGGGGAGACAAATGAACCTCGGGACACAAACAAGACGCTGATCAGGTCATATGATACGATGAAAGAAGATGCTCAATTTCTAATTGATGAAATACAAAAGCTTGAGCTCAGCAAAGAACAATTATCAGAGGACAGCAGCCGATTTCAGCAAGAGAACCAGAGACTACAAGAAGAAATTAAAGGAATGAACATAAAAATAGACGGGATTTTTAAAGCAAATGAGCTGAAGATGGAAGTAATGTCAAAGGAGCTGGAGAAGGAGGGTATTCTTCGTTCTGAAGACGTCGACAGAATTGAGAAAGAACTGGTTTTGGCACAAGCAAAAAACGCCGTTCTGATGCAAGAGAAAAACCTGGAACTTGGGCAGGTTGCTGTTACATTGACCAATGAGATAAGCGAGCTACGAACAGCAAAGAGTCAGTTGCAAGGCGAGCTAGCAATGGTGACAGAGACTTTGGGGAATATGGCCAAGGAACACGAGACTGCAGTTCAAATGATATCACTGCAGCGGGGTGAAGAGCAAAGTGCCTACGTTCGTGAGAGGAGAACTGTAGAGGAACACGTCGCGTCTTTGCAAGAAGCCGTTGAAACATCCGAACTCTTAATCCCGCAATTGAAACTTGAGAATGAAGACCTGTCAGAAAAATTGACACAACAACAAACAGTGAATATGGAGGTGAAGAAAAACTACGGGATGCTGATGAAAGAGATGGATCGTTTGAACCAGGAATTATATAAGGCCAGGAGTAGCATTGAAGACCTTAAGAAAGAAAGGAAATTGTGGAAGAAGTTAGGTTTCCTCCATGAAGCGAATCGCCTGAGGCTGGAGAAGGAAGAACTACGATCACAGCACCTGCGTGAAATACAGACTATAAAGAAGCAGTCCTTGGTAGAAAAAGAAGAAGCCAAAAAGCTGATCAGAATGGAAGTTGTGGAACTGAAAGAGAAGCACAGCGAAGAGAGAGAAGAACTCATTCGAACCTTTCAGATAGAAAAGGTAGGCAATACCCTAACCATGTACAGTTGGTTATGAACGTACAGCTCCTCAAAAAAAGAATGCATTTTATAATTGAATATGAAATGCACACAGAATACATACATACATCTCACCGTAAGGGAGAACAGGCGGGACCATTTCGATAAGTGCTTTGAACGGGAACTACTATTAGAATCTCTGCTTATACCGATTTACACGATACGTGTGGTTCGACAATCGTGTATGAAGTTCATGAGGATCGTGTACCGATATACAATAACAGCCACATAAATGACGAAAGAAGCTGTAATGGAATATCATAACATGAACCATCTATGCATGGTTGCCCTACCAGATCCATCATTATGTATTGTTATATATATTCTGATAACAATACAAGCTGATCCCTGCCAACAGATGTTTCATATCCCAGAATTACTTAAATATTAAAAGAATCGATTAACATAGAAAAAGAAAAAGAAGCTTTAAAAATGAGAACAAATCTGGAGAGGATGGGAATGGCCATAATAATACAGACCTCCATCTAACTTTCAGAGCAGTGCAAGAAATCAGTCGTAGTGTGTGGGATATCGATCCTCCACGTTTAACAGTTGTGCACACAAAAACTAAAATATGGTACACTCAACTCCTTATATACCTTTTTTCAGAGCGCCATGACAGCGGAGCAAGATCAGACAGCAGCACAAGGTATGGAACAACGAGAGGCAGAGCTACGCCAGCAGTTCCTGTCTGAGAGAGAACGCCTGACGACCGATTTTGAAAGAGAGAAAGACCTCCTTATCAAACGCGTGGAACAGGAGAAGACCGAGATTGTGGAGCGGTAAGTAGCGTGCTTCATGGTCGGTGGAATATACATAGTAGCCTGCTGTATTTTATCAAATGAAAGGCTTGCCTGATATAAAATAGATCACTGGTTAATTTGAAGTAAAACTGCCGACTTTATAAGTGAGGTCTAGGATGTATTCAAACTATATATGAAAACATGAGAATATTGCTTGCCTTATACACTCTAGGCTAAAAAAAGAACATGAGGCAAATCTGCAAAGTGCAACGGGAAAGATGCAACAACGTCACAAAGCGGAGCTTCAAGAAACGGTCGATCGTATAAAATCCGAATACGATGACGTCAGGGAACAGCGGGTTTCTTTGGAGCAGCAGACCCAGGCTAGAGAAGAGGCGGCCAACAGAGAAAGACAGGAAATCCAGAGTCAAGTCAGTCGGGAGAGAGAGGAGTTGTTGGAGAAACATCGGCAGGAGATTCGTCAGTACCAGAATATGATTTTACAGGTACATGTATATGATGTACATCGAAACGTTATTCCTTGAGGGAGAAATTCCTCCTTGTAAGACCTCATTATTCCTTGCAGATTAGGTTTTCACGTAAGACATCACTGTTCTCTACTGGAGGTTAATTCATCCGCGTAAGATCTCACTGTTCCTTGGAGGGTAATTCCCCAAGCAAGATATCACTGTTTACTGGGATTATTCCTACACGCAAGTCCTATCTCTTACTTTTAGAGTAGTTCATCTGTGTCAGACCTCACTGTCCCTTTAGGGTAATTTCTCCACGTAAGACATCACTGTCCCTTGTTCGGTAATTCCTTCGTGTGAGACAGCATTGTTGTTCCACTGGGGGTAAAACATATCTGTCTCGTGTAGGGTTATTGCTCCATATAAGACACCAGTGTTCCTTGCAGGGTAAATATGTTATGTAAAAAGCCATTGTGCCCCTTTGGAATGTAATTCTTCCATGCAAGACATCATGCACTGTTCCTTGCTAGGTAATTCCTCCAAGTAAACCTATTCCTTGGACGGTAAACCCTATATATAAGCCATTAGTTCCTTGGAGGGCAATTCTCCCATGTGAAACACAATAACTGTTTCTTGAAAAGTAACTGATTCATGTAAGACTTCGCTGTTCTAATGCATTGCCACAGAAGTTGTCGATATGTATTATGTGAGTATGGGTATGCTGTTTGAATATATGTTTGTCTCACGGGAGCAGGACTGGGTTGAATCACGCATATGCCTGCTTCTTCACCAATACAGGGACTAGAGGTACATTTTCGTGACGTTTTCAATGGAGTTTCCGTGGAGTTCGCGTCCTACCGTATTGTCAGTTTATGTGCAGTACACACATTCCTGACAACTGGCAGTCGAGAATAGTTCGGAGCACAACACCATACTTTGACTGCGTGTTTATACTTCTCACTAGATCGTTCAATAATATAATATCTTTCTACTAGCATGGTTTGCATTGTACAATCTAAAGTTCCTTTTTCCTGTGTATTTTCAGTATCTCCAGGATGACTGGCACGCGCAACATGGCGATGACGTCTGCGAGGCGTTCCAGCGTCTTCAACAGCAGACGATGACTGCTGACAGTTCCGCTGGGGAAAAGACAAGGTTCTTATGTTATGTTTGACGTTTCTTATACTGGCAGCAGAAACTATGTCATATCGTGGACTTCTTTTCATGGAATTCACATACATGGCCGTTATTTCGTAATATATTTTTATTATAGTGGTTAATCCAAAGATTCTAATCGGGTGAATAACTGTATGTATGACGACATAGCAGCAGTGATAATAGCAGTAATAATATTGGTAGTTATTGCAATCGTAGTAAATGTTCGTAGTAGTAGTAGTAGTAGTAGTAGTAGTAGTAGTAGTAGTAGTAGTAGTAGTAGTAGTAGTAGTAGTAGTAGTAGTAGTGGTGGTGGTAGTAGTAGTAGTAGTAGTAGTA
>JAAUYG010020559.1_pt1 | contig 21341 bp, 22 predicted proteins | sample 7278091 | NCBI WGS metagenome assembly JAAUYG01 (sample SAMN14350201, study PRJNA611818) | marine sediment metagenome | isolation source: surface marine sediment (0.6m) | place: French Polynesia: Moorea | collected 2018-08
TATGAATTTGCGGCGGGTTTAAATTCCTGTCTGAACCAAATTGAAAGGCTCATTGCCTCTTCTGAAGAGATTCAGCCCGAAGATTTAAACACCATACAACGATTGAGCCAAGAGTTTGCTGCCGAATTAGCCACAATTGGAGAGAGGGTAGATGGTTTAGACGATCGCATTGCTATTTTAGAAGATAATCAATTTTCCACGACCACTAAACTAAATGGTTTGGTCTGGCTCAACTTAACTGGTGCTGCTGCCGATGGCGATGTTTTGGTAGAAACAAACGATTTGAGTGTTCCTTCTGTAATTAGACCCCCTGGAAGAGATCCTGTAACGGGCGAACCAACGGTATTAGAAGTAACCGATAACCCCGAAATCACCTTTAGCGATCTAGTCTGGCTGACTTTTGAAACTTCTTTTACAGGAGAAGATGTTTTAACTACCAGGTTAGCGGTAGGTAATGGAGATTCTCCCGCTAACGTTTTTGCTTCTGCTGGTACTTACAATACCTTTGGGATACCTTTTACCGATCAAACCGCAGGGGTTCAGGGAGAGGGCAATAGTGAGGTTGTAATTCATGACTTGTCTTATAATTTCCCTGTCGGTAACAACTTTCGGTTTGTAATTGGGCCTCAGATTAACTGGTATGCTTATTTTGACCAAAATGCCTATACTTTCTTTCTGACTGGGGCAAGTAGCTTTAATTCTATTGGCAGCACTCTATCCAATGCGATTGATCGCGGTTCTGGAGCGTTAATTTTGTGGGATATTAGCGAAAAATTTAAGCTCAACCTAGGTTATTTAGGAGAATCTACTGAATTTCTTCCCAGTCCACCGTTTAACACTGCCAGTGACCCCGATGAAGGTGTATTTGGCGGCACAAATACCAGTACAGCAGAACTAACCTATTCTCCTACCGACACAGTTAATGCCAGACTGATGTATAACTATACTCATCTCAGTTCAGATGTAAATGTAGTAGATGGTGTAATTGGCGGCGTAACGGGCGAACCACTACAAAACGGACTGGCAGATGCGGGGCCAGGTAGAGGACTAGATGTCGATCCCAATGATGGAGGTTTAAATGATTCCTTTTCCCATACTGTAGGATTTAATTTCGATTGGGCGATCGCATCTAAATTTGGTATTTTTGCCCGTTATACCTATGCCAGTATTACTCTTGAACCCATTGACAGAACGGTAAATATCCAGTCAATTCAGGCAGGTTTAGCTTTTCCTGATGTAGGCAAAGAAGGTGCGTTAGGCACTTTTTCCTTCTTAATTCCCTTTGACGTTATTAATGGCGAAGAATTTCTGGTTGCAGGTGCGGGGGATGGCGGTACTCAATATGAGTTTGAAGCAACTTATTACTATCCCGTTAATAACAACATTGCCCTCGTTCCTGCTTTTTATCTCATTACCAATCCCAATAACTTTGAGGACAATCCCAATATTTACGTCGGCAACTTAAGAATGCAATTTAGTTTCTAATATTCCCTTTATCCTTGTACGGGCGAACGGCCGTTCGCCCCTATCATTCTATGACTACAAATAACACCCAACCAACTCCCCTAATTATCGACGACGATGGCAGCCAAGATGGGATGACCGCCGTAGCATATATGCTGGCTAATCCTGAGTTTGACGTTCAAGCCATTACAGTTTCTCAAGGTATTGCCCGCCCAGAAATTTTTGATGATAATGTGCTGCGAATGCTAGATCGTTTGGGCGATTTAGATATTCCCGTCGGCGTAGGGCGATCGACTCCCCTGGAAGGAGATAACGAATTTCCCGACTTTATTCGCGATCCTTCTGATACTTTTTGGTCGCCATTTATCTCCTTACCAGAAGAAACCCCAGATCTTGCCACCGAAGACGCAGTAGATTTAATTATCGAAACGGTTAAAAATTCTCCCGAACCAGTAGCTATTTTAGCAACAGGGCCTCTAACTAATATTGCCGAAGCTTTGCGTCGCGATCCGACCATTGTTGACAATATTGAAGTAGTGCAAATTATGGGTGGGGCGGTATTTACCGAAGGTAATTTACCCGTACTCCCCGATCCACCTTTTTCTACAAATACTGCTGCCGAGTTTAATATCTGGATTGACCCCGTAGCCGCCCAAGAAGTATTTGACGCAGGGGAGAATGGCTTAAAAATCCAGATTACTTCTTTAGATGCTACCAATCAGATTGAATTCGATCGCGAGGATTACCAAGCATGGTTGGATACGGGTACACCTGAAAGTATTATTGCTGCGGAATTTTTGGACTATGCTCTTGAGGTAATTCAAAGCGATAATGACCCCAATCCAGTTTGGGATTTAGTTGCAGCAATTAATCTTAGCGAACCAGACTTCTCTCCCGAAACGCCTTTACATATAGATATCGATACTGAATCTGCCCCAGGAGATACTCAAGGAGCAACTGTACCTGTTCCTGATTTACCCCCCAATGTTTTAGTGTCTTTAGACCCTAGCTTTGACAATCTCGATTTCGATGCCGATGAATTATTTTCTTCCCTAGACGATACTCCCCTAGCAGATGAGTCAGTAGAAACCGTTTTTGGCAGTGTGGGCAGTGACTTAATTGATGCTGCGGATTTAAACAGTGACTTTGATGGTGATAACGATATCTTATTTACGGGTAGTGGTGATGATTTAATTGATGTCTCTCAAGCTTTTGGACATAACCGCATTTATGGAGGTGACGGCGACGATATTTTGTTGGCTGGCGATAATAATCGTCTTGTTGGTGATTCAGGGGAAGATATTTTTTTTGTTGGTACGGGAGAAGGTAACAATTTAATTAGTGGGGGTTTAGATGCCGATCGGTTTTGGATTCTGACAGGAGAAGGCAACTTACCAGGAATGGCAAATATTATTACTGACTTCAGTAGCACTGAAGGAGATGTAATTGGTTTGGCTAACACCAGTCTTGATTTTAATACGCTAGAATTTGTCACCGATGGCAGCGATACTATTATTCGTGCTTTTGGTGTGGATTTAGCCGTACTGGCTGATATCCAACCTACTCAAATTGATCGATCTGACTTGGTTTTTGTTTAATTATTTGTTGTCAGCGAGCGCATTTTTAATAGAAGCTATTAGCTATTAGCTTTCAATTCAAAATTGACAGATCACTAAGCAACAATCTCTGATAATGCTGGTTTAAGTTCGGCGTACTGGTAATTAAAACCCGTAGACTGGGTTTTTTGTGGTAATACCTGTTGTCCTTCTAAAACAACGACTGCACCATCTCCCAGTAAAATTTCTAAGACAAAATCGGGAACAGGTAGCCAAGAAGGACGATTCATAACCTCTCCCAAAGTTTGACACAGTTGACCCATACGCACAGGATTAGGGGCAGTAGCATTATATGCTCCAGACATATCCGATCGCTCGATCGCCTGACAGATTAAATTCACTAGATCATCGCGATGTATCCAAGAAAACCACTGTTTACCACTACCAATTGGACCTCCCGCAAACATTTTGAACGGACCAATCATTTTGCCTAATGCACCACCGTTAGCTAAAACAATACCAATGCGGAGGATAACTAAACGCACTCCTGATTCTGTAACCTTCTGCGCCTCTGCTTCCCAATTTTGACAGACTTGAGCCAGAAAATCGTTACCTGAAGGGCTATTCTCATCAAAAGCAGTTGTTTCGCTAGTGCCATAGTAGCCGATCGCCGAACCACTAACTAGTACTTGAGGTTTATGTTCTGCCATAGCGATCGCTTCTACTAGTTTTCTTGTACCAATTTGGCGACTTTCCATAATTGCCTGTTTTTGCTGAGATGTCCAACGTTCAGCAATGGGTTCACCTGCCAGGTTAACTACTGCATCACAACCAGAAACAGACTTTTGCCATTCTCCTGATTCTTGGGGAGTATATTTGACTATTTCTAGCTGAGAAAAGGCGGAAGCGGGAAAAACTTTTTGAGCTTTATTAGGGTTACGAGTAAAAACTAATATTTGGTGTCCTTTCTCATTAAGTTGTTCTACCAAACGAGTGCCGACTAATCCTGTTGCTCCTGTAATTGCAATCTTCATGTTTTAAAATAAAATCTTATTATTAAAATCTTGTTATTTTATCATTGACTTATTTTGTGCCAAATTCCATTCCGTTAGCCTCTGCATAACGATCCATGAAACGGATGAATCTTTCCCAGTGGCTATCTGATTCAATCTCAAACTCGCATTTTACCTGTTTTAGTTCATCTCCTTCATCCCCACCAAAAATAATTTTCAAAGAATTTGGTGTAACTAAGATCTCTCCCTCAGAATCAATTAAGCTTATATTTTGGGCCGATCCTTTGGTAAAGCTGTTAAATTTCTCTAGAGCGTTTAAAGATTCAAAAATCATTAAAACATTACGAATTCCTGTATTTTTGTGGCGTCGCAAACTAACACTGCTTAATTCTTCGGCAACACCCTGGAAAAATTCGATTGAAGGAACTGGAGATGACATGGAAAAGGAAAAAAATGAGAATTATTAGTCAATTTTACTTTCTATAATCACCATACTAGAATTCTTGCACAAATCATCATTAACTACCTTAATTAGAGGTTACGAGAATTAAGTTAAAAAGCCAGAGGACAGTTTCTTCGGCATGATTTTACCAACATTGAGAGCAAGTTAATCTAACAATAAAGCGATCGCTCAAAATTAAAAGCGATCGCTCTATTGAGTCAATATCGTAATTTTTAACTTTATTGTCTATATGATAATTAATTAAAAAATCATCAGGTCAGACCTATTCTGGTTCTCCGCCTTGGATTTTCAGGATCAGAAAACCTAGGCTAAGTCCAACCAAAACTAAAGTAGTACATAAAATTGCTCCGTTGAACAACATACTTTCCGCGCTCATGTTAATTTCTCCTATTTTTTTGTTTAGATCTTTACTAAGGGGATGATATTAGTTTTAATTTCTAATTTTCAGCCATAGTCAATAAAAAGTATTGTAAATCATCAAGTCGGATCACCTATAACCAATTATTTCAAAGCGGTCATGTCTACATCAATTTCTTTAGCTATTACGATGGGCGATCCTGCGGGGATTGGTCCTGAAATTATTCTCAAGGCTTTAGCAGATAATTCTTTAACAGAAAAATGTCAGATTATCGTGATCGGCAATCGCCAACTATTGCAATTTACTTATGAACATCTGTTGCAACAAACTCAGTTAACCAAACAAGATTTAGCTGAACCTCGAACTCTATCAATCTTAGATGTTCCCTTGGATGATGCTATAACTTTGGGATTAGGTAACGCTATCACTGGTGGATTCAGTTTTGCCTGTTTAGAACAGGCGATCGCTTTAACTATCCAAGGGAAATTCCAGGGAATTGTCACCGCACCCATTGCGAAATCCCTCTGGAAAGCAGCAGGACATAAATATCCTGGTCAAACTGAAGTCTTAGCTCAAAGAGCAGGAGTCAACAAGTTTGGCATGATGTTTGTCGCACAATCTCCCCATACAGGGTGGATATTACGCAGTTTGTTGGCAACCACCCATATTCCCCTTGCTGATGTTTCTCAAGCTTTAACACCACAGCTGATGTCGCTAAAGCTAGATTTATTAATTGACTGCCTGAAACAAGACTTTGGGATTAATCAGCCTCAAATTGCGATCGCTGGGTTAAATCCCCATAGCGGCGAGGCAGGACAACTAGGTACAGAAGAACAAGATTGGCTCTTAGACTGGCTAAAACAAGCCCAAGCCAGTTATCCCCAAGCACAATTAATTGGATTGATTCCCCCCGACACTATGTGGGTTAAACCAGGTCAAGCTTGGTACGGCAATTTTAAGTTTCCACCCAACACTGCCGATGCTTATTTAGCTTTGTACCACGATCAAGGATTAATTCCCGTTAAGCTGATGGCATTCGATCAAGCTATCAATACAACCATTGGACTACCTTTTATCCGCACTTCTCCCGACCACGGCACAGCCTTTGACATTGCAGGGCAAGGTGTTGCTAACGCCAGTAGTATGAAAGCAGCAATTAAATTGGCAATCCAAATTAGCAATCAACGTAGTAGCAATTATCAATTGCAGTAATTATTTACATTTACTTTTTAGCAATACGCGGAGCAGGTTTTGCCGGGCTTTTTCTCCTACGAGCATTACCTGAATCTCTGCTGCCACGACGACCAAAATCATCAGATTTAGCTGGTTCATCGCTGTAAATATCTAAAAAAACGGAATCATTATGGGCTGTTGCTGCGGTCTTGATAGCAGTTCTAATCGCTTGAATATTGCGACCTCCACGACCAAAAACCTTACCGCGATCGCTTTTGTCAAAAGCAACCCGCAGCCAAATCTTTTTTTTATTCTGATTAACTTCAGAATTAACACACAGAGATTGAGGATTATCTAAAAAAGGTTCGATCAGAAAGCGTACTAGTTTCTCATAATTAGGACTAGCGGCTGTCTGATCGCCAGACAATTTGGTCTTATTTGGCATGAACTTGATCGAAAACTTGAGCTTTGGTAAGAATACTTCTAACAGTTTGGCTAGGTTGCGCTCCTTGTTCTAACCTTTTAACAATGGCAGGAACATTGAGTCTAGTCTCATCTGTTCGAGGATTATAAAAACCTAATTCTTCAATAGGGCGACCATCTCTACGGGTTTTGCTTTCAATAGCTACGATACGGTAACTAACTTCTCTTTTCTTGCCGAAGCGTTTCAAACGTAATTTAATCATAAGTTATTCAAATTTTTCCTTTACGATTGTAATCTATCTATTTATTTTTCCCTACGGTTAACTTAGACAATCTATTAGTCTACAACGAGCCGAAGCCCTTTTTCTTTTTCTTTTTCTTTTTCCTTCTGCCTTGTTCTCGATAGCCACCCATACTAGGCATCCCCATACCAGGCATTCCACCGCCCATACCAGGCATCCCCATACCAGGCATCCCCATACCAGGCATTCCGCGACCCATATTCTGCATCATGGAACGCATTTTAGTAAAATCTGCAACTAATTTGGAGACATCTTTTTCTTCAAAACCAGAGCCTTTAGCTACTCGACGACGACGACTAGGAGACTGAGCTAATAATTCGGGATTAGTTTTTTCGTCTTTGGTCATAGAGTTGATCATCGACTCTGTGCGCTTTAACTGGTTTTCTCCCTTAGCTAAATCTGCCCCACTAATTTTTCCCATTCCAGGAATTAGCTTCAGGACTCCCCCCAAGGAACCCATATTCTTGAGCAAGCGCATTTGTTTGATAAAGTCATTAAAATCAAACTTTGCCTCCATGATTTTAGACTGCATCTTTTCGACATCAGCCAAATCAAGTTCTTCTTGGGCCTTTTCTACTAAAGTTAAAACATCGCCCATATTGAGAATACGGGATGCTAAACGGTCTGGGTAGAAAGGTTCTAGAGCTTCAACTTTTTCTCCTACCCCAACAAACTTAATCGGTTGCCCAGATACTTGTCTAACCGATAAGGCAGCACCACCACGACTATCCCCGTCTAACTTAGTTAAAATTGCCCCTGTAATGCCTATCTGCTCATGGAAAGTATAGGTCAGGTTTGCTGCTTCCTGCCCTGTCATAGCATCAACCACAAGCAGGATATCATCAGGCTTAATAGTATCTTTAATGCGGGATAGTTCCCCCATCATGTCATTGTCTATCTGAAGCCGCCCCGCAGTATCAACAATTACTGTATCAACCCCAATTTCTTTGGCTTTGGCAACCCCTTGACGGGCAATTTCTACGGGATCGGCATCAGTTCCCATTTCAAATACAGGAACATCGATCTGATTACCCAAGGTAAGTAACTGATCGATCGCCGCTGGACGATATACGTCTGTCCCTACCATTAAGCAAGTACGTTCTTGCTTACGTAGATACAAAGCTAATTTAGCTGTGGCAGTAGTTTTACCAGTCCCCTGTAAACCAGCCATTAAAATCACGGTAGGAGGTCGATCTGCTTGGGCTAGGGGGACATTACTTTCCCCCATCACTTTGACCAATTCATCGTAGACAATTTTGATAAACTGTTGCCCAGGATTGACTCCAGAAATGACACCCTCTCCCAATGCTTTTTCTTCTACATCGGCGACAAAGGCTTTAACTACCTGAAGGTTTACATCGGCAGATAAAAGAGCGCGACGTACTTCCTTGAGGGTATCCTGAATATTGGCTTTAGATATCTTATTTTGACCACGCAGTTTTTTCCACGCATCGTCCAACTTATCTGCTAGAGCATCAAACATAGAGTTTTTTTTTGCTGTTGGTTTTTTTCGTTATTTAATAATTTTGAGGTATTGAGTGAGTTTTTTAATAATTAATACTCTCTTCTTCTCATTATTTATTTTCGATCAATTCTGACCTAACTTGGGCGCAAAAAGATCTTTTTTTCTCAAATCAAGTTGGGTATTATTTATAAGCAATACGAGTGTTCAAAAGCTTTAGTAGCAATAGCTTTAGCTGCTAAATTAGTCGAGCAGTAGTTATCTTGAGACACTAAGAAAATATTGTCTGAAAGCAAGAAAACAGCCGATCTAAGTGATATTGCCGATTTTTAATCGTATTTGTATCAATGAGTTAAGTCAAATTACGGATGTTTTGATTAACAACAACATCTATCATAATAAAAGATACTTCTCGAACATATCCAGGGTTTGCACGGTGAGAATAAAGTGTGAATCCTGGTTTTACTTTTCAAATTTTCAAATAACAAACTTTCAAATAATAAACTTATAAACTGCATCTACTTTGAAGATGAGGAATACTGAACTGGCTTTACTAAGATAAACTAAAGATAAATTATCGATCAAAACGAATATTGGCAAAACAGCGATTAGACAAACTATTAGTAAGTCTTGAACTCTGCGATTCTCGTGCCTTAGCACAACGTTTAATTAGGGCAGGAAAAGTTAAGGTCAATCAAGAAATCATTGACAAACCAGGTACAGAAGTAAAAATTACAGCCGAGATTGAAGTCAAGGAAAAACCTCCCTATGTATCCCGTGGTGGAAAAAAATTAATTAAGGCTCTCCAGGCTTTTAAGATTGATGTACAAGACAGAATTTGTCTCGACGGTGGAATCTCTACGGGGGGGTTTACCGACTGTTTATTGCAATCGGGGGCAAAACTAGTCTATGGAATAGATGTGGGTTATGGACAAGTAGCCTGGAGTATTCGTACCTGCGATCGCGTTATCTTAAAGGAAAGAACTAATATACGACATCTTACCCCTGATAAGTTATATGGCGGGTCTTCCATGGCAGAGTTGGGAGTGATGGACCTATCCTTTATATCATTAACCAAGGTGCTTAAACCTCTATGGAATTTATTAACCTTCCCTAAAGAAGCAGTACTTTTGATTAAACCTCAATTTGAAGTAGGTCGAGAACGTGTTGGCAAAAACGGCGTAGTGCGTAATCCTGAAGATAGAGCCTTGGCAATTTGGCAAGTATGGCAAGCAGCAGAGTCTTTGGGATGGCAATATCAAGGTCTGACTACTTCACCTATTACAGGACCAGCAGGTAATGTGGAGTATTTATTATGGTTGAAAGCAGCTACCTCTTCAGAATTCCCATCTGTAGACCTAAAGCAAATTAAACAGATAATTGCCGAGACAGCCTAGCTAATAAGAGTATCTTTAGCACTTTTGGGCTGCCGCCTGGTTCTAGATTGTTCTTCAGAAGAGTTTGATTGCCCCTGATTTGATGCTGATTCGATTTTAATTAAAATCTTAGGGCCAGAACTAGCTAAACGTACAATCATGCCATCTACTACTTTAGTCTTATTAATGCGCTTGCCGTCAACATAAGTACCATTAGAGCCAAGATTCACAATTTCCCACTCTTCTTCACCTGATTTTCTAATTTCAACATGATTACGAGATACAACAGCACTATAGAGAACGACTTCATTATTGGTCGCACGACCAATTTTAATACTGGGTCGCTCGTTAAACGTCCAGCTTTGAACTGCTACTGATTGAAGAGGATGTAATAAAGTTAATGTAATCACAGATTCATCATTTTAAGGAGAGTTTATGGTTCAAAATCCACAGCAATAGTTCTTATTTTTGATAGATTCAGAACATCTTTTTTTGCTCTCATTTTTATTTGAGGAGCATAAGCATCTAAGCATCGTCAGGTTTACGATCTCAATACTAGCCGATAGTAATGATTGTGTCCGTTATTTTATTAAATTATGCCAAAAAGACAACAACATATAACACCCTTAACGCCAATTTTTATTTTCCAAATCTCTTACCTGACGCTCTAAACGATCGATGCGCCCCCGTAACTCATCCATTTCAGCTTGGCGGGGTACTCCTAAATCTTGTAGCATATTCTTCATTTGTCGTTCTGCTTGCTTCTGAACACTTCCTGATTCCGTGTTGAGCTGAGACATCAAGTCATCTACAAAAGATTTTGCCTGCTCGGGATTAATTTTGCCATCTTTAACCCACTCATCACTGACTTCTTTGATTTTTTCCGCTACTAGAGAAGTTGTACCAATACCCACCATTAGCAACTGCTTTAGCCAATCATTATTATCCATTCCTCTATTTCCTCAAATTTATTTACTATGTTATTAGATTGTAGTTATTAGATCGTAAAATAGCTCAACATAAATATAATTGATCTCTTGGCAAAATTATATGGTTATCGAATGGCTTAAATTTATCGTAGATTCCAAATCAAGGGAACAGTTTATCCAAAAAGATGAAGCAATTTGGACTGCATCCCTGTCTACCTATCCTGGTTTTTTGGGTAAAGAAGTTTGGATTGAGCCTAATGCACCAGATAAAGTAATTTTTACTATCCGTTGGCAAACTCGCAAACAGTGGAAATCTATCCCCATGAAAGATTTGCTGATGATTGAACAAGAATTTTCAGCGGCTATGAGCAAAATGAACATTAATTATAAAATGACTGAAAGCAAGGAATTCCAAATCCGCAAATTTCCCTCCAACAGTAATCAGTAATTGGTCATATTTATCCTTCATCCTGCCAAAAAAATGCCTAGTTGCTCTAAATGTAAACAGCCTGTAGATTTTCAGGCGGTAAGTTGTCCTCATTGTAATAATCCTTTAAAAGCTTTTGGTCATCCTGGTATTCCCTTATATCAGTCAGAAGATAATACTTGGCTATGCGATCGCTGTACTTACCATCTTGATGATACCTGTAATTTTCCCCAGCGTCCCTATGCAAAAAGCTGTACTTTATTTCACGACCACTCTACACCTTTGATTGCCGAAATTGATACTCCTGCAAGTCGAAAAGGTTGGGCAGGAATTAAAAACTGGTTAAATCGAAATCAGGGTTTAATTGCGATCGCTGTATTAATTGTATTTAGTGTCTTACTAGCTATAAGTTCCAGATAACTAGTGATTATTCGTTAACGCTGATGGTTTTGACTGTTTCTTCAACTTCCGAGGGATAAACTGGCAATTCAAACCAGAAAGTAGTCCCTTTTCCCACTTCACTCTCGATATAAACTCTGCTATTGTGCTTTTCAATAATATTTCTCACAATAGAAAGACCCAAACCAGTACCTTCTAAAGTATGAACCCGATTTTCTACTCTAAAGAAACGCTCAAAGATCGCTTCTTTGTCTTCTGGTGAAATACCAATTCCCGTATCAGTTACTTCTATTTTGACAGCTGGTTGACCAAGTGTATTAGAATCAGCGCTTGTTTTATGGGCGCAAACCGTAACTGTTCCCCCCGAATTAGTAAATTTAAGGCTATTTCCTACCAAATTAGTTAGTACTTGTAGTAGTAAATCGTAATGACCCAAGACTAAGGGTAAATTGGGTTGTATATCCTTATGCAATTCAATACCTTTATCTTTAGCATTTAACTGGCAAGTTCTTAAAGTCTGTTCGATTGGTTGAGCTAAATCTACCTTACTCAGATTATAAGTACGAGAAGATTCTAAACGAGATAAGTCTAAAACATCGTTTACTAAACGGGTAAGACGGTCTGTTTCGTGGTTAGCAGTATCTAAAAATTCTCGTCGTTGTATTTCAGTTAGGTCTTCACCATACTCCGATAGAGTTTCAATAAAAGATTTGATATTAAATAAAGGGGTTCTCAATTCATGGGAAATATTGCTAATAAATTGGCTTTTTGCCTCATTAAGCTCAAACTCACGGGTAATATCTTGAACCGTCATTGCAATACCCTTAATATTCTCGCTGCCACCATCTATGACCCGACTTAGTAAAACTCTTATGGTTCTGGATACAGGCTGATTGAGGGTAATGCGGAATTCATCTCTAGCGGGAAAATGGTGTTGTTCGCTTTCTTCCTCGGTAGCTGTTGTTTCTTCCTCGGCAGCTGCTTCTGTCATTTCAAGCTCAACCTTACGGTCGATCATTTGATACAGAGGCTTGGTTAATTTGACTGTTAATTCTGAAGGAAGACGATGTAAAATGTTATCACCGATCGCATCTTTATCCCAACCAAAGATATTTCTCGCCGTAGGGTTAACTAAAATAATCTGCATTTCAGGGTCAATTAGCACTGCACCATCGGCAATAGTTGAAACTAAGGTTTCTAGCTTGGCTTTTTCAGAAGTTAATTCTTCGATGTTTTGTTCTTCATAGTTTTCCAGCTTCTCTGCCATTAGATTAAAGCTAGCAATCAACTCCCCTAGTTCCCCCCTCAAAGGTAGGTTAATCCGTTGCTGAAAGTTTTTCGCGGCAATGTTTCTTACCCCTACCAAAAGCTCTTTGATTGGTCTAGTAATCATCAGGGCATTAAACACATTACCCAAAATTACCATTGCCCAGATGGTAATAAATACAGCAATTGTTACATCTCTAGTCAGGTTAGACGAAGCTACAATAGTTGGGCTGGGATTGATTCCTACAGCTAATACGCCCAAATATTCATTTTTGTGCCGTAAGGGGACAAAAACATCAGTAACCTCTCCGTTAGGGGTATGGTGTTGTCTGACGAAGGGTAAATCACTATTTTGAGCGTAGTTGTCTGGCAATTGAATGCGACGTTTAATTGTGAGGGAGTTTTGTACTTCTGCTTGGGAATAGGGAATACCAAAGAAGATCTTGCCTGACTCGTCGGCGTAAATTAGATAGCGAATACTAGAGGTGCTGTGGTAAAAGCGATTAGAATAATTAGCTAGACCTTCTAAGTCATCTTCGGCAACTAAAGGAGCAGCATTGGAGGCGATTAATATACTCAGATCGCTACCAAAGCGAGTGTCGTTAATATTAGACTCTTGTTGGATGGTGTTTACTGCCCAAAAAGTCAGACTACTCATAATCAAGGAAACCACTAAGGTAGCCGCAGCCATGAGTTTGGTTTGGAGGGTAAACTCCGACCACCAGAGGGCAATAATTTCTTTGATCTTGGTAATAAAGGTCAGCAATGTAATCGACTTTTAATAAAAAATGTTAAGTTATTTGAATTATAGTGTATCAATTGTGCTGTGAAATAGGGAGCAAATTTGATGATTTTTTCTTAATAATTGCTTATTGTTTATATCTGTGTCCAATATCACGACGATAATACATTCCTTCAAACTGAATTGATTTTACTGCATCATAAGCAAAGGCGATCGCCTGAGCAAAATTATCGCCAAAGGCTGTAATCCCCAACACTCTACCACCATCAGTAACTATCTGCTTTTTTTGTAATTTAGTTCCTGCATGAAATACAATTGCACCTTTTTGGGTCGCCGCTTGAGTACCAGCGATCGCTTTGCCTTTTTCATAAGCATCGGGATAGCCCCCAGAAGCGATTACCACACACACAGCACTACCTGCTTTCCATTTAAAGGATGGCTGCTGTTCTAGTTTTTGTGCAACACAGGCTAGTAAAATTTGCTCTAGAGGAGTATCTAGCAGAGGTAAAACCACCTGAGTTTCTGGATCGCCAAAACGACAGTTAAATTCAATTACTTTGGGGTCACCTGCGGGAGTAATCATCAAACCTGCATATAGTACTCCGCGATAGTCAATATTTTTTTTATTTAAAGCTTCCAGGGTAGGTTGTAAGATTTCCTGTTCAATTCTTTGCATCAATTCTGCCGTTATCAGAGGCACAGGTGAATATGCCCCCATTCCGCCTGTATTTTTGCCTGTATCTCCTTCCCCAATACGTTTATGATCCTGGGCAGGAGATAGAGGACGAATAGTTTTGCCATCGGTGACAGCCAAGACAGAAACTTCTGACCCCGTGAGGAATTCCTCAATTACCAATTTACCTGAATCTTTACCCAGCAACTCTTCAACAGCAGCGATCGCTTCATCAATAGTAGTGGCGACAATCACCCCTTTACCTGCGGCTAAACCATCTGCTTTGACAACTATGGGCGCACCCTCAGCACGAATATAATCTTTAGCAGCGGCAGCAGCGGTAAAAGTTTTGGACTTAGCAGTAGGAACATTTGCTTGGTTCATAATCTCCTTTGCCCAAGACTTGCTAGATTCAATTTGCGCCCCTTCTTTAGTCGGGCCGAAAACAGCAATATTGTGTTGTCTAAGATAATCTACAATTCCCAAAGACAAGGGAACTTCTGGTCCAACTACAACCAAAGAAATATGATTTTCTGTAACCACCCTGGCAATTTCCGCAAAATTATCTACCGCCACAGGGAGATTTTGGCAATTTGTCATAGTGGCAGTACCACCATTACCAGGAGTACAGAAAACTTGTTTGACATTGGGAGATTGTAATAATGTCCAGGCTATGGCGTGTTCTCTGCCTCCATTACCTACCACTAGTGCTTTCATGATTTACGATAACTACTTTGCAAGTACGTAATTATCTCATGTCTTTATCTGATGACTGTTGGTTATTAAAGATTAGTTGTTAATTGTTTAAAAAGTTCAGCTACCTTAGCTAAGTCTTTATCTCCTGGCGATCGCTCAACCCCACTAGACAAATCAATTCCATCGGGACTTAAGTGATACAGGGCATCGGCTATATTATCTGGAGTCAATCCTCCTGCTAGCATCCAGGGTAAAGCAGGTTGAAATTTTTCTAAGCCTTGCCAATCAATTGTTTTACCAGTACCACCAAGCATTTGGGGATGATATGCGTCTAATAATAGAGTATCGACCCTATCTATATAAGCCAGTGTGTCTTGTAAGGATGCAGCGGTTTTGATCCTAAAGGCTTTAATTAATTCGATTTCAGGAGGTATAACTTTGCTTAAGTGAGCGCAAAATTCGGGGGATTCTGCACCATGAAGTTGGATTGCAGTCAGCTTAGCAGTAGTAACTACGGTGGCAATTTCTGATAAGGAATGATTGGCAAAAACGCCAACTTTATCAATATTTGTCGGTAGTTGTTCAGCGATCGCTCTGATTTTATTGGGGGTGATGTAGCGTGGAGATTTCTCAACACAAATAAAACCCAAGCTGCTTGCTCCCAATGTCGCAATTTCTTGAGCTTGTTTTACTTGAGTAATGCCGCAGATTTTAACTCGCATTTGTTTTTGAACTGGCCATATATTATATATGTTTTGTTAGTAAAAGTTTCCATTACTGTTAATTATTTCGAAGAAATGATGTTTTGCACAGAGAGATTTTTATAATTCCTATAAACAAAACCGTCCAGAAATAATATTTTAAAGAGCAAGGGAGTCAAAAATTCAATGGTATCTAATTTTGTTTTGGCAATTCAGTATACTCCTTCAACTATCGATTGGAATCCTTCGGTAGCATTAATCATGATCATGTCTAATTTATTCTGCATTGCCATCGGTCGTTATGCAATTCAAAATTCAGGCCAAGGCCCTAGTTTACCTGTACCCAAGCCAGAAGTATGGGATAATTTTGGTCTTCCAGAATTGTTGGCAACTACTAGTTTAGGTCATATTCTGGGCGCAGGAATTATTCTAGGTTTAGGCAATGCTGGAGTTCTATAACAATAATCGGTAATCGGTAATCGGTAATCAGTAATCAAAATAATCAATTTATGGTTTTGATTTGGCAGATTTTAGCTGCAAGGATTTTGGATCTAAAGATTCTATTAAGCTCAAAGGAATTTGCCTTTTACTGATTACAGCCCCATATTCTGCATTAAGATAGTCAGCATATGTTGATTTTTGGCAAACATAAGTGCCAAAAAATGCTAAACCAAGTTGTTTGATATAGTCTTGGGCTATTTTGGGAGAAGGTCCGATCGCCTGAGGAGGAACAGGAATACTACCAGCCGATTCATTAAGAGTAGAAAAATGTGTCCCACCATTTAGCAGTACTAAATATTTTTCAGGAGTTGTCAGCCAAGTAAACGGAATAATTTGCTCTGATAGAGCAGGGGTAATTGGATCAGAACTGCCTGATACTAACATTAGAGGAATATCGATCTTGCTTAAGCTTTCCTTGCCAAACACTGCACTGGTAAGGGGATTAATAGCGATCGCTGAAGTAATACGCTCATCTTTTAAATCAATATCTGTTTCCATAATTGGTATTTGTAATGCTAAACATTGGATCAGCAAAGACATGTTCCAAGAGTCGTCGATATTATCACAATCTTGCTCTAAAGTTGACCAATTCAATTCGGCTCCGGCGATCGCCAAGGCAGTATACGCACCAAAAGACTGACCAATCATGCCTACATTATCAGTATCCAGCTTGTTGCCGTAGTCCCTAGCTAATTGATCGAGCAAAAACTTGATATCCAGAGGACGATCGATTAATTCTTCTGGTGGAGTCACATCGCTATCTAAACCACTTAAAAGTTCTTCAATTTGATTAGCACTACTTCCTGGATGCTCTGGCACAGCAACAGCATAACCATGAGAAGCGAGATGTTGGGCAAAATAAGCAAAAGTAGTCAAATCGCTGCCTAAACCATGGGAAATAATGATTAAAGGTAGGGGGTGCTTACTTTGGAGTTGAGGCAAATAAAGCTCCACAGGAAAAGTGCGTTGCGAAGCCATGCCGTTAGGCTTATCGCGACTATTATCTTGCATCGTTAATAGCTGCTTACGATAGCGATATTTTCCTGGCATCAGCAAGTTAAAGTCTCTAACGCTATGAGAAATAGCATTTTCTTGACGTTCTCTAGTTGCTTTTTGCTCCACAGCAGCGATCGCCTGACTATTTTGCTGGACAACCCGACTTAAATCCTTGATAATTTTTACTCCTTGTCGAGAATCAATCCGCAGAGCATCGGTAGGAAACTTTTTGAGAATGTTGAGGGGAGTCAAGCCACCTGTTTCCTTATCTGCCGCCGCTAAAATTAATGCTGAACGAATAGCATAAAAACCTGGTTGACGAGCCTTAGTTTTAATGACTCTAGAAACTCGTTCCAGAATTTTTTCCCCCTGAAAAGAATAAAGGAATTGAGCGATCTCTAAATGACCAAAATCAGCACTAGTATTTAAACCAACTTTAAACTGTTGTAATTGTTCTGGAGAGAGAAATCCAGCATAACTTTTTAGTTCCCCTTCAATTTTTCCCTCTGTGGCATAAGTTTCGAGAGATTCGACTGATACCGAAAATTCTAAAACTCCGTAGTTTAATAAAACATCTTCTGCCCCAATAGCTTTTTTAGTCAGGAAGCCAGGTAAACTTAGACAACAACCAATCTGAAAAATAGTAACAGCAAGATAGAAACCAAATGGAGATTTATGTTTACTATTTTTCTTGATGTTAGTATTAAAATCCAGACTCTCATTTTGAGCTTGAGCAAGTCTCTTAACAAAATTTGGTTTTCTTGAGCTATTGAATGAAGAGAAGATCATTAGATTCTTAATAACAATTTGTGCTTCTGTCTGATGCGCGATCTCAACAATAAATATTCATATTTGTGTCTGTATGTTTGTGTCTAGACTACAAAGAGACAATTAGATTGAGGGAAAAATCTCTGGAATTAGCATCAAAATTATTCCTGTTGTAACATTTTCTTCTTCTAATTTGGTTGATTAAGTTCTACTGTTAGCTTTAAAATTAATCCTTCCGCAGTAAGGATTCAAAATCTAAAGTACCCCATTAAGCATTAAAAATTGGCAATATGAAACATCTTCAAGGCAGAGATCTACTCGGCACCGCAGATTTAAACACGGAAGAAATCAGAAGTCTATTAAAATTAGCTCGCCAGTTGAAAAGTAAGGAGCGAGAAATTCAGTGTAAAAAAGTTTTGGGATTACTATTTTATAAAGCTTCAACCCGTACCCGAGTATCTTTTAGCGTAGCTATGTATCGGCTGGAAGGACAAGTAATCGATCTTAATCCTAGTGTGACTCAAGTAGGTCGTGGTGAACCCATAGAAGATACAGCTAGAGTTTTAGACCGCTATCTAGATATTTTAGCCATACGCACTTATGCTCAGACAGATCTGGAAACCTTTGCTAATTATGCCCAAATTCCGATTATTAACGCTTTAACGGATCTAGAACACCCTTGTCAGATTTTGGCAGATTTAATGACAGTTCAAGAATGCTTTGGCTCTTTGTCGGGTAAAACTTTAACTTATTTAGGAGATGGCAACAATATGGCGCATTCTCTCTTGTTGGGAGGTGCGCTAACAGGTTTAAATGTCAGAATTGCTTCTCCCAAAGGCTATGAACCCGATCCCAAAATCGTCAAACGCGCCCAAGAAATTGCCTCAGGAAAGTCTGAAATCATTGTCACCCAAGATCCCATCGCTGCGGTAGAGGGAGTAGAGGTAGTTTATACAGACGTTTGGGCAAGTATGGGACAAGAAAATTCTGCCGATCAAAGAATTCCCATCTTCCAACCCTATCAAGTAAATAAACAGTTATTAAATCATGCTGACCCCCAAGCTATTATTCTGCATTGTTTACCAGCCCATCGAGGAGAAGAAATCACCACCGAAGCAATTGAAAGCAAGCGATCGCGAGTATGGGATCAGGCAGAAAATCGAATGCACGCCCAGCAAGCACTGTTAGCAAGTTTGTTGGGGTGGGAGTAGTGGTCTGTGAATAAGTAATAAATACTTATTATTTATTACTTATTACTTATTACTTATTACTTATTACTTATTACTTAATTACTTATTTATTCCATATTTCCCAAGTTAAATAAGAATGGAACACCCCCCTGAGAGTCGCCACTTGTGACTAAAACCTTAGGCATTTGTGCGCCCCCTTCTCGCCAAGCTTCGATCGCTTCTTTTTGTAGCACTAGTTCACCACCTTGCGCTCTTAGGGTTTCGGCAAGTAGTCTTTGGGCTTCAGCTTTACCTTTGGCACGGTTAATATCTGCCTGAGCCTGTTGTTCGGCTTCTCTGGCAACATAAACCGCTCTCTGAGATTTTTGTTCGGCGATTTGTTTTTCTTCTACTGCTCTAGCAAATTCAGGAGAGAAGCTAAGATCGACCACACTAGTATCCAGAACAATAATGCCGTATTTATCTAGCCGATAGCTAAGAGCATTGTCAAAATCTTCTTTGAGTTCGTTACGTTTGGTGATTGCTTCTTCTACTGTTCTTCTAGCAGCAGCAATTTTAAATGATTCTTGGGTTTGGGGAGCGATAATTTTGGAGACAATATTCTGTAATGTTCCCTGTTTTCTGCGGATTTCTACTACCTGGATCGGATCGAGGCGGAAGTTAATCGCAAAGCTAGCTTTAAGATCTTGTAGATCTTTGGTGGAACTTTCTGCGGGAACTTCAAATTTTTGTACCGTTAAATCGTAAATATCCACATTAGAAACTAGAGGTGGGCGGAGGTGAATTCCCTCTAGCAAAACACCATCTTGTGCTTTACCTAAAATGCTCAAAACTCCAGCCTGACCAGGATTAAGAATGACAAACGAATTAAAACCGAGCAAAACTACCAAGGCGGCAATGATACCACCTAGCAAGGGCTGCCAGCTATTAGAGGGCTGAGTATTCAAACCACTATCTCCTATCTATATCTAAAATAAGTTTGTTATCAACATTTGCAAGTTTATCGTATTTAAAGGCTTAACAGTAATGAAGAGTATTTTGGACTACTACCAAATAGACGATCGCTTGGCTACTTCAGGACAACCTAACCTAGAACAATTTCAGTTGATTTCCGATGGGGGATATAAAGCCGTAATTAATTTAGCGATGTCTAATTCAACTAATGCCCTCGCCAACGAAGGAGCAATTGTGACTAATTTAGGCATGATTTATGTGCAGATTCCTGTAGTCTGGGAAAATCCCCAATTAGAAGATATAGAAATGTTTTTCAGTATCATGCGCTCGCTCATCAATCAAAAGGTTTGGATACATTGTGCTAAAAATAAGCGAGTTTCTTGTTTTATGTATTTTTGGCAAAAATATGTACTGCAATTACCAGAAGAACAAGCAAGATATCCGATGAACCAAATTTGGCAACCAGAAGGAGTCTGGCAGCATTTAATTGAGCAAGCCGAGGTTACTTTCAGTCATACTTAATCAATACGTAGTTCAAAATTCAACTTCTACTCAGCCATACCAAACTACTGATAATCACCATAATTAAAATAAAGGCAAACCAAATAAACTGATTGTCTTCAGTATCCACTTGCGATAAATCTAGATCTTCGTATTCTGGCTTAGTAGAACTTGGTTGAGTCGATTTCTTCGCTGTAACATATCGAGATTGCCCTGGGTCTGTACTAGATAAGTCAGGAATTTCACTCATCCATTCCTTTGGTCGCTCTAATTTGGGTGCTTTGATAATGTACAAAATACGTTGAGCTTGTTCGCGAGTTTGCGCATCTGGATGAGTAGCTAACTCTTGGCATAAAGCGATCGCTTCAGAAATTTTGTTAGCGGCTTGATACGCAGTAACTAGCCAAATTTGTGCTTCTCCACCCCGACGGGAGTTTGGTGAAATTAATTCTTTTGCGGCTTCTAAATTGTCGATACTGAGGCGGTATTGCCCTCTTTCTAAGGCTTCTTTTCCTGCTAAGTATTTCAGATGAAACTTTTCGAGATTATCTGCCGTCACGTTAAATATACTGTGGTAATTACGTAATTTATTATTAAATAATTAACCTAACTGTTCAAGATGGTAATGAAGAATAATGATTCAACAACACCAAAATAAATTTAATTGGCGACAAACATTGGCTGCTTTAGCTATTAGTTTAGGTGCGATCGCCTTAATCAAATCTCCTGTATCGGCAACACCTCAAAAAACTACATCTCAAGCTGATTTTAAGCTTGCCCAAGTAGGCATCCGTAGCCGTATTAATTCTCCCACTCCCCTAAATATCTCTCCTCCTCCTGGAACTCATATTCCTCTGCCAGAAAGCAATTATCATAGGAGTTCACGCCGAGATTACTCTCAACAAAGACGCTATAGCCGTTATGGTAGATACGATCGTTACTACAATAATGATCGTCATCACCACCACGATCATTATCATTCCCGTCATCGAAGAAGACATGACCGAA
>JAAUYG010080106.1_pt1 | contig 21337 bp, 16 predicted proteins | sample 7278091 | NCBI WGS metagenome assembly JAAUYG01 (sample SAMN14350201, study PRJNA611818) | marine sediment metagenome | isolation source: surface marine sediment (0.6m) | place: French Polynesia: Moorea | collected 2018-08
TATATACGTCCTGATGCTTCTACCCCCCGCGCCACCATGGGAAATTACCCGCTTGAGAGAGAGAGAGAGAGAGAGAGAGAGAGAGAGAGAGAATCTCCTCCGTTTTCTCTTTGCCACCCGCTGCCAAAGTAATGTTCCGCCAAATTAAGCAGGAGATCGGTTTGTCAATAAAAGACAACCTGGATTTGAAGGGTATATGCAATTTGCCGGATTTTCACGCTACATTTTGCCCCTGTCGAGGGGCGGGAGAGAAGCAATTTGTACGAGTACATAAACTTTCCCGTTCCTTCCTGATATTTGATCAAATTAACATTCTTCCATGTGGTGCATTTCCAAGGCCCTATACATATGTACATCGATCTTTACTGATATCACCTCATTTTATGATAAGCACAAGGCATGTACATGTGCATATTCTGGTGAGCCGAATGTTCCCACGGTGTGATCCAGCAAAGGATTGGTGATGGGGGCCCGGGAGGGGTGGTGGGTGGTGCATGGGCTGACGAACATAATGATATGCCATATTCGAACAAAAATATTAAACCCTTCCTATAAGTGTGTAAAATTGGATTTACTCATATACATGTAACTGGTTTTAAAACAAATGTCTCTGTATTTCTAACATTTGACAGTTTGTGAATCGACTGATTCGTAGCAAAACTGAAGCAGAAACCAACACACTGTGCATTTAACCCTCGCCTTTCAGTTTCTGCATGTATTGCAGAGCTTAAGCCTCTCTAGAACTGTCTATTATCATTACATACATGTAGGCTATAATTGGCGATTACCATATAGTACACCACAACTGATTTATATTTTGATATCCCAAGATTATCCTAAGATAGCCAGCCAGCCATCATGTTATGGAGAATTTGTTAAATGTACAGTATTTAGCGCATCTGTATACCCTATATTTAGGGGAGGGCGGATGGCCGAGTGGTTAAGTTACTGGACTCGCAACCACGAGATCGTGGGTTCGAGTCCCGCCATACACTAGGTCTTATGTGCCTAAAGTCATTGGGCAAGATTTGTACCCCAAATGTGCCTTGAGGTGATCGTTAATATGTAATTGCTTGCTTGTCGAGAACCTCATAAAATAAATCAAAATTAAAAAAAAAAAACTGTATACTCCAAGAATTCCGCCGCTTACCTAATAGGCCTCCAACAATATGTTGGTTGTCTGTTTCCAATGTATTTGAAGCCACGGGTCATGGCAGCCATTATAAACTAAGAATATCCACTCTCCAAATAATAACATTTAGAGTATTGCTTTTATTTGTGTAGCGTAGCGTTCTTGCACGTCGGGAGTTTTTACATTGTTAACGCAGTGTTGCAAGCATGGTGAGAAAAGAAATGGTCGTTTTCTACACAAGTAATATAATAGCTGGCTAAGCTCAGCACTCCAAAGAAGGAAACGGTCTAGATTTGTTCTTTTGGCAAAGAACATGCATGTTCATGTACATGTAGCTGAAACAAGTTTTGACTGAGATGTCATGGCATATTTGTAAAGTTCCTAAGACACGAAGCACCTTTACAATGTACTTCGTGTTTTCAATTGATAAATAATGCGAATTATATTTATCTTCATTCCCGTTGCCAGGGTGATAACTATTACCGAAATCAACCTAGTCATTTTCTGAGTAAATGAACAAATTTGGCTGTGGCCATACCAGACGGCGTGAACAGGGGTTTCGGGGAAAGGAAAAGTGGCTCGATTCTCAAACCAGATGTCGACCCTAGCAACAATCCCCTCCCCTCGAAACACGAGGCCTGCCGGGGCAGATGCAGGGAGCGGTGATCCCCCATCTCGGCTTTGGATGACACCAGACCCGCTTGTAATTGATACGGTAACGTTTCCTGGACGACCTGGTGTCCACCATAACAACGGTACCTGACAACAGACGTATTATCGCCCATTAATCATCATTACACGAAACAAAATGGCTAATTACACGAATTAGCGCGCACTCTAGACCAGCATCACCTTTTAGGTGGGACCACAGGGCCAGTAAATATGGGGATTCCTTGCTCTGCCAGGCAGATTGCTTTAGGGTGGCGGGAGAATGTTCGCCCACCCTATTTTCGCCCATGCTGCGTTCAGCTGCCATGTTCCGTTGAGGTAGGACAGGCCTGCTGCGTCAAAAGGCTGCGGGATATTACGCCCCCTTATTTTGAATCTGTTGCCGTATTTCATACAGCGTTTGATGTCGTCTGCTCTTTCTATCATTATAGTCCCACCGCTGCGCTCATACCAAATATCATTGCGCCAAAGCAATCAGAACTATTCCACTTCCTTGGGTTCTGTTTGATACGGACAAATTGCATGTATCTGCAGTTATGTCTTTCTTGCTCTCTCAAGCATTCAGAATCGATAGCGGAGAAATGTCAAATGTTTCCCGCCGGATGATGGAAGAAGATCGGTAAAGATAGTAGTAATTGGACCTCCCAGGAACTTCCGAGAACGCCAGCACTGGGCAAAGTAATTTCAGCATATTTTTTCGTACGCTGTTCTTCCCTGTTCGCAATTCTCACCAAGGGCGCTTAGGGGCCACGGGAGGTTTATTGAGGATCTAGTTGCAAGCAGGAATGGCGATCGTAATCATAGAGAATCAAATGGACAGGAAGTCTTAATGGCCATGTTTTTAATAAACGGGGTAACATCCTCATGTCATTCTCTGTTGATTAAAGCAAGAGAACAGATGATATATTTGCCATCACCAGCGTTTCTGTCACGGACGGCAAACGAGCAGCACGGAGTTAACTGCCCAGGAAAGCATCCCTCGCAATTTGTTCTCCCATATACTGCTGTACTACTACAGCCATGGTAATAAAGAAAATTGCATCCTTTTTCTTTAGTCCTTAAACATTACCTACTTTTAACGCAAACAATCTTAAATATAACCTGATGAACTGGCGGGGTTGTCGTCTATAAATGGCTACTTTCATAACTATTGATTATTGTATGGTGGCCAAAACGTACCATTATAACGCTCCAGGAAAGCATTTTTGAGCTATTTTTACCAGAAAAAAAGTGCCATAACTCAGTAGGAAATTACCTCATGGGAAAAACATTGCACTTGTTGTGAAGACCTGAAAGAAGCTTTTCATAAAATACCAGAACAATGCAAGGTAACGTTTCCTTCATTGCGTTTGGCCTCTGAGAATGCATTCTTGAGCTATTTTTACCCAAAAAAAGTGTCATAACTGAGTAAGAAATTATCTCGTCGGAAAAACATTACACTTGTTCTGAAGACTACCTGTAAGAAGCTTTGCCTAAAATACCAGGACGATGCAAGGTTTCCTTAATTGCGTTTGGCCTCTGAAAATGCATTTTTGAGTTATTTTTACCAAAACAACACAAAAAAGCGCACACACACAAAACCAAACCGCCATAACGCAGTAGAAAATTACCTTATCAGAAAAAAACTTGTTCTGAAGACTACCTGTAAGAAGCTTTTCTCAAATACCGGGACAATAAAAGGTTTCGTTCCTTGTGTTTGGCTCGTGAGAATGTATTTTAGCTATTTTGTTCAAAGCTTTTCCTAAAAGACCAGGACAATACAATGAGAATGCTTTTTTCTGCGGCGGATGGAGAAAAAAAGTCGGTGAACCTATAATGGGATACCATCAGGGGATGAGGTGCCTCAATAACAAGTATGTAACTAAGCAAAATTTTATTTAAGATCTAATATTAATTTCAGCACGTCCACGTTTGACGACCATATTCTGTTACGTTTCATAGTGGTGCAAATCCACTAAGTGCTAGCTAGTCTTCATTATCGTTCCAATATTTTCCAAGTGACATGCAACTCGTCGGCTTTGTATTCCCTTTCGTCTTACATGACATGGAAAGTGACTACAATCCTCTTCTTTTCTTTTACGTTCATGTTGCATAGAATAACACCAAAGCTTAATGTTAAAACGACAATATCTTGCAAGGAAATTAAATGTGTGCATGACCGCTGCACCATTCCCCATTGCGTTTATCAAAAATAACGAAGCCGGCATTCAGTTAGGCGATCTTCAAAGTGTTTGATATCAGCGACTACACCCAAAGCATTTTAAGCCAAGGAAGTCTTTTATCACTGTTATCTTAGAGATCTACAATCTATGTAAAGTTACAATCTGGAGTAATGCCTTCTGTACATGTATGTCTTGTTAAAAGGACCAAGCTGCATGCATGTGATTTAAAACATGACGGGACGAACAACCGCATATATGTAATTCATTTTATTATTCGACACATGCCACACAGTCAAAGAAGCGAAATGCAATATAAAAATCACATCAGCATACGGCGTTTTAGTCTACTACAGAAAATGCACAACGGAACCATATATTTTTGCACATGCCCCGCTTTGGATCTATGCAAGGAAGCACTTGTGGTCAGCAACTACATGTATTGCAAGCTCTTGGCAACCTGCACTGCAGCTTACTATATGTACTAGCAAACGAATTGTATAGAATTTGTTGTCAGACTTAAGAATAAACCCATAACACTCTAGGTAAAGCCAAGGAAGACCTCTATCCGAAATCACTGCTGTATAATATAAACACACCTGGGTTGAAGTTCTCGTAAAGATTTAAGTCCAAATTGCGACTTAGGCTCACTAATCCGATGACTAAGTCCAAACTTTAAAATTCGAGTATTTCACACGTTGGAGGTCGGTGTATGCTTATCATGCTTAACATTCCCAAGCGAATGAAAGGGCATAATACCACTGTGGCAGATGTTTTCTGGACAAACTTTTCTAAACAAATCTCGTGGCAGCTTTGCTGCATCTCATGCCTCTGGTTATCAAGTTGGACAAGATAGCCGAATTGCAACATCAGATGCTCACAATATCAGATGCTCGCACGCAACAGTTTGTTTCTCGAAAGAGAAATATAGTCAAGCTTGCCATATAGACTTGCAACTTTACTTTTGGCACCCAGATTCAATAATAGGCGAGGAACTGTACATGTACGTTACTGCATTAGGGGTTTAGGACCCCGTTGGTACATGTAGCTTCATTGACAAAGACTTGCAGAAGCAATAGGTGGCCTTTATTACTATAGCATCAGGATTTTCCTATAATATTAGGAATACTGTTACATTGCAACTAGGCATTTTTGTAGTACTTCGATCGGTATCCTTCGATCAAAGACTCGTTGCTCGTTAAAATGATCACAAAGAAATCTAAATTGACGCGTCGCCTCAGTGTCCCAACGCTATGGAAGGTTGTAACACCTTAGCAGTCTTTTCTATTTGCTGGTACTGACTCCGTATGGCCATTCTGTTCACGTGAACCGGGATGGGCACTACTATCTTGGGTTTGGCATTGTTGCCTTCTATTGGCTGTCTGCCGTGGACGATTCCCGCTTTAACCCGTTTCCACTTTGCCCGTCGATTCTGGAACCAGATCTTTACCTGGACCTCGCTCAACTGTAACTGTTTGGCTATGTGGGAACGCTCAGTCAAAGACAGGTATTTTTTGCTGTGGAATTCCTTCTCCAGTTCTAGCAGCTGTTCGCTGGTGAATGCCGTCCTTCTGCGCCTCGGTTTGTTCCCGGGTGTGCCGCTTCCGGTGGAGTTTGGCAACGAATCGCCGTTTGTTTCATCGCTGTCGTCGTGGCAATCCATGTCGTCATAGTCCACCGTGAGCTCCTCGTCGCTGTGACTGACGTCATGTGACGTCATCGATTGGCATTCTGTCCCGTCATTGGCTGTCGATGACGTAACATCAGGCGAATGGAGCTCCTCGTCTGGGGGCTTCTGGGGACTGGATAGGTCCAACGCCGCCCTTTGCCGGTTTAGGACATCCGTACAGTCTTTATCTGAAATGATATGATGACATAAACTTTACCGACAGCACACCCACACACATCGTCTGCTGCTAAGATCGGCACTTTGCATGCCAATACACGCAAGCATGATCCACCCACTCTTATGAGCACACCAATCAGCGTCATTGTTACATTCGCCTACATGCTCTACAAACAGGTATCGAGAGAGAGGTGTCAAACTCGCGACATGACGGTTTGAGGCACTCTATATCGGGGAATGGCAGGCCAATATTTACAAACTGCCCAACGGTTTATGGCCGACACCCGCGCTCCGCAGACAAAACACGGTTGTTCGGACAACAGAATCAGTCTAAACAAGGGCTTTTGCCCTGGAGCACTTTGTTCTCACATTACAAGCATTTAAGCATCACGAACACCCGAGATAATATTCTTCTGTCGGCTTCGTCTTAGCATATATAACCGTGCAGTCGCCGGTTGTCTTACAACAATAGACTGGGCTTCCTGCAGAAAACGTGCAGAAATTTCGGCCAGCCCATTGTCAGATATTCTTCATATATTGTCTGCAAACACCAACGTTGGACAATGAACAATACAACCCCCATGCTGTTGAGGGTTTGGGTGTGGCTAGATTTTTCGTTGTAATAAAGACATACCGGTACATGCCAATGATGCCAGTCTGCTTGACAGAGATTCTGCGTGGGTTGTACAATATTACGATAAGCAGCTTATTGCAGACTAAAATCTTATATTGGTTTCTGACAAACAATGGAAATTTACCGACTGACAGGCGTTTCCCCCTAATTCTCAGCAATATTCCAAACTTTTTATGAAGAGACTTAGTAAGAGAAGCATATTTAGATTTATTTACCAAAGACATTTTCAGTTCTTTGTGCTTTTGAGATGTTTTAGCGAATTTTTGAATACATGATCCAGCTTACAATTTGAAAATGTATGTACGTGTATGTATTGCTTTCATCAAAAGGGATACACGTGTCCCTACTAAGTTCAAGGTTGCTACATTAAGACATAATGATTCAGAAGGCCCTGGAGTGAACATCCATGTTCTTTTTGCGATACAATGTATGTTTTCCCTGAAAATAAACACATTTTACATACATGTATGTACATCTATGTTCATCATTTTGTAATATTTCATCAAAAAATTTAATTTGTTTGGAAGAATAGCCTTATTGCTGTTTTGTTTCATTCTATCCGACATGTTTCCCTTCTTCCTCCCTTCCTTCCATCCTCCCTTCTATAATGGCGTACAGTAAGATACTGTGGCATATTTATAACTTGCCATCTCTTACTAAATGTTTAAAGATACCTAGCTTTTCAAACAAAAAAGTATAGGAAAAATACCTTTCGTTACGAGGCTCCAAAGTTATATATGAATATGTTGGAAAATAAGTATAAGGACATGAAAGAATTGAAAATTTTAAAGCGTCAATTAATTTTGGGGCGTGCCCAAGATGAATGTGTCTTCCTATTTGTTTACAATGGGTTTGATACAAGCTCTACATGTAGCCACTTTATACATGTTAGTAGTAGTGTTTTTACGTCACCGCATGTTCGCGGTTCATTATATTTTATTTCACACCATTATCATTGATCACCCGTCTTCGTCGGTGAATAGTATATTGTGCTAATGTTTTTGTTGATATTTGCAACCGACGTTAAATAAAGTTTATCTTATCTTCATGATCTATCTTAAGAAACGCTAACTTTTCGCGTTGACACTAGCTAGCATTCATTGGTACATCGGAATCAAGATCACACACTGCTCACACATGCAGACGTACACGAGACTGTTATAAACCGTTGATTTTAATTGCGAGGTGGTCCTATTCTGAGACTAAAAAATATGCAGTTTTGGTACTGATGAAGAATGGTCTTCAGTCTGATGTGGTTTTCATTCTGACTTGGTCGCAAAGTGAGATTATACCGCTCTATACTTGGTGATATGAATCTGATGTCCCTCTAATTGCTAGCCTAATTGGTAGGATAAATGGAAAACATATTCAGCTTTGATGGAAGAATTGTGGCTGTCAGGCCCATTCTTGTCCACCTGCAAACAACTCTTCGGTAGGCAAACAGATTAATTTGTTGATAATCATCTGAATATGGCACTGCAAACGACATTAATATTGAATAAGTTATGATATATGCTTTGTCCGATACAAAACGGTTATAATGGTTATAAGTGCGCTCTGACGAACGGTAATAAGGGCAGTGTCGCAACAGCCTCCTGTCATATAGTAACACTGCTGAGTGTGCTCCCATTCGTGCAGTAATGGGTTCGATATGCTTGCTTGGTTGTATGCCCATTTCTTGAATGAAGACACCGCTGCGATATACCCTGTATAAGCACATGGGCTACTGCCCTCCTCAATGGGACTTAATGCCAAATCGGTTATTGCAGCTATTAGTTCTGGGCAATCGGGTGCAAAATCAAGGGCCGCCGGATAAATATACAATATCGCTTCCATTATAAACATCCCCGTGATGGCCTTCCAAATATGGTCATAAAATAATAACGCCCAACTGTTCGCCGACGAGGGCATCGGATATTGGGCTCATGTGTGTATAATCAATGAGGACAATTAGGCCAGATATCCTGCACCGGTTTGGCCAACAATTGGCCCCGAAGACTCATTGTTTTCCCGACAATGATGGATGCGCAAATCCCACTCCAGCTCTAAGCTAATGTCCTGGAAGCTCCGCGGGGCCCATGATCCCGACCGACGCTGGCTTCGATCGACGCCATCAGAGCCTTTAATTAGTGGTTCAGTTTTGGGGGCGACATCAAATGTTGGTCCAAGAGGGCCCCGCGGCAAATCGCCGCTCGTCTGGCATATGGAGGCATTTTTGCGCGATCAGGCACTTCCCACCTGCTACGTGTGAAGCTGATAGCCTTCTGCGTTGTAGACACAGCATTTGAAGCGTCGGCCACAGTGTCAATGATCGGATATTGCTCCCGGTCTTTTGTTTGGCGTCACAGAATGATTTGGAGCACCCGGAGTTTGTTTCCTCCCTCGTGACGTTTTTTGCAGCGACGATTACCAGCAGCCACAGTGATTAAAGCGTGTCCATTCGCAGTGGACGTCTGCTCCTGTTATTATTCGAAGAACTATTTATTTTCTCCCCATTTATTCGCTGCTAAAATGTCAGAGAATTATCTATCCTACAGATATAACAGTTGTGCGGATAAAATTTATAAAATTACACTTGAAGGGAAATTGACATTTCAAGTTGTACTGTAGCACTATGTCATAAAGTAAGTTTAATTAAGCTCCAGCATTACCGGAATGTACATGTAGTAAATATTGTTTCCCCAGCAACATCTCATTCAGTTTGATTTATTCCACAAGCCAGTGAATTACACAAACTGTAGCTACACGTATAGTAACCTATTAAGTTTTTTTGTTCGATAGACAAAAGGGTATATATATGTATTTGCAGAAAAGTATAGTATACCCTTGCGTCAATTACAAAGTGAAAGGTCTACGGAAGTAACCACTGCATTTCACGCATACAACTACCTGGCATGTATATGTAGCTAGCCACATCCCTGGGTAGTCAGGCATCTGGCAGCTGGGTTGCAAAAACATGCCCAGCTCATTTTAATGTGCAAACAAAAACTCCGCAAAACAATAAACACCGGCAAGGTTTTGGCTCCTCCCAAGATGTTCCCAACAGCTGAGAAAGTCGACGCTCTATCAACGACGGCAGGGGAAACGGTGGAGGGAAGAGGACGCAAGCCTGACAAAGGGTTAATTAGCACTGGAGATAGGGGGCTTTGAGGTAGGAGGCAAATTAGCACTGATGTTCGTGCTCCTTCCCCCCTGTTCTAGGAGTTTCAGTTTCCCTCTGGAGTAATACAATATTGCCGGGCTAATTAGAGGGCATCACCTCCACGTGCTTACCCTAATCGTTGCGGGCGTCAATTTTAAAACGATAAATTACGGCTTCTGACAGGAGAAAAATCCCACTCTGGATACAGTGTACGTGTGTGTAGACAAGGGAGGCTGGTGCGGAAAGAAAGAGAACGTATTATCTAGCTACATGTACATGTAGTAGCCATATTGCACGTCGAAATGGAATTCAGAAGAGAGCGGGGGCGCCCATGCCATCAAGCTCAAACCGCCAAGTCCTGCCCCGTCGCTACTTTAAAATTGATTAAATATAAATCGCCGTGCGGTTTGTGTTTCGGGACCGTGATATTCTGCAGAGTAGCCGCGGCTTGTTTTTCAAATCAACGCCGTGTAGCCGATACAAGATTGATACGTCGCACGCCATCATAGGAACGCACCGAGTTAAACTGTGTGAAGGCGAGTGACGCGAAAAGGTCGCCCATAATGAAAACCCTGTTGTGACACGGGCGGCTTTAAATGATGAAAGGGGTGGTGATGATGAGCGGTGAGTCATTATTACAGGCTTTTTTGTGAAGGAAGGTATTTCAATACCGCCATATCATATCATGTCAGGGGGTAATAATGGGGGCTATTGGTGTTGGGGTTAAGATTCTTGTGAGGTCGGTTAGCCAAGGTTGAGCCGGGCACAGAGCGATACTGCGGGCGGGAGGTAACGATTTATACCAAAACTTGACGCTAACCACCAAATTGAATCTTGTTCTCTACTGTTCCCGTTGACCCCAGACTTAGGTAATGTATATGTCTGTTGCCAGGTCGGCCTATAGCTCAAGAGTCTCCATGCACTCTGCAGCGTTCCAATTTGATCGAGCAGTAGTTTTACATCACATTATACATTGTAGATCACATGCATGCGGCATTGTGTATACTGTATATAGAAAATCATTATCAACAGTTTATGCATTTTGTTATAGACACCTACAATGTAGTACTGATACTTATTATTATTAATTAACTTTTACTGGTTACCGGCACTGTTTCACGTGCAGTTCTCATGTGTATACATGTACAGTGGCCATAAGAGTTACAGAGTTAGTTGAGTTTTTTATCTTTCAAGTGTTGCTTGGTTACCAAGAAAACCTGTGTATATCAACTGGCCTTGCTTCAATCAGATAGTTTCTGTTGATTCCACCACCCATTACAAGCTAATATTGCCCATCCACAAAGTTTTGCGTCCATCCAAATCCACAAACCTTTCAACCCAGTCAAACGCTCTCCTTCAATCTGCAGTGAATGGAACGCCGACTGAGAGCCACCGGCGTTCGCAGGCGTGGCGCGAACGCCAAACGTAATTAACGCGTACCGCCTCAAGGTAAACAATCTCTGATGCGGGGAATATACGTTTACTTAATATCATCCCTTGGCCAGCCAGACCTGCCTGCTTTTTATCCTGGTAGCTTTGCTAAGATACGATGTCTCTCATACACTTAGCTACACCCCCTGCCGCCCAGCCCCTATCGTTCCTCGTTCCACCCCGCCCATCCCTATCCGATACCTGACAATGGGGGGCTAATTAAACCGACGTTACGCCTTGTACGTCCTGTGCCCGTTGTACGAGCTTCCAGCGGGCGTCATTTTGACGTTGATGGGGCTCGTCAAGTAAACGCCAGAAACATCCGAGAAGATTTATGTATATCAATATCGCACTATTCCCTCCCTTCCTTCACACCATCCCTCTGGTGTTAATGGTGCATGTTTTCCCGCAGTACAGGCAGTACGAGTTAACTTCCTGTAGAGAGCCGAAGATTCCCGTAGAGCACCGAAACGTCGAGGCGGGATATGCCATCAAAACTATTAGCCCAAGAAACCCCACGACGACATGTGGGTGACATTTGACATTAAGGCAATAAGTACAGCGGATCCGAGTACAGTTAGACTTGAACTTGACCTATCCTTGTATAATGGAATTATCATCAAGTTCTCTTTCTGCCATTCAATCCCTTAGGCTATACAACTACAAAATTTTCCATACTACTGTACTCCAGATAACTGCGACTGAGTTATTGAACCAGCAGCGCACGTTTACCCAAACGTATAAAATAATTAACCCCTATATCTGTTTGTACATTCGCGTGGAAGTCTTTCGAGGCGCGGCGGGAGGGAAGGTATCATCCCAGCGGTGATCCCAAAACGATCTGTAGACAGATAGGTTCTCGTTAATTGAGTGTCAAGCCAGCTGGCACCTCTCCCCACGTGCCCCGACCTGGGGGACCCCAAACTCCGGTGATCCGTGCCACGGGGGGAACCCGGGATTTACCTGCGCGAGGGGCTCTTCCCCTCGCATGGCAGGGAGGCAATTAGGCCCTGACATCACAGCAGTAGCGGCAAGGGCTAATCGTCGCCAACTGGGCGAAAATTGGGCGATAACGGGTCCCATTCCCGCTCGTGGCGGAACTTCCGGGAATGAAGAATTCTAGGAATGCGAACTGGATGAGAATCGAAGAGCATTAGCGCTGCGTGGCTATATGGGCTAAGGCATCATTGATGTCTTCCTTTTCCGGGCTCTCCATGATTCCGTACGGACTATACGCCATAGCGATCTATAGATCAACGGCCGATGATCCCGAGATCCCACAGAATTGAAACGTGAGCCTTATGAACTTTTCAATCCTGTTAAAAAACCTTTGACTAATGGTCGGCAGGTGTGGTATCATAGCCAAAGCATTCGTGTTTTACACAGTATATCGTTAGCTTCCAAGGGTGGTTACGAAATTTGCGGTTACATATTTCCAAGCCCGCCCTCGAGTTTTTGCCCTATCTGTGAGCCCTTCTCTGAGATCTTCTATATTACAGAAGGGGCATATCGTACCTCGACCTTTGGCCGGTGCACTTGATGCTCGAACAGGCTGACACATGCACGCTTTGCTTGAAAATCATTCACAGACTAACATGTTCAAATTTATTAATGAAAATCTTGCTAGCCAGTTGTTACCAATCTTTAAGTTGGGAAATGCAGAGTCATTACAGTAGAAAATGTGATCTCATGTTAGACCAGCTAGGGCTAGATTAAATGTAGAGTATATTACATGTTTGTCTTACTTTTCGCTTGATGAACATTATTGACATATCAGGTTTCGTGTTGTATTTTCTAGGCTGTTCAAGAAATATCTATAGTCGTCTTACATGTGCAACAGCCAATAACCATACTTAAAGCTGCAGTATGTTATAATATGTGATAATCTAATAGGTAAATTTATGTATAGCGGTGCTGTATTGTAGCAACCACTGGGGTTGATGATATATTGCTTTATAATTTCACAGCCTTCAATGACTTTATTGTCAACCAGGAGCATGTATTCTTGTATCCGATATTCTTGTATCCGATACACTGTATAACAAGACAGGTCCACATTAAATCACCACGCATACACCTGCATACACCACCGAATCCAACTTGCAATCCGGTGATATGACCATGAGTGGTTGAAAGCCGACTATAAGCTTGATTCATCCCCCCCCCCCCCGATACATGTATATTGTGAAATTGCCAAATGTTTCATATAAAATATATATGTCCTAATGAGCTAATTAAGGTTTCTATTAAATTAGATTTAGTTTTTCAATTTTTCACTTACTACACATGTATATGTACAATGTAGCTTGGATTCCCATCGAGGCAAACTTTTAAAAAGCCGGCTTCGGCTTTACAAATTTACATGCATGGCATGACCTCACAATGGATCACCCTACATATTGCTTTTAATTTAATACATGTATAATGAATAAAAATCGCCAGACAAGACAAATGCAAAAAGAAACCACGCGCTATTTATCAAACTGAGAAGAAAAGCAGAAGAGCTGCAAAAATATAGCATCTTTGTCTTGTGCATAGACCTGATTATCTGAGTCACCGGCAGGGCCTTCCATTGAACCCCGAAATTAGCTTGACCCTACAGTCCACATTTCCCTGATTCGCATGGTTGCCCCTTCGAGCGGCCGCCTGTGGGGGGTATTTATTCCGTCTTGATTCAAAGGTTGTTTAGTCTAACTCGGTGAGGACTTAATTCCCCTGAGGCCAGCGGATTGGGCTCAGATTTTCATTTAAATTTCAAATGACCTATCGTAATGAGTCTTCGACAATTACAACCCAAATAATCACAGGTGGCGCTATGCATATAAGGTCTGCCTCCCAACCGGCTATTATTTTCGAATGAGGCTGCGATGATTCCGTGTTTTATTCGGGTGTTTTCGTACTGTCGTCTGCTTCTTCGAGAGACGTCATTACGCTCGTTACCACGGATAGACTCCCGAGGCCTGAATGCCCGAGGTATAAACCTGCCAGGGTGCGCTCTAAATATGTAAATTAACGCCCATTTACTTGCTAGCCACCCTGATGATAGTTTTATCACCTGCCGCTTAATTTATTTCATCTAAAGCTGATTTAAAATTCAGCACCCTTTAGTGGAGTAAAGAGCGATCCTTCCGAGTAACTTCGGCAGGTAGGGAATACATGTACATGAACATGTTTTATGCATGCAAGTTTGATTCATGATGACTTTCCAAAATCTTCAAGAATTCAACAGTTATCCCCCAATGTTAACCTTGATCTATATAAATTCTCTTTTATAAACCATGCAGGCGTGACCCTTGTGAACTACATGTGTATGCATTCACTGTTAGTGAATGTTTCTATAACGATACAAAATATCAATTTCACTGTATTCCTCGTTCGAAATAGCCTAAAGATACTTCGACTGATGGGACCATTTTATGCATCTATAATAAAATGTTAAAATAAATGGATTTTCAAATAGTGTATATTTACTTTTAAATAAATTAAAGATACATTACAAGTGGTTTAGTTTTCTTTCATTCTTGCCATCGCTAATTTCTGCACATGCTCATCTGCATATTACCAATAATATGGCATGACATCTGAAAACAAATCTGATACGATATTGATATTGCATCGATATTTGTTGTACAAATGTTACGCAACTCTCCTTTATAAATATTCCATCCAAAATCGTGTGTGAGAAATATAAAATACACCTAACCGCTTAATATATTATGTGGAGTGTGTGCACAGAACATGTGCAGTTATTATTTCAATTATCATTGAGTCACCATTCGAATTTTTGCCCCCCAGACAAGAAAGAAGTTAGTAAACGGGACCCATTCACAATGCAAGTCTCCGAGTTTTTCAAAATAAAGTTTGTAGTAAACGGGACCCATTCACAAGGCAAGTCTCCGAGTTTTTCAAAATAAATTTTGTACATTTCAAAAATTACGGAATGAAAGTCTCTTCAATGCCAACGAACGGTCCACGGTTGGAGTAGAAGCCACACATCTTGATCAATCAAGCTACTTTTATTGAAGATAAACAGAAGACAGATGACTGATGTAGTGCAGGTGTACATAAAGTATGCGCCTTCATATCAAATCAATGCGTGGAATATAGAATGATGTGGTGCCTATGATCGTTAATATATATATTAATATATATTTGGTAGTAAACCGTTGGTAAACCGTACGAAGCTATACACATGTAGTACTGCATGTTTGGTGCAACCGTCCTTTTGAAATAACTGCTCTTTCATTGAAATGAACTTCTGCATGTATTTACCCAGGACTGGCGTTTTCGAAAATATTTTAGGCCTTAAGTTTTGAATTGAGTCATTCTTAACCAATCGCAATCCGACTTTTGTCAACCCTTTGACAACAGCACTCGAAAACTCCAGCCAGGGTGCGTGCTAGTCATCTGTCACGTGTTTTTCCTCGAGACAGGGTGCATTATCTTATCAGTGCATGTATATAATAGCAAACGATAACATTAAAGTTTATGTTCAATTATAATAAAATTGACATATATTATTTTTCTTACACGGAATTTAGAATGCTCATAAACACGTCGTTTTGTTATACTTTGATTACTCTCAGGGTTATATGTCATACTTATTCACTGCCACATCTCTGGGCTATCTCTGTGTTACAATGATGCATGTAACTCACCTGAATATCTTCTAGGACTAGATGAATACGATTCGTTGGGTCTGCTGTAACGGTGGTAGCCACTGCTTTCCGATCTCCGGGAGGATTCAGGATCTTGTGAATGTCTGTCTTCCGATCCAGAAACACCTATGCACTGTTCTTGCATATCGGTCCTGCTCTCCGGGGCCGAATTTCGACATTTTATATCGTCCTTCTCGGACCAAGCATTGAGGCCCAAGGGATGAAAAGATGACCCGGTAATCCCCGAAGTATCGGGTTGTCCTTTGCCTCCTCTCCCGCCGAGATGTCCCGAACTCAAGGGTCCCTGTTTTGTTTGTATGCCAGAAACGGCTGGGTGTGATCGGGAAGGGTTGTACGGCCTGAATCCCTGCTGGGCCGAGCGTGGGGGTGTAGATGTCGGTCGTGGTCTGTCCCCCGGTGTAGACCGGGCCTGGCCCGCGGTGACAGCCCCATAGAACCGCGGCAAGGATAGCAGAGCGTCTTGGGCGCCATGCCCCGTCATTTGATGGGACGTCGTGGTCGCAATGTCCGTGTTAGGGGTTCCCCTGCTGGCTAGTTCCCATAAGCCTGGATGGAAGGCTCCAGGGGGGATCCCTGGCATGGGAGGCAGCGTCCCCAGCAATCCAGCCGGCGGTAGCATATAGCCGTTTGGGAGGAAGCCAGGGGCAGACCGAGCCTGTAGAGGACTCACTGCTCCTATCAGGGAGTCAATACTGAATACCGACGGTCCAGCTCGAGTCAACAGAGGGTGTTTCTCGTTCAGATCCATCCTCAGCAGTCTTTGATTGGGTGCCGGGATCGCACTGCAATTCCGGCGTTAATTACGCAATCGATCAACAAGTTATAGCAGGTTGGCCATTCTCACGTGTCCACCTTTGACTATGGGTTTCTTCTACTGTTACTTATGGCTCTGCATCATATTTAGTTTACCTGTACGAGTCGAGCTAATTAAATATCCAGGGGTAAACGTGTCAACGCCTTTTAGTAAGACTTTAGAGAACTACAATGTATGAAGATGCCCTACGCTGAATAATGTTAGATGACCGAGCCACCTAAATTGGTCGCTTCCGTAGACCCATTCCCCAACGTCTCCAGCCTCCACTTGCTGTTACACTGAGTCAAGTGTCATCAAGTGAGCGTTACGCTGTCATCTGTCTGATTATAGCTCCAGGTAACGTCTGCTTGTTGACAGTAAACATGACTTTCCGTCTGTCGGGCCCTTGTTTATATGCAAAAACTTCGCGGATAACAACACCAGCATGAGAAGTCCTGAAGACTTTGACTGCGGCAGGCCATATTCTGCGGACTGAAGATTCTCGCGTGCCCATTGGTCCTTTTTGGCAGCACGTTAGGGGGCTCTCAATATTGACAGATTTCACAGCTCCGCCTGGAAAAGTAACGCGGTCTCTGATTGGTCGAGGCTTAATAGCCCTACGGTGCTCGTGCTCCGCCATATCAATCAATGCCTGGTAGGGAAGCAGGGGGTGGAGGGGGGGGGGGGGGGGAGAGTGCACAACCACAAGGCTGTGTATCGTTGTCATTACCATAAGCAAACCCGACCGTGCTTGCTTTATGAGAGGCGAGGATCAAGCCCATCGCTTAAAGTCTATCACTACTCGGGGACCCAAATCTGTTTAGATTCTCCTTGAAGTAGAATCCCATCGCACAATGGACGGCAGTGGGGCCCAGGGGAGGCTTAGCCCCCTGACAAAGACTCTTCTGCCCTTTGTGTAAAACCAAACGGTCTTTTCATCTGATAATTCAAGAGGTGACTTCGTCTCTAGGTAACTGATTTACATCTACACCTATTATCGTCAGTGAAAGAAACAGAGGGCTCTTGGGCGCATGCAGGTAATAGGTGGCTACGGAAATTAAATAGTGTCAGATGTAGACCCGATATCGGTGTCTGAGTTGACAAGGGGCGCCGTGGGAGGGCTATAATTATCGCAGGCAAGAGGCTCACTAGGGATGGGAAGTTATTGTCCCAAAGAATCATTGACATCAACACTTGTGCACGGGAATGATTACCAGTGTGTATGCCTCAACATCTTGGCAAATTTGGTCGAGCCCCAGACTTCATAAATCTCTGTAAATCAGTGATTTTGAAAACGCCAATTGTGGATCAATGATGCTAGGTAGTGACAAAATATTAACAAGGATGTTCTTGGAAAAGTGTTTGTGTGAAATCTTACATTGGGAATCAATATCATTGTTTTGGCAACTATATAGTTTAATAGTGTAAATTATACAACACAAATAGGTGACACATATATAAAACTACACAACATCGAAAAACACAAAAACATATTTATTTATTTATCATTCATGTAATTTTGTTATTTATTTATTCATGCAATTTTGCTATTTTGTCCGTGTGCTGTTTTAGGAAACAAGACTTCTATTTTCAATTATCATAATTCAATCTGGCTTGACGTTCCCATTTGAGATTCAATTATTTTCTTAATTCAAAGACTGTAAATTTTCCGTCTCACGATGAGTCTGTTTCAAAGTACAATCTAGACAGACAGGCAGAGAGACAAAATTGTTTATTATAGTGACATGCCTCTACAGTACTGAAAATACATTAGTGTTCTTTCCAATATCAGCCCAGCCCTTCCGGACTTATATGTCACTTCTAACTGTACAGAGTTCACCTCAAAGTTTCTTGTCAGTTTTATTATTTAGAGTACCGTGTTGCATAAGAAACTTCTACGTCTTTCATACGCAGCTATAATAAATTTCCACACACAATATATTTATTATGATCATTGAGACATTAAAGAAAGAAGGGTGCGTAGGTACTGTTATGAAAGCAATGAAACACCACAGGACGCCTTACTGTATGTAACGTTAGTATACAGCTTATCATCATATGTGAAACATATAAGGAAGCCTAACACATGTAGTAGTGTTTTTCGGCCGTCTGTGCTAGCCTTGTCGCATACTTTTAACACTGCACGGTATCAACTTACGGTGGCTGATTTAGGACATCCACCATTATTATTTTGGTTGGCAATTTTTTATCTCAAAATCTCGATATAGGATCCCAGGATAGGATGCCGAGATGATGATGCGAGATCTCGATATACATGTAGGATCTGGAGATAAAAATTAAAATAATGTTAAATGTCCTGAATCAGCCACCCTTATTAGGCTAATAGGATCAACTTAGGTCAATAGCTTTCAAGTCTTTTTGTCGTGGCGATTCATGCCCACGGGCCACATAGATCAAACCCTTCGTCCACTTAAAACGCCCTAACCTAAAACTACTATGACATCTGAACCGTATTAACCAATTTAAAATCTAAAATTTTAACCTTCAGGTCTTCTGAGACTGATTTCAGCAAATTGGTGTAGTGACGCCAATTCATGTGACACCAGTAGTCGAAACTACTCATCATGCAAGTTTAGGTTTTGACTTAAGTCCACTATCTGATCAATAGAACTATCAATGTGATTGGCAAATAATGTGACAGGCTTAAATCAGTTTACTTATACTTCCGTATTCTGAGAACTCCAACCCAAGTCTGCACCTAAACAAATTAAAGAAAAATCCAGATCCAGCTGACTGCTCTAGTACGTTTGTGTGACTAACTTTTTTTAATCATAAAGCTGTATTTTTCTGCTATTCTTATGTGCAGTACATAAGGGATATTTTAACCTTGCGCATGCCAAGGTCATCCTGGGGTCATTCACTGCACTTGTGGATTTTACTTCTCCAAACAACTTCTTCCACAGTGAAGCTTTTCCTGGATGTTATACCCTCTGGTGCTCCACACAAAAAATAATGCTGTCAGAGATGCTTATAAAAATTTGCGTTTGAAGAATTTATAGCGAATATTTCAATTTACCGTTGTATTCTATGGCGAACATAAAAACTTAAATTACCTCGAAAACTACTGATCGTAGAAGGGAAGGGGTCGAATTTTGAGCATGTGGGATATGACTACAGAACATACGGGTACTTTTGATCTCTCACAGGTCAGTGGGAGTGGGGGTGGGGTGGGGCGGATTAACCATGATGGCGGATTTTACGCAAATGCCAATTTCCAAATGCTGCTCTATGTACCATTATCGTTGTTGGTTTTTTACTTCAGAACTGTTGAATACTAGCTGAGTGTCAAAGTCAATGGGTCTCTTTGTTCTATCCTTCACTTTCAAAAAACGCTACTTTTCCATGGTTTGTCTTATTCAAATGAAACTGTGAGGGCACACATTACATTATTAGAGAGTTTTTAAGCTTAGACAATTTTAATGTGTACAGTGCAAACTTGCAATCAAATCATTCTTCTATATGGAAAGCAATAAAAAAACTTCCAGCCTCGAAAAATATTTCATCACACATTTACAGCGGACAGAGGAATGCCTGAACTTAAGTATTGTACATGTGTGATATTGTTAACTACTGTTGACCTTGCAAATGTGATCATCCCGAGTCATTCAGTGTAAATCCGGTTTTTCCAAACATGTTATTTTCCAAACACAGCTACATATATACATCTACTTTTGCTGCCGGTTACTACAGTACTTTTGGACATTAGTTGCTAATCATGGGTCCCTTGCCTGCTTTTCGATGACAAAGGCTTCCAGGCTGAAAACGCAATTATTTGAATTCCAAACATGCTGTACAGCGTTAACAAAACTACATAAAGTGACAACCCCGTTACCAATTATTCCCTACCCTGGGGGCCAAATTTTCCATTATCTTGCTTTAGCGTGTGACAGTAGTGACATTCATGTAGACTTAATTTCTCCAAACGTTAGCGATATTTTTAATAAGAGGTCCATGGACCTTGGCGTCCTGCTTGACGGCTGCAGTTGGTATGACATTTGGCAATTTTCTGCAGACGTGTATCGAAAGCTCACTGCTGCAGACTAAATCAATTGAAATCTAGGGTTAGCTCTCACACAGTACCCCACTATGTATTTTTCAATTGTAGATCACTTTCGACACCTTAACTTTGACCTTTCAAGGTCACTCAAGGTCAAATGTGATAGTGATTTTGGACTCCCCCATAATGGTTTCCTTTTGGTGTTTAATAGTAACACATGGCCTAACCTAGCACCTTTACAGGATATAAGCTTTCAAAATGTGAATGACCTTGATTGACCTTTAAAGTTCAATGACGTCAAATGCAATCACACCAATGGACTCCCCATACATGCTTTCTTATTAATGTTTAAGAGTAACATATGGCCTAACTCCTTTACAAGATACAAAGCATCGAAACACAGTATCTCACTATGTAATGTATCAATTTTAGATCATTTTTAACACCTTGACTTTGACCTTTCGATGACACTCAAGGTCATTGGACTCTCCATATATGGTTTCCTATTCATATATATAGTAACTGCATGTCTGTCTCTCACCGTTTAGCTGTTATAGCCATTCGAAATTTTGTCTCCTATCTCTTATTATTAGGCCCAAATTACGAAAACTCTCAAGTGCACTGAATGACTTCAAAATGACCTTGAACGCCACAAGCCAAAGGTACCCATATATTTTGAACTACTACACGCGAGTCCCAAATTTCACTCCGTTTTGCTCTACAATCGCTCGTTTTCCAGATAATTGAGGTTTTTGATTTCTCCATAGGCTACAATGGTGAATTTGCAATTTTCGAAAAAAAATCATTAAAAATCAGAAACTCAAAATTTCAAAA